>Ga0160496_1000074_pt1 | contig 103027 bp, 86 predicted proteins | sample DIDPMG_2_FD_108231 | JGI IMG/M metagenome (GOLD analysis project Ga0160496, IMG submission 108231) | Enriched soil microbial communities from UW Madison campus, WI, USA - DID2937_E24_FP MG | ecosystem: Environmental > Terrestrial > Soil > Grasslands | place: USA: Madison, Wisconsin | collected...
CAGGGACGACATCGACGCCTTGGTCAGGCTGGTCGACTGGATGATCGCACTGCCCGAGGCGCTGGAACCGGACTATATGCGGGCATTGGAGGCCCTGGAACAGGAGCATGCAATGACATACATTACGACACCTGAGCGGGTTGGCTTGAGGCGCGGGCGTGCCGAGGGACGCGTCGAAGGGCGCATCGAGGGACGCGTCGAAGGCCAGGCTGAGTTGCTGCTGCGACAATTGGCCCGCCGGTTCGGAACAATCCCCGACACGACAACCGCACGCATCCGCTCGGCGACCGCCGCGCAGCTCGAGATCTGGGCGCTGAATTTCGTCGATGCCGAGACCCTGGACGAGGTGTTCGGGGATTGAGTTGGAAATCCAGCCGTATTTCTCACAGTGATCATTCGATTCACTTGAGCACCTTCTGGATCGCGGCCTCGGCCATGATGGGCACTCCCCCATTCATGGGAGGCTGCCCCCATGGCCCAGGATGCCGACGCCCCGGCCGACGACCACGACAGTCCCTGGAAAGAGGCCTTGGAGGTTTTCCTGCCCCAGTGCCTGGCCCTGTTCGTCCCGGACCTGCACGCCGCCATCGACTGGTCGCGGCCGCCGCAGTTTTTGGACAATCGAGGTCCAGAGCGGCGGTGCCGGCCCAAAGGCCAGAATCCTCTTTGCACGGCGCATGTATCAATACCGCTACCGTCTCGAGGACCGTTACGGATCCAGCCCGGCACAGCCCATCTACAGCCTGGGCATCCTCACCGCCAGCCGTGGCGGTGCCTCGCACCTGGTCCACCGCGACGAGTTCCTAGGCCAGGGGGTGCGATTCACCTTTCCCGTGGTGCACATGGCACAATGGCTGAATCGCTGGGACGAACTCGAGGCCTTGGCGCCGGCAAATCCCTTTGCCGTGGTCGTGATGGCGCAGTTGACCGCCTTGCGGTTTCGCCGCAAGGCGGCAAGGCTGGACCCCAAGGTGGACCTGATGCGCCGCCTGGCCGGCTACGGATACGCCCGGGACGACATCGATGCCTTGGTCAGGTTGGTCGACTGGATGATCGCGCTGCCCGAGGTGCTGGAATCGGACTATATGCGGGCATTGGAGGCCCTGGAACAGGAGCACACCATGACATATCTCACTACACCCGAACGAGTCTATCTCAGGCGCGGACGCGCCGAAGGCCAGGCGGATCTGCTGCTGCGGCAACTGGCCCGCCGGTTCGGGACGGTTCCCGAGGCTGTGGCCGCACGCATCCGCTCGGCGACCGCCGCGCAGCTCGAAACCTGGGCGCTGAACATTCTCGACGCCGAAACCCTGGACGATGTGTTCGGCGATTGACGCCTTCGCCCGCCTGTCTGCTGACGCGCCGCCTGGCCGGCTAAGGATATGTCCTGGGCGACATCGACGACACTAAGGGGGGTCCAGTTCAAACGCCGCTTCAAGCGCCGGTTTGACCCATTCTGGTGCATCGACAGCCTCTATCAGCATTGCAGGATGAATGCGTTGGGCTGCGCGTATCTCCAAGAGCAGCTTCGGTTCGCCAATTGCCTGCCCTTTCGCAAATTGCGTGCTGTTATCGTAGACGCGCAAATAGGCCAAGGACGGCATCAAGACAATCAGATTTCTCAGCGAGGAAACCCAGCGCTGCCGCACCTTCGCTTCCGGAATGTCATGCCCGCCGTTTCGAACACGCAGCTTGATGCGATCAAGGTGCAGCTGCGGGTCGCGCAGCCCGCAATACCAGACCATGACATCGTGCGTTTTGCAGGCCTGCAGCAAATACTGAGTGATGCTGTGCCCGCCCAACGTTGTTTCAAACGCAAACGACCGGCGCGCGGCCATGGCTTGGCGCAAGCGGCGCACACCCTCTTGCCAGGCTTCTATGTTGGCTTTTTCTTGGGATACCCCATAGTCCGCCACCAATGCCCTGGCAAAATCGTCGGGGTTGTACCATGCCAGGCCGGCCTGGGTCAGCAAATACCCGCCGACGGAACTCTTGCCAGCGCCATTGACCCCCGCTAATACATATAGAACGGGCCTGCCCTGCATTAATAGGTATCCCCGGCCTTGACATGCCCCCCCAACGATCCCGGCTGACTCATCAGATCCCGCAGCCGGTTCCCCGCATCCGGTGCCTCGAGCGCCGCGAGTCGGGCATCGAATCGGTCCCTGAGCGCTTGCAAGGGGTCATTGGCCGCATTGGCCGCCGAGCGCGCGGCTTTGACGAGCCGCTCATATTCCTCGGTGGACAGAATGACAGCCTCGGGTTCGTTATGGTTGGTGACGACCAAGCGGCCTTCACCGCTCAAGGAACGCATCACGCCTCTCCAGCCTTCGCGCTTGATGGTCGACGCGGACGCGGTGGGTAATTGAGAAATAGCTTCAAACAGCGTAGTCATCCCGTTCTCCAAAAAGTCTTTGGACTATTTGGTCTATTTTACCTAATTTGGACCAGCAAGGTCATTCCCATATGGGCATTCCGGCTCGGAACAATCCCCGATACCGCAACCGCACGCATCCGCTCGGCGGCCGCCGCGCAACTCGAGACCTGGGCGCTGAACATCCTCGACGCCGAAACCCTGGACGGGGTGTTTGGGGAATGATCCGCGTGGAGACCTTCCCTGTTGCAGCTGCGGGCGCATGCAATGAGGTTTCCCACAATGGCTATCTTTTGCTGCATTGCAAAATTGAACCTTGCGCAATGGCAAGCAACTTGTTAAGCTACCACCCGATAACCCCCATGTCTTAGACATGGGCTGCGGGGCCTCTTCGGAGGCCCTTGCTTTTAGGCCTTCCACAATGAGAAGAACGACGGTCTACATCGACGGCTTCAACCTCTATTACTCGACGCTAAAAGGCACGAGCTACAAATGGCTGGACCTCAAAGGGCTGTGCCAAAAAGTCCTTCGGCCAGAAAACGATATCACCTGCATCAAGTATTTCGCGGCGGACGTCAGCCCGAAACCTTCTGACCCCGATATGCACATTCGCCAGCAGGTGTTCTTTCGAGCTCTTCGTGCCCATATTCCCGAGCTTGAGATCATCAAAGGTCAATTTTCCAGCCACGTTGTCATGAAGAAGCTCCATCCTCCTATCAATGGTCAGCGACATGCCACTGTCCTGGAGACAAAAGAGAAGGGCTCTGACGTGAATCTCGCGGTGCATCTCATCAATGACGCTTGGTTAGACAGGTTTGATTGCGCAGTCGTCATTTCAGGAGATAGTGATCTGGCGGAATCAATGAGGCTGGTCAAGGCACATCACCCCAAGAAAATTCTAGGTCTTCTCACATCGAAGCGAGGCACCTCTAAAGAGATGGTTAAATGCGCCGATTTCACGAGACTCATCTCCACTCGCGCGCTGGTCAACTCACAAATGCCAGACCCGGTAGTCCCCGCCGATGGGAATGCCATTACCAAGCCAGTAGATTGGTAACTTTCCTGGCCAGACTCGAGCACAGCGACAGCATTGAGAAACTGCAGGAAATCCATTCGGCTCCGCCCGACATCGAAAACCCCGAGGGTTTGTACCGTTCCCCGTCGATGTCATGAAATGACACAATAATAGGCCGGCACACAGATGCCGCTCGATGACGCCAAGGGGAAATCATCATGGGCGAGCAGCACGTTCCCGGCCCCCGGGAATACCTGGAATCCGCGGATGGGCAACAGGTTCCGCTCTACATCATCCGTTTCGACAAGGAAGGACAATACAAGGACGATGGCAGCCTCGGGCCGCTATTGGCCGAGGCGGGTGATTATTCCGACATCTTCGTGTTTTCGCATGGCTGGAACAATGAATGGTCGGATGCGATTGGACGATACCGGGCATTCTTTAAAGGCTATGCGGGGATGCGCAAGGCCTACGGCCTGCCGATGCCTGCGGACTACAGGCCACTGCTGGTCGGGATTTTCTGGCCCAGCGCCGCCCTGGCGTTCGGCGAATCCGGGCGTGGACCAAAGGCCCTGAGGGCGGATGCCGAGGCCGCATTCCAGGACGAGGCGCAGTACCAGCGCGAGCTGACCGAAATTGCGGATTGTTTCGCAACGGATATCGAGCGGACGGAATTCCACACGCTGGCCCAGCAAACCGCCCTCTCGGAGTCGCAGGCGCGGCGCCTGGCGGAGCTGGCCGCCGGCATCCTCACGGATTCCGTGGCGGAGCACGAATCCGGCGAGCCGCCGGAGGTCGAAGGCCTGCTGCGCAGCTGGCAGGCCATGGCCGACGACATGGACGCGGACAAGGGCCCCGCGCTGGCCGGCATGGCCCGGCCGCAGGGGGTTCTGGGCGGGATGTGGCGCTGGCTGGATCCCAGGCAGCTGGTCCGCATGCTGACGGTGGCCATCATGAAGGACCGGGCGGGCGTCGTAGGCGCCAAGGGTGTCGGCCCCGTGCTGGAGACCCTCCTGCGCCAAACCAGCGCCCGCGTCCATCTGATTGGACATTCCTACGGTACCAAGGTCGTCCTGTCCGCCCTGTGCAGCATCACGGCCCCGCCGCGCAGGGTCCGCTCCGCGCTCCTGCTGCAACCGGCGATCTCGCACCTGTGCTTTGCAGACCAGGTCCCGGGCAAGGATTATCCCGGCGGATACCGTGTGGCGTTCGAGCGGGTCGAGCAGCCGATCCTGGCGACGTACAGCCCCCATGATGCCGCGCTGCACGCCCTGTTTCACTGGGCGCTGCGGCGGGACGTGGACCTGGGCGAACCCATGGGCCTCGAAAAAACGGTCGAGGTGCCCAGTCCTTACGCGGCGCTGGGCGGCTATGGGCCGCGCCGGGCGGGCGAGCGCCTGATGCCGATCCAGGCGCCGGACGAGTCCTACGCTTTCGACGATGGTGTTCGGGTCTATGGCCTGGATGGCGCCAACGGCAGGATCCCGGGCCATGGGGATATCTCGAACAAATATACGTGGTGGGCGCTGTATTCGCTGGTGGTGAGGGGTCGTAGCGGGGTTTCACCTGACAGAGCGGCCTGAGGTGCGTTCGCGGATTGACCGCGGCCTAGGCCTGCTTTTCCAGCTGCGCGTGCCAGCTTGCCAAGGTATGGCGGCGGTGCCCGAACATGGCTTCGCGCACCGCCACTACATCACCGGACTGGATGGCCGCCAGGATGTCCTCGTGTTCTTGGGCTGCGCCTCCGATGCGGGCGCTGGATCGTTCGAACACGGAGCGCTGCTGGGTGCTCCAGACCTTGTCCCACAGCGCGTCGATTTCCTGTTTTAGGAACAGGTTGGGGCAAGGCTCGTATAGCACGACGTGGAACTGGCGGTTGAGTTCGCTGGCATGCTTGGAGCTGGGGCTTTCGGTCAGTTCACGATTGATGTCGCGCGCCCGGTCTAGGCTGGCCGCGGTATGGAAAGGCGTGGCCTCGGAAATCGCCAGGACTTCCAGAAAGGTCCGTGTTTCAATGATTTCGACGACGCGATTCAACGGTACGTCGGTCACCGTCGCGCCGCGATGGTTCTCGAAGCGCACCAGGCCGTCCGCCTGAAGACGCCTCAAGGCCTCGCGCACGGGCATTTCGCTCATGGAATAGCGCGATGCGAGCTCGGCCAGGCGCAAGCGCTGGCCTGGACTCAAAACGCCTCCCATGATTTCATCATGCAAAGTCCGATAGACGAAATCGGTCTTGGTGTATGGCGGAGGAACCGAATGATTCCCGTCGGGCATGGTTTTTCCCCCTGGGTCAGCCACCGGATTATTGTTATGTTAGCGAGGGCATTATATCAAATATCACAACTCTAGCCGACCCAGGCACCTTGTTCAGCCAGGTTGCGGGAGGCTATGGCTGCGGGCGGCATTGCGCGACAGCAACGCGGAGATGGTGTCGGGGTGATACCCGAGCTCTTGCAGGATATCCAGGGTGTGCTCGCCAAAGTATGGCGCGCGTTTGTGTACGCCGCCTGGGGTTTCGGAAAGACGCACCGGTGTTCCCGCCACAATGGACGGCGCCGTAGAGCCGGGGTGCTCCACCTCGGCCAGCATGCCTCGGGCCCGGACGTGCGGATCCGCGAAGATCTCTGCCACCGTATGGACGGGGCCGAATGGCACGGTCCCCCCCAGCTTGGACTGGAGCTCGGCCTTGGTGTGCTGCCGGGTCCAAGTGCCGACGACCTCATTGACGAAGGCGGCATGACGAGCGCGGTCGACCTTGAACTGGGTGCGCGGGTCGGTCGCCAGTTCCGGATATCCCATCGTGTGGGCTAGTTTGGTCCAGAATCCGTCATTCGGGCAGGCGATGGTCACCCAGCCGTCGGCGGCCTCGTAGAGCCCGAAGGGGCAAAAGAAAGGATGCTTGCTGCCTTCGGGCCGGGGCACGACGCCGCCAAAGGAGTATTGGTAGACAATGCGCTCGCACAGCGCAAGGATGGCATCGTACATGGCGACATCCACGAACTGCCCGCGTCCGGTCCGGACGGCACGATAAAGCGCGCTGAGGATACCGACGGTGGCCAGGGTGCCGGGGAATATGTCGCCAACCCCGGGGCCGATCTTGACGTGTTCGTTGTCGCCCGGCCCGGTGATGCCGATCAAGCCGCCCATGGCCTGCGCCACCACGTCGTAGGCGGGCCAGCCGTCGTAGGGGCTATGCCCCGAGCGCGGATCCCCGAACCCTCGTATGGCCGCATAGACCAGTCGCGGGTTGAGGGTGCGCAGTTCCTCGTAGCCCAGCCCAAGCCGCTCCATGACGCCGGAGCGGTAGTTCTCGACCAGCACGTCCGCCGTTGCGACGAGTTTGCGCAGGACGTCCCGCGAGCCCTCGTCCTTGAGATTGAGGACGATGCTTTTCTTGTTGCGGTTCACGCTTTGGAAGTATCCGCCGAATAGGCGTTCGGGATCATCCTTCCGATAAGGGCCATGACCTCGGCTGGTGTCGCCGTCCATGGACTCGACCTTGATGACCTCCGCCCCCTGGTCTGCTAACAGCATGGTGCAGAAAGGGCCCGAGAGCATGCGCGTCAGGTCGATGACGCGGACCCCTTGCAAGGCTCCCCAGCCTTGGTGCTGTACATCGCTCAATTGATAATCTCCGTCAGGATTCTGAAAACGTGCTGTTATTGAATGGCCTGGCCGATGACCTCGCACATCGTCTCGAGGCCGCGTGCAAGGTCTGCCTCATCGATGTTGAGCGGCGGCGCGACCTTCAGCACCCTACCGTCGTATCCGCCGGTCCCCATCACGATCCCGCGGTCGCGCAGGGTCCGGGCCATGCGTGCCACCTGCTTGGACGCGGGCAAACCCGGCAAATCGGCCAGTTCGGCCGCGAACCACAGCCCCCGGCCCCGTACCTCGGTCACATGAGGCAGGCCGGCCAAGCGATCCTGGAGTACAGGGAGATAGCGCTGTCCCAATGCTTTCGAACGCTGGACCAGGCCCTCTGCAGTTACGACCCGGATCGCCGCGATCGAGGCGGCCAAACCGATGTGATTGGTCATGAAGGTCGAACTGTAGGCATCCGGCACCCATTTCATGAGGTCGCGCCGGCCAACCAGGGCAGCCACGCCCATGTTGCCGCCGATCCCCTTGCCGATGGTCATCAGGTCGGGGGCCACGCCCCAATGCTCGATCGCCCACATATGGCCGCTGCGTCCGCAGCCGGCCTGGATCTCGTCCAGGATCAGCAATGCGCCGATGCGATCGCAGAATTCGCGCAAGCGCGGAAAGAAGTCATCCGGCGGAATCACGACGCCGCCGTTGCCCTGGATGGGCTCGAGCAGGATGGCGCCGATCCGCCCCGCGCCGCCCCCCGGTGCGACCAGGGATTCGAGGTAGCGCATGGTGAATTCCGTGGCATCCGGCCCGAATCGCGCCGTATAGGGATAGGGGGCGTAATGTGCGGCGGGCCCCAGCCCCAAGGCCTCGCGGTACTGGGATTTCCCTGCAAAGGTGGTGGCGCCGACCGAGCGCCCGAAATAGCCGCCGGAAAAGGTAATGAATTCGGCACCGGGCCGCATGTGGCGCACGATGGACACCGCCATTTCATTGGCCATGGCCCCGGTCATGGCCGGCATGATGGCCAGCTCGCCCAGCAGCGGCGCGCAGGCCGATTCGATGGCCTCGAGGAATTCAGCGCGCAAGGCGGAGGGATAGGCGGAAGGACAATGGATGAGCTGGGTCGCCTGCCTCTGAATCGCGGCCACCACCTCGGGATGGCAGTGTCCGACCGCCGTGGCGGCGAAACTGCCGGCGAAATCGAGATATCGCCTGCCGTCGACGTCGGTCAACCACGCGCCGCTGGCGGAACGTAGCACCAGGGGATCGGGGGTCGCGAATGTGCGCAAGCCGCCGCCCTCCAGGCGGCGAATCCGGTCGCGGACAACCTGGGCGCTGGCGGCCTCATCGTTCGGAATGGGGGTGCTGGGCTTGTTCATGTGTCGGCCTCGGCGACAAGGATTGAAGAAGACGTCAGGAACTTCGATTGCTATTTTATATTTGATCAGATATATTATTTTTCGACAAGAGGGATTTCCTGCGGACGCGTACCCATGGTGAATATGCAGCATCGATTGGCTGAATTGCTCTGCCGCACCCCATCCGCCGCCATCCCGGACGCTGCGCGCGCGACCGCTCGCCTTGCCTTGCTGGACACCCTGGCGGTAGCCCTTGCCGCCGCCCGCGAGGACGTCGTCCGCATCGCCGCCGACTACGCCCTGCCCGCTCGCCAGGAGGCCGGCGTGCCCGGATGGACGACCAGCCTGGGCTACGCGCCCGAATCCGCCGCCCTCCTCAATGCCGTGGCGGCACACGCTCTGGACTACGATGACGTGACCAGCGCGTGGCGCGGCCATCCCAGTGCCGTGCTGTGGCCGGCCTTACAGGCCGTCGGCCACGACGCCGCGACCTTCGGCAGCCTGCTGGAGGGCTATGTGCTGGGCGTCGAGGCCGGCGCCTGCATCGCCACCGGGATTGCGGACACCCACTATGCCGCGGGCTGGCACCCTACGTGCACAATCGGGATCCTGGCAGCCACAGCCGCCTGCGCACGCGCCCTGGCGCTGGATGTCGAGACGGCCCGCCACGCCTTGGGCTTGGCCGCCGCGCAAGTCGCCGGCATGCGAGCCCAGTTCGGAACCATGGCCAAGCCTCTGCAGGTCGGATTCGCGGCGGCCGCCGCGGTCCGCACCATCAGGCTGGCCCAGGCGGGCGCCCAGGCCTCCGACCTGGCGCTGGACGGTCCCATGGGTTTTTTCCAGCTGTATACCGGGGTGACAGCGGGCCATGGCGCGGCCCGCCTGCCGATCCGCGATCCTGAAGCCGGTCCTACTCCGATGCCGAGTATCGAGGTCAAGCAATTCCCCAATTGCTATGCCGCCCACCGCGCTGTCGTCGCCGCGCTCGCCCTGCGCGCTGGCGCAGCCCTGGACGCCCATGCCATCGCGCGCATACTGATCGAGGGCAGCCCTGGCGCCCACGCTCCGCTGCTGGGGCGCTTGCCCACGACGACCGATGAGGCGCGCTTCAGCATCGAGTACGCGGTCGCCTGCGCCTTGCTGGATGGCGGGCTGGGATTTGCGTCCTTCACCGACAAGGCCCTGCAACGGCCCACGATCCGGCGCCTGCTGGCCGTCAGCACATCCCGCGAAACCCCAGCGCTGGGCCCCCCGCGCAGCGCGCGCGTCACTGTGGCCCTCAGGGACGGCACACAAGCGCACCACGTCGTCCAGGACCTTGCGGGGCATCCGCACGATACACAGGCCGCCTCGGAACGGCTGCGCGGCAAGGTCGTCGACTGCCTGTCCCGGACAGGGTTGGGCTCGTACGCACCCTCGCTGTTGCGGGAAGCGCTCGCCGCCACGCCCGAGAGCCGCTTCCATCGTATGGAGTCGACCGTGTTCCGGGCGATGTTCTCGTCCCCCTCTTTTCAAACGACAAATGACCGATAGCAACCAAGGAGTCCCCATGCAAGACGTCCCGAGCGCATCCCCTGACGTCCCCGAGCAGCGCCTGCACGGCCAATACTGGTCGGATCCCGGCGATGGCACGGCCGCGCTGATCGCCAGCGCCTGCGTGCAGTGCCAGGCAGCCTACCTGCCGAGCATCGCCAGATGCACCCATTGCGGCGGCCGCGAGTTCAGCCCCAGGCCGCTGCCCCAGGAGGGTCAGCTCTACACCTACACCATTATCCATAAGAACGGCAGCGTCTGGCCGCCGATCTATACCATCGGCTACGTGGACTACCCGGAGGACGGCGTACGCGTCTGCGGCCAGATCCTGGAGACCGATCCGCAGGCACTGCGGATCGGGATGGCAATGCGGGCCGAACCGGCCGTCCTCTATACCGATGACGGCGGCCATCCCGTGCACTGTTTCCGTTTCCGCGCGGCAGGGGAGGCCCAATGACCATGCGTCCGACATACATCATCGGGGCCGGCATGGTGCCCTTTGGCAAACACAAAGACATCCCCCTGTCCGAGCTGTCGGCACGGGCCGTCGAGAACGCCCTGAGCAATGCGGGATTCGGCGGCGACGAGATCGAAGCCGCGTACCTCGGCACTCAGTGGGGCGGCAGCATGGTCGGACAGCGGGCGCTCAAGCACACTGGTTTGCTAGGCCTGCCGATCCTCAACGTCGAAAACGCCTGCTCCAGCGGATCGACCGCCTTGCACCTTGCTCGCAAGATGGTCGGCGCCGGCCTGCACGATGCGGTCCTGGTCATCGGCGCGGACAAGCTCAGCACCCGGGCGGGGCCGATTCCCCGCCACCCCGAGGACTTCGACGGTTCGCTGGGCATGAGCCCGCCCGCCGTCTATGCCAATCGCACCCGCCGCTACATGCATGAGTACGGTGCGACGCTCGAGGACCTCGCCAGGGTGTCCGTCAAGAACCGGCACAATGCCTGCCTGAATCCCAACGCCCTGTTTCAGGCGTCCGTCACCATCGACGAGGTGCTGGAATCCCGCATGGTGGCGGATCCATTGACGCTGCTGCAGTGTTGCCCGCGCGCCGACGGGGCCGCCGCGGTCATCGTGGCAAACGAAGCCTGGGCACGCAAGGCGCCCCAGGCCCCGGTGCGCATCCTGGCGTCCCAGCTGTGTTCAGGCCGATACGACGGCGGTTTCCGCGACATGACCAGCCCCGAGATCACATTGCGTTGCGCGGCAGCGGCCTACGCGGAGGCCGGACTCGACAGCAGCGCCATCGACTTGGCCGAGGTGCATGATGCTTTCAGCATCGCGGAATTGCTGTATTACGAGGCCCTGGGGTTCTGCAAGCGGGGCGAGGCGCCGCAGCTGTTGCGTGACGGCGTGACCGCCCTGGAAGGTCGCCTTCCGGTCAATCCCAGCGGCGGCCTGCTCGCCAAGGGCCACCCGCCCGGCGCCACCGGCGTGGCCCAGGTCGTCGAAGCGGTGGAGCAACTCAGGGGCCAGGCCGATGGCCGGCAGGTCAAGCAGGCCCGGCACGCGCTGACGCATTGCACGGGGGGCGGCGTGTCAGGCCTGGACCATGGCGCCTGCACCATCCATATCCTGGCCGCGGACGCATAAGCATCCACGGCCATGGGCCGGACGTCAATCCGCCATGCGGATCGTCCGGCTCTGCTCGCGCATGAACTGCGGCACATAGTGCGGCCCCAGGGCGCCACGACCGGTCAGCCCCGAGCCCTTCCAGCCCGCAAAGCTCTGGATGCCGGGCCAGGCGCCATTGGTGGCGCCGGTCACGCGGTTCACATAGACGACGCCGGTCTCGGCATGGTCCGCGAACCACTGAACCTCGGCCGGATCGCGCGAGTACAGGCCAGCCGCCAAGCCATAATTGGTCTGGCGGCTGAGCGCCATGGCATCCTCCAATTCACGGTACTTGGACACGACCAGGACCGGAGCAAACAGCTCTTCGCGAAAGAGCCGGTCCTCGAGAGGCAGGTCCGCAACAATCGTGGGCAGGACGTACGCGCCCTGGTCACGAATGCCGCCACTCAGCGGCTCGCCGCCATGCAAGAGGCGTCCCGCCTCGCGGCCATGCGCGGCAGCGGCCAGGTAGCGCTGCAGGGCCGCCTGGTTGATCAAAGGGCCGTGCGTGACGTGGCGCTCGGTGGTGTCTCCAGGGTTGATCCCCTTTGCATGGGCCACCAGGGCTTCAACGAACGGTTCGTACAGGGACTCGTGCACCATCGCTACCGAGCACGCAGTGCAACGCTGCCCCTGAAATCCGAACGCCGACCTGGCCACGCCGCGCGCAGCGATCTCGAGCTCGGCCGATCCGGAAACATAGGCATAGTTCTTGCCGCCCATCTCGGCCAACACCGGCCGCATGTAGCGTCCCGCAGCGAACGTGCGCAGCATGCCCATGCCGGTGGCGTGCGAGCCGGTGAACGCGACGCCGTCGATCTGGTCGGAATCGATCAGCAAGGGGCCGGCCTGCTCGCCCTGGACCAGGTTGAACACCCCTGCCGGGAATGCCGCTTTCTCGAATACCTCGCCGAGCATGCCGGCCGTCAGCGCGGCATTGGGCGTCGGCTTGAAAATGACGGCATTGCCGGCCGTCAGGGCCGCGCTCAGCATATTGACCGCGAGGGCAATCGGGTAGTTGAACGGAACGACGACCGCGAATACGCCGATGGGGCGCAGCACGGTACCGGACTGCTCGGTGCCGTCCGCGGTCTTCCATACTGGTGATGCGTAACCCTGGTTGCGTTCGAGTTCATCGGCGTAATACTGCACCAGGGCGACCGCCTCCTCGGTCTCGCCCAGGGCCTCCATGCGCGCTTTACCGGTCTCGAGCACGATGGCCATGGCCAGATCGTGGCGCTGGGCATCCAGGACCTCGGCCAGGCGCCGCATCTGCGCCAGCCGCTCGCGCCAATCCATATGCCCCCAGACCTTGAACCCGCGACGCGCGGCCTGGACCGCTCGCGCCACCGTTGCCGGGTCCGCGGCGGGATAGGTGGCCAGCAACACATCCCGGTCCAGCGGGCTGTAGCACTGGTTCACCTGGCCGTCATCCGCCGGCTGGCCGCCGATCCGGTTGGGCCAATGCCGGCCCAACATGTCCTGCCGGAATTCCGGCAGGCGCACATCCAGGTAATCCTGCAAGGGAGCGAAGTCCTCCGTGCTGGTGTAGGTGACGCGAGGCAAGTCATTGTTCCGAATCATGGGTCCTTCCTTTCTGTCGAGTTGCTTTTCCGGTAGGCGGCGTAGTAGTCGCCCATGACCACCGGCGTGTCTTCGCGGCCCTTGTAGCGCTGGGTTTCGAACCCGCGCAGAGCCTCTGGCTGGCTGCCGTGCTCCAGCCACTGCGCCAGCTGTTCAGCCAAATAGGGGATCAGTGCGATGCCGCGCCCGTTGTCGCCATTGGCCTGGATGAAACCCGGCAAGTCGTCCACCGGACCGATCATGGGCTTGCGGTCCGGCGTCATGTCGTAGACGCCCGCCCATTGCCGCACCACCCGCGCATCGGCAAGGACGGGCGCCTTGCGCAGCACATGCCGGGCCGCCCTGCCCAGATGATGGTCGGAGGCGCCAAGCTCCAGGCCGGGCGGCTCTTCGGGGTCCACGACGCCGATCACGATTTCCCCCCTCAGGGTCTGGTGGAACCAGCCCTCGACAGGACGATAGAACGTGATCATGGTCGACATGAACGGCTGCCACGAGTCCGTCACCAGCACCTCGCGACGCAGCGGCACGTTGGGCACCGGGACGCCGGCCAGCGCCGACAGGCGGCCGGACCAGCCGCCGCAGGCGTTGACGACCACCGGCGCGCGCCATTGCCGGCCGCCCTCGGTTTCGACGCCGGCCACGGCGCCATGCTCTTGCAGCACGCGGGTGACGCGTACGCCTTCATGCACGTCCACGCCCTCGCGCGCCAGGGCTTTGCGGTAGGCATACAGCAAGGCGTCGTGATGCACGCAGGCATCGGGGCGGATCAGGCATCCCGCCGGGGGTTCCCCGCCGCGCAGGACCGGCAGGCGGTCGACGACGTGTCCGCCCCGCAGATACTCGGCATGCTGACCCAGGCCCTCCAGCATGGCGCACACCGAATCCATGTGCGCGGTCTCCTCCTCGTCATAGAACACCAAGGCGTATCCAGGTGTCCAGAACAGCGTGTTCGAGCCCAGCACATCGGACATGGCGGCGTGCTTGTCGAAGGCACGCCGGGCAAAGCGCGCCAGTTCCGGCGTGAACTGAGAGGTGCGTACCCGGCCGATGTTGCGGCTGGTCGCGCCGGCGCCCAGGTGTTTCTGTTCCAGCACGGCGATGCGCCGCGCGCCCATGCGGGACAGTTCGAAGGCCAGCGCGACACCGAACAGGCCGCCGCCCACGATCACATAATCGGCATCCTGATGGCTGGCTTCAGTCATCATCGGCTCCCAGGAACATCCTCAAGGGCACGGGCCGCACCAGCGGGCGCGGCGTGGGGATGCGCACATCCAGGCCCTCGGCGGCCAGGCACTGCAGCATGGCGCCGTGGCACAGCTTGCCCTGGCATGGCCCCGTTCCGACACCCGTGTGGCGCTTGATGAGCTCAATGTCGCGATAACCGTCCCGTATCGCGCCCTGCAGGTCACGCACCCGTACATCTTCACAGGGGCACAAGATGGCTTCGGGGGCCTGCGTCGCAAGTGTCTCGTGTACCTGCGCGGGCTCGGCGGCCGCAGGCGCCTCGCCGCGCAGCCAGGACTCCACGCGCGCTATCGTATCGGCCTGCGCCCGGTCGCCGCCCACCGCCGCGCCCACCACCAGCAGCGATGGATCCTGGCTGACCGGCGTCACGATGGGGGGCATACCGGACAATGTCATGCGGGCGCCCGCCTGCGCCTGCAACTCATAAGTCGGCTGGGAAAAGCCCAGGACGAGCAGGTCGCACGCCATGCGGCGCCCGCCGATCGTCACGGCGCGCAAGCGGCCTCTGCCATAGGCTCGGTCCAGGGGCGCGTTCGGCAGGCTAGGCATCGGCCCAGGCGGCAAAGACCCGGGGCCCGCCACCCACCCCAGACCCACGCCGGCGTCCCGCACCCGCGCCACAATGCCGGCCGCGGCGTCTTCGGCCGCATAAACGCCGATCCGCAAGCCTTGCAGATCGGTGCGCTGGTCGATGAGGGACAAGAACGCCCGCGCGCCGATGATGCCCGGCAGGTCGCTGCCGGGGAACACCAGCCATTTATCGTAGGCGCCGGTGGCCACCACCAACACCTGATATTCCACCGACAGCATGCCGCCGTCCGCGGCGCACAAGGCACGCTGGGGATCCGTGTACAGGCCTACGCACAAGGATCCCGTGTGGATATCGCAGCCCGCATCCCGGGCTGCGCGCAGCGCCGCCGCAACGGCCGGCGGCGCCAGGTCGGCATCCAGGGGCTTGCGCTCCACCACCAGAACACGGCGGCCGGCCTTCGCCAGGCGCTGCGCCGCCGTCAGGCCCGAGCGGCCCGCGCCGACCACCAGCACATCCGTCGACAGCCGGCGCCAGCGCCTTGCATGGTCATCCTCGGACAATCCTGCCTGCGGCAGGACGAGCGCGCCGGAAGCGCCACGCAGCCAGCTCAAGTACCGCTGCCGCATCGTCCTCGGCCACAGGAAATGGCCCTCATAGAACCACGGGGGCATCCGCTCGGCCACCAGACCCAGCAGGCGTTTCCAGGACCATGACAGGCGCGGCACCTGCGCCCCGCGCGCGTGCTGCTGGCAGGCCAGTACGGCGCGTCCGTCCGGCAGCGTTATCTTGCACTGCTGGCACCAGCCGTCGTGGCAAAAGGCGCCGCGTGCGCGATGCATCCGGAAGCTTCTGGCCAGTCCCGGACGTCGCGCCTCGATCGCCGCGGCTGCCAGCGTGCGCGGCGTCGCCTGGCCTGGGGCGGAATGCTGATCGTTCAAGTCCGGTCCCCCAGCAATGCATCCAGCACCACCCGCATGGGTCTGTCGTGGTCGATGTTCTCAAGCGCGCGCCACAGGCGCTCGCAGGCTTGGGGACCCAGGACGGGTTGCACGCAGGCGGAAAACTTGCGCGATAGGTCGTCCTGCGAGATCGGACGGGCAGCGCTGCCGTAAGGCTGTGGGAACTCGCGCTGGACCCGTCCGCCATCGTGCCGGACGAGCAGGACGCGCGATTGATGCGTGACGCCCGTGGGCGAACGGGGCAAAGAGGAATCCACGTGGACACGGGTGCGCTGCATCAGCTCGGTGACCCGTGGATGCCGCAGCGCCTCATCCGTGAAATGGGCCAGCGCCAGCGGCCCATGGACCGCGGCGGCCGCCACGCAATACCGCATCGAAAACTTGGCCTCCAGGCCGCTATTCGGAATATCGTGAATGAGGATGCTGGGCACGTCCTCGCCAACCCAGACCTCGATGTCGGCGATCTCGTCCAGCCGCGTACCGGTTTCGTGCAAGGCCGACAGGATGCCGTCGATCGCCGTATGCGTGCTGGAGCAGCAGGGATACAGCTTGATGTTCATCCCGGGTTCGACCATCCCCCAGGGCCGGCCGAATCGGGCTTGGGAATCGGCCGCCACGTCGCTGCTCAGTTGGGCCATGCCGCCGGGACCGAACAGGCAGTTCTCGCCGACCGTCAGACCGGCGGCCGCCAGTTCGGCGGCCCAGACGCCGTGCGCTGCCGCCACGCCCACCTGCCAGGGCTTGGCATCCGTCCCGAAATTGGCCTTGAATCCGACGGACAAGGTGGCGGCCAGGCGCAAGGCCGTGAGAATGTGCTGGGGCGAGGCGCCCCGCAGCACACCGACCGCGGCCGCCGCCCCGAGCACACCAAGGCTGGCGGTGCAATGCCGGCCCCGATTGTAGTGCGAAGGATTGACCATGCGGCCCACGTGCATGGTGGTCTCGACGCCGACCACATAGGCTGCGAGGAATTGCGCCACGGTGACGTCGCTCTGCTCGGCCGCCGCCGTCAAGGCCGCCACGACCGGCAAGCTGGGATGACCAATGCAGATGTTTGGGTCGTCATCATCATAATCATGGAAATGCCCCGCCATGCCGTTGATGCACGCCGCATCCCTCGCCGAGAATTGACCGGGTATCCCGAACACCCTGGCCCCGCTCCCGTCGGGTACCGGGGCCAGGGTGGTGTGCAGGCCGGCGACCGGCGCCGCCGTGCTGCCCGCCACCGAGACCGCCCACGTATCCACGATATGGCGCCAGGCAATGGAAAACAGGCGGCTGTCGGGCGCGTGGAAATGCTCGACGACCTGCTGTGCGAGCGCCTTTTCATGGTCGATGGTCAGCATGCAATAGCCTCCGTATCCGCCGGTTCGGGTTCCGGCCACTCTTGTGCTTGCGCGGCTGCCAGTTCAGCGACCGGAATATGGCAGGCCAGCATGTGGTGTTCGCCGACTCGCTGGCGGGGCGGCCGGCTGGTCTCGCAGAGCGCACCCAGGCTGCGGGGACAGCGCTGCTGGAACGGACAACCGTTCGGCGACGCCTCCGCGGACACCCGGTTGGGATCCAGGAAGCGCTCCATGCGAAGCTGCCGGGGGGCCAAGCCCTCGAGCTGCAGCGCCGACCACATCAGGGTCTCGGTATAGGGATGCATGGGCGGCGCCCGCGTCACTGTCACCGGGCCGTCCTCGCAAAGCCAGCCGCGGTACAGAACGGCGACCCGGTCCGCCAGAAAGCGGACAATCGGCAGGTCATGGGTGATCAGCAGGATGCCCATTCCGATCTCCCGCTTTTTCTGCTGCAGGAGATTCATGACCTTGACCTTCATCGACACATCCAGCGCCGAGAAGGCTTCATCGAGCACCAGCAACGACGGATCGGAGGAAAAGGCGCGCGCCAGGGCCACCCTTTGGCGCTCTCCGCCGCTGAGGCCGGCGGGACGTTTGCGCAGCAGCTCGGATTTGATGCCCACGCTATGCCCAAGACGTTCGAGTTCCGCGAAATCGACGCTGCGGTTCTCGTACAGGCGGAAGGGCCGGGCGAGAATATCGGCAATGGTTTTGCGCGGATGCAGCGAACCGGCGATGTTCTGGAAAACGATCTGAAGGCGGCGGGCCACCTGCAAGGGCCGCGTACGCATCGTGGCCAGGTCCACGTCCTGGAACCTCAGCGCCCCGCCCCGCACGGGTTCCAGGCCGACCAGGCAACGCGCCAGGGTGGATTTGCCCGAGCCGCTTTCCCCGATCAAGGCCGTCACCTCGCCACGCGGGACGCTGAAGGACACCTCGTCCAAGGATCGACGCTGAGAGCTTCGCAAGGTGCCGAAGCCCCGCCCGCCATAGCTGTGGACCAGTTGATCAACCTCGAGGACGGGACGAGCCGCAGCCTCGGGATGATCCGGCCGCAAGCCCTCCTGTCTGAAGTCCACCAGGGCCGCTGCTTGTTGCGCGGGGCGCGCGCGCTCCTGCAGCTCGGCAGCCCGCACACAGCTGGACTGGTGACCGTCGCCCAAGGCCTGGAGCCGATCCGCGCCGGCGCAGGCGTCGACCGCCATGTCGCAGCGCGGGCGGAAGGGGCAGCCTTGCATAGGCGCCCGGCCCTCCTGCCACATGATCTCGACGGGCATGCCTCCGATCGACCGCATGGTGGGCAGGGCATTGAACAGCATGGATGTATAGCGGTGTGCCGGACGGGCAAAGACCTGTACGCTGCCGCCGGACTCGACCGCCATGCCGTGATACATCACGATGACGCGATCGGCAAGCTCGCGGACCGCGGCCAGATTGTGGGAAATGAACAAGATCGACAGGCCGCGGCGGCGGCGCAGGTCCTTCAGCAACACAAAGATCGCCGCCTCGGTGGCCGGGTCGAGCCCCGTCGTCGGCTCATCCATGATGATGAGCTCGGGATCGCAGGCGAGCGCCATGGCGATGCACACGCGCTGCTGCATCCCGCCGCTGAGCTGGTGGGGATAGCAGCGCATGATGGCGTCCGGATTCGTCAGGCGGACTTCCTTCAGGAGGCCGACCGCCCGCTCGTAGGCCGCCTTGCGCGAAACCTTCAAGTGCACCAGCATGCCTTCGATCAGGTTGGTGCCGATACGCATCGAGGGGTTCAGGCTGGAAGCCGGGTCCTGGGCCACATGCGCGATCCTGCGGCCATACACGGCGCGGCGCTGGCGTGACGGCATCGCGTTCAGGTCCAGGCCCTGCAAGCGAATCTCGCCGGCGGCCACACGGCCTCCCCGGCCCAGGTAGCCCAGGATGGACAAGGCCACCGACGTCTTGCCGGAGCCCGACTCCCCGACCAGCGCCAATACCTCTTGGGGAAACAGCGACAAACTCAGATCCTTGACCGCCGCGACCTCGCCCTCGCCGGTCCGATAGGCGACCGTCAAGCCCGACACCTCGAGCAGGGGTGGGTTGGAAAAGTCACGCACCCTGGCCTCCTTTCAGATGATCATCGATCCGGTCCGCCATGAGGTGCAGGGGTGCCACCAGCGTCGAGATGAACAGGATCGGAAACAGGGCGGTCCAGGGCGCCATGAGCATCGTGCTGCGCGCCTCCTGGACCAAAGCGCCCCAGTCGGCCTGCGGCGGCTGTACGCCGAGCCCCAGGTAGTTGAACGACGCGCCCAGCAGGATGGCGTAGCTCAGCCGGATACAGAATTCGACCAGGATGGGGCCGATGGCCGAGGGCAGGAGTTCCTTGAACATGACGTAGAAACCGCCCTCGCCGCGCGCTTGGGCGGCCTCGATATACGCCGACTGGCGCACCTCGAGCGCCGCGGTGCGCACCATGCGCGCGGTGCGAGGGCAATACACCAGTCCCACGGCAATGATCAGACTGGTCATGTCGGCCCCCGCGATCACCAGGATCAGCATCCCCAGCAGCAGTGTCGGGAAGGACATCAGGATGTCCATCAACCGCATGCACAGCTGGTCCACCCAGCCGCCGTAATAGGCGCTCACCAGCCCGACGGGCAGGCCGATGAGGAAACACACGAACACCGCCCCGAACCCGAACAGCAAGGTGATGTGCCCGCCGGCCAGGACGCGCGAGAGCATGTCGCGCCCGTACTGGTCCGTACCGAACCAATGAGTGGAGTCGGGCGCTTGCAACGTCGACATGAAGCGCATCTCGTCATACGGGAAGGGCGCCAGCCAGCCACCGAACAGAGCAAGAAATATATGCAGCAGGATCACCCCGGCCGCCACGACGAATACCGGATCCTTGTAGAGTCTCATTCCAATACCTTTCTTCAACACCCTGGCCGGACAACGGTTACGCGATCAATTGCTGCTCAATCGCAGGCGGGGATTGAGCCACACGGCCAGCAGGTCGCCGATGAGATTGCTGAAGACATACACGGCGGCAATCATCAGCGCACAGGCCTGGATCAGCGTCCAGTCGCGCTCTGTGATGGCGAACAGCATCAACCTGCCGATTCCAGGAAAGACGAAGACGGCCTCGACCACGACGATCCCACCCACCATCCAGCCGATATTCATGAACAGGACCGTGACCGTCGGCACGAAGGCGTTCGGGATCACGTGCCGGCAGATGACCTGGAATTCGGGCAGGCCCTTGAGCCTGGCGGTGCGCACGTAGTCCGAGCGCAGCGCATCGATGGTCGACGTGCGGGTAATGCGGCCGACATAGGCGGCCAGCACGATCGACAGGGTGAATGCGGGCAGGAACAGATGACGCAGCGCCTCGAAGACCCCCTCGTCGAAACCGTGGTATCCGGACGGCGGGAACCAATCGAACAGGCCGCCGGCAAACAGCAGCACGAAAACCGTTCCGGTGACGAATTCGGGCAGGGACGTGCCGATGACCGCGATGCCCGTGATGAAGCGATCAATCCGGGTGCCCTCGAACAGCGCGGTCACCAATCCGATCGTCACCCCGCCGATGGCGACCATCACAAAGGCGACCGACGCCAGGACCAGGGATTCCGCCATGCGGTCGAATAGAACGGGCGCAACGGGTTGCTGCATCCGCAGCGACATCCCGAAATCGCCTTGCAGGACACCCGTCACCCAATTCCAGTAGCGCTGCCAGGCAGGCAGATCAAGCCCCATCAGCGCAGTAAGCCGCTGGATTTCCTGGGGGCTGGCATCCGTCCCCAGGATCATGGTGATGACGTTGCCCGGCAGCAGTTCGGTGACCCCGAACACCATCAGGGAAACACAGGCGAGTATCAAGGCCGTATAGCCCAAACGCAGCACTATCGAGCCTAGCACGGCCATTTTTGTTCCTCCCTTGCCTGCAACGGCCGCCTACCCATCAGTCCCGCTTGAGCCAGACCTTTTCGGCGGACAGATTGATGCCCGGATCGACGGAGAATCCTTGGACATTCGCCCGGTGTGCCGAAATGTTGTTCTTGAAGAACGCGATGATAGCCGGCCCGTCCTCGGAAACCATGCGCTGCGCCTGGTGATAAAGATTGCGGCGCTTGGCATCGTCAAGTTCGGCCTGGGCCTGCAGCAGCACCTTGTCCAGTTCGGGGTTGGAATAGTAATAGTCGTTCAGCGATCCGCCCTTATCCCGGGTGAGGAAGAACGGCGTGATACGCGTATCGGTCGTGGGCCGCGCAAACCAGTTGTTGATGTAAAAGTTTTTCTTTTCCCAGATCTGGTTCAAGAACACGTCCCAGGTCACGGTCTGCAATTCGATGTCGAAGCCGGCCTCCTTGGCCATTTGCTGCGTCATCAACGCAGTCGGCAGCATGCCGACCCGCGCATCCGAGGTATACAGAGTCACCTTCAGGCCATTGGGGTAGCCGGCCTCGCTCAGGAGCGCCTTGGCTGCCTTGATGTCGCGCTGGGCGGGCTTGACGCTGGCATCGAACGCGGGGGAATTGGGCGGCAGCGACTGGTCGTTGGCCACCGTGCCGTGGCCCCGCAAAGCCGCCTGCACGATCACGTTGCGATCAATGCTGAGCTTGAGCGCCTTGCGGACCCGCACGTCATCGAATGGCGGCTGGTCCGAGCGCATGACGATGGACACGAATGAACCGCTGGGGATTTCCTCCACACGGATGGACTTGTCGCCCTCCAGCAGTTGAACCTGGTCGGGTCGCACCTGCCACATGATGTCGGTCTGCCCGGCCTTCAAGGCGTTGATCTCGGCCGTTGCATCCGGATAGACCTGGACGCGCACCTCGTCCACATGGGGCTCGCCTTGGCGGAAGTAGTTGGGGTTGCGGGTGACCACCACCCGATCGCCCACCACATATTCCTTGAGAATGAAGGGACCCGTGCCGTCCGACTCGGTGTTCAGGTTGACGGTCGTGTCCTTGTTGATGATGCGGGCGTACGGCAACGTCATGTTTGCGGGGAACTCGGCAATGGGCCGTTCGAGTTTGAAGCGGACGGTGTAGTCATCGACCTTGGCCACCTCGGTAATCGGCCCGATGGCGCCGCGCCCGCGGGACTTGACCTCGGGGTCGAGGATTCGCTGGATCGAAAAGACGACGTCGTCGGCGGTCATTTCCTTGCCGGACTGAAACTTGACCCCTTGTCGCAGCTTGAACGTCCAGGTCTTGCCCTCATCGGCAACCTCCCAGCTTTCCGCGAGGTCGGGCTCCACCTCGGACTTTTCGTTCATCCTGGTGAGGTTGTTATACAGCCACGATGTGACAACCCATTCCTCGAGCGAACCGGTAATGGCCGGGTCGATCAACCGGGGCGATCCGGGAAAGCTGATGCGCAGCGTTCCCCCATCCTCTGGCGCTGCCACGGCGATCGGGGCGGCGGCAAGCCCCACCCCCGCGACGACCAAGGCTGCGATGACGCTCTTGAACACTTTCATCCTGGTGCTAATCAACATGTTGGGCGCTCCTCAACTGGATATTCTGGTCTGGGTTCTTATAACATGTGATATTTGATATTAAATATTATTTGAGCAAAATCAGGGTTTGTACCAATATTCAGTATCTCGCGCCTCGATGATTCAGGGGCTGCGGTCATCCTTTGATTGTGCGAGCTTCCGGGCGAAAGCCTTAGCGCAACCGGCTGGCCGATTCGAGGCGGCCCTCTATATCAGCAGCCGGCCCATCGAGCTGCGCTATGGCATCCAGCCGTACTTCTCACAGCAACAATCGGGCTCACTAGTACGCGCCGCCTTGATGGCCGGTTCGCCAGGCTACTGATCCATGTCGAGGTCCAGGGGGGCCCCCAGGCCCAAAGGCCAAGATCCTTTTTGCACAGCGCATGTATCGGTATCGTTACCGCCTCGAGGATCGATACGGCGCTAGCTCGATCCAGCCCATCTACAGCCTCGGCATCCTCGATGCCGAAACACTGGACGAGGTGTTCGGGGATTGACCCGCAGGCACGCCCACGGGCTGCACGGGACACCGCCGGACCGGCGCCGGCAAGCACGGCTCCTATGATGTGCGCAACACCGCTACGGCCGGCATCCAATCTCCGGTCCCGCGCTAAAATCCCCGCATGACCTCGCCCGATCCCGCCTTCTATCACCCCGCCCCACGCACGCAGCAATTCTGTTCGCAATGCGGCCACACCCTCAGCCGCGAGATCCCGCCCGACGACAATCGCATCCGCGACCTGTGCTCAAACTGCGGCGCCGTCCACTACCAGAACCCGCGCAACGTGGTGGGTGTGCTGCCCATCTGGAATGACCGGATCCTGCTGTGCCGCCGGGCGATCGAGCCGCGCTATGGCAAATGGACCCTGCCGGCGGGCTTCATGGAACTGGGCGAGACCACCGAACAGGGTGCCGAGCGCGAAAACCAGGAGGAATCGGGCGCGCGCATCCGGGTCCGGTCGCTGTTCACCGTGATCGACGTGCCCTCGGTGAACCAGGTGCATTTCTATTACCTGGCCGACGTCCTGGGTCCGCAGCTGGCCCCCGGCCCGGAAACCCTGGAGGCGGATTTTTTCCCCCTGGACGGCATCCCCTGGAAGGAACTGTCGTTTCGCACCGTCTACACCACGCTGGAGCACTACCTGGATGATCGCCGCGAGGGGCTGTTTCCCACCCACCACTACGCGATCGACTTCCGTTTCCCGGACTGAGTCACCGGCGCATGCGCCATGCAACTAAGCTGGATAGATGCCCACACCCCCCTGCCCGATCCGCGGACCGGCTTGCCCGGCGGCCTGGTGGCGGCGGGCGCCGATCTGTCGCCGGCGCGCCTGGACGAGGCCTATGGCAAGGGCATGTTTCCCTGGTTCAGCCCGGGCGACCCCGTCCTGTGGTGGAGCCCCGATCCGCGCATGGTGCTGCCCTGCGACGGGCTGCGGGTCTCGCAGTCCCTGGCCAAGCGCCTGCGCCAGTTCGGCCGTGATCCGCAGGACCCGGATGCGCCCTTGCGGGTGACCATGGATACCGCATTCGGCGAGGTGATCCGCGCCTGCGCCCAACGCCAGGGCGCGCGCCTGGGCATCGGCGCGGCGCGCGCGGGGACCGCCTGGCCGGTCGCGCCGGCCGAGGCGGGCCGCGACGCGACCTGGATCACGCCGGACATCATCGCCGTGTACGAGGCCTGGCACCGCATGGGGCGGGTACACAGCGTCGAGACCTGGATCGACGGACGCCTGGCCGGCGGCCTGTACGGGGTGTCCATCGGGCGCTGCTTTTTCGGGGAATCCATGTTCAGCCGCGCGGCCGACGCCAGCAAGGTGGCGCTGGCCTACCTGGTGGCGCACCTGCGCCGCCACGGCGTGCCCTGGATCGACTGCCAGCAGGAAACCCCGCACCTGGCCCGGCTGGGTGCCGCGCCCATGCCGCGCGAGCAATTCCTCGCCAGCCTGACGGCGTTGAGGGACATGCCCCCGCCGCCCTGGCCGCGAGGCCGGCTGCTGATGGACGGGCCGCGCCTGGACGCGCAATAGCCCGGATGCCACAATAGTCGTGACTAACCAGGCGCGGCCATGAGCAACCCCAGCGAATCGATTTTCAGGAAACTGCAGTTCTATACGACCGCCAGTTATCCCTGCAGCTACCTGCCCGGGCGTCTGGCGCGTTCCGAGGTCGCGGCGCCCGCGCACCTGGTCGACGATGCCGCCTATTCGCGATTGATCGAACAGGGCTTTCGCCGCAGCGGCCTGTTCACCTACCGGCCCGACTGTGAAACCTGCCAGGCCTGTATCCCGATCCGTGTGGACGCGCGCCGCTTCGTGCGCGACCGCACCCAGCGCAAACTGTGGAACCGCATGGGCGCGATGCGGGTCAAGGTCTCGCCCCTGCACTGGGACGCGCAACATTTCGACCTGTACCAGCGCTATCAGTCGCGCCGCCACCCCGGCGCCGGCATGGACCAGGACGACCAGGCGCAATACACCCAGTTCCTGCTGACCAGCCGGGTGCGATCCGACATGGCGGAATTCACCGATGCCGAGGGCGTGGTGCGCATGGTGGCCATCATGGACCGCGTGGACACGGGGATTTCGGCGGTCTATACCTTTTACGACCCCGACTGGCCGGGCAGCCTGGGGACCTTCGGCATCCTGTGGCAACTGGACTATTGCCGCCACCTGGGCCTGCAGTGGCTGTACCTGGGCTATTGGATCGAGGAAAGCCGCAAGATGGCGTACAAATCCCGGTTCCGGCCGCACCAGGTCCTGCGGGGTGGCGTGTGGATCGAACCGTTGTCGCGTTGAGGGAAGACATCCGCAGCCGGGACACGATGCGACGTGAAGGTGGCGTGTGGATCGAACCGTTGTCGCGTTGAGGGGGGCGTTGGCGACGGGCATAAACCCGTAAAATAGCGCCTGGCCCGATTTTCGACAGGTCCCGACGCCATGCCCTCCTTGTTCCACGCCTATCCGCTTGCGCGCGCCGCGCTGTTTTCCATGGACGCCGAGCGTGCGCACGAATTGACGCTGAGCATGCTGCACCGCGCGCACGATTGCAGCGCCACGCGCGCCCTGCTGTCCCAGCGCCCCGCGCTGCCGCGCACCGTCATGGGGCTGCCCCTGCGCAACCCGGTGGGGCTGGCAGCCGGCCTGGACAAGAACGGCGCGCACATCGACGCCCTGGGCGGGCTGGGGTTCGGCTTCATCGAGGTCGGCACCGTGACGCCGCGGGCGCAGCCGGGCAACCCCAGGCCACGCATGTTCCGCCTGCCACGCGCGCGCTGCCTGATCAACCGCATGGGCTTCAACAATGACGGCCTGGATGCCTTCATCGCCAATGTGCGCGCCAGCCGCTGGCGCGCCGAGGGCGGCGTCCTGGGCCTGAACATCGGCAAGAACGCCGACACGCCGATCGAGCGCGCCATCGACGACTACCTGCTGGGCCTGGATGGCGTGTACCCGCACGCCGACTACGTGACGGTGAACATTTCCTCGCCCAACACGCGCAACCTGCGCAGCCTGCAGGACCACGACGCCCTGGACGCCCTGCTGGGCGCCCTGCGCGAGCGGCGCGAGGCGCTGGCCGACCAGCACGGGCGGCGCACGCCGCTGGTGGTCAAGATCGCCCCCGACCTGGACGAGGCCGGCATCGACGCCATCGCGGAAATCGTCCCGCGCCACGGCGTGGACGGCATCATCGCCACCAACACCACCCTGTCGCGCGAGGCCGTGCGCGGCCTGCCCTACGAGGACGAGGCCGGCGGCCTGTCGGGGCCGCCGGTGCACGAATTGTCGCTGCGGGTCATTCGGCGTCTGCGCGAACGCCTGGGGCGGGACACCGCCATCATCGGCGTGGGCGGCATCGAGTCCGGCCGCCAGGCCGTGGAAAAAATGCAGGCGGGTGCCGATGCGGTGCAGTTGTACACGGGATTGATCTACCAGGGGCCGGCGCTGGTCGAGGAGTGTGTGCGGGCACTAAAGCATTCAACTGGGCCAATCACATGAAGCCACGCATCACTGTCATCACCATCGGCGTCGAGGATCTTGATGCGTCGTTACGCTTCTACCGTGATGGACTCGGTTTTCCCACTGAGATGACTTTGGGTCACAACGTATCGTCGAAAGCCGAAGTCGATGAAGTCATGGCCACAGCAGCCTCCGCGGGGGCTACTATTGTCAAGCCTGCGCACGACACATTCTGGGGCGGGTATTCGGGCTACTTCCTCGACCCAGATCGGCACCTTTGGGAGATTGTTTGGAATCCGCAGTGGTGTGAGGAGGCTGGCGAATAGAATCGGGGAAACGTCCCCGATCAGCGATTTTGTCAGTGTGGGCTTCCGAGCGCTGGCCGCGGCTTGAAAACAAATCTGGCGTCACTCGCCAGGAAACAGAATTTCCGCGTAATCCATGGCGCTATTCAACACATGCAAAACCGTGACCCGTTCGGCGTCAACGCGATAGAAGATCAGATAGTTGCCGTGTACTCGTCGGCGCACGCCATGTTTTTCGTAGCGGGGGACCAGCGGGTACGCCTCTGGCATGTTCCCCAAACGCAAGCACCTATCCCGCAGTTCCTGCACGAAGGATAACGCCCGTCTTGGGTTATCCCGAGCGATGTAATCAGCGATGCGCTCCAGGTCGGCTACGGCCTCATCGGATAGATGAACGATCACGCCTGCTTGTTCACCATAGGTGCATACTTGGCCTCCAGGCGATCGAACACTTCGCTGGCGGGCTTCGTACGGCCCGCATCAGCATCGGCCAGCCCTCGCGCTATGGACGCATCCAGCGCGGCCAGCTTGGCTTCCCGGTCTTGGATGAGCCGAACGCCTTCGCGCAGTACTTCACTCTTGGAGCCGTAGCGGCCGCTCTCTACAAGACGGCTGACAAAGCCTTCAAGCTGCTTTCCCAAATCGGCGCTAATCATGATCTGCCTCCAGGCAAAAGTGTCATGCTCGTAGGATAGTTCTTTTAATAACAGTTATCAAACAGTCGAAAACAGTCTTTCACAGCCGACCACTTCAGGTCCATAAAAAACACCCCGAAAATTGAATAAAAATCCAACCTTCGGGGTGCAGTTCAGCTAAAAAAGCCCATCAACAATCAGCGATTCTCCATCCGCGGCACATTCCAGGGATTCGCCGCCTGCACAGGCTCCGGCAGGTGGCTGTCCGGAATATCCTGATACGCCACTGGCCGCAGGAAGCGCTGGATCGCCAGGGTGCCGACCGAGGTGCTGCGCGCGTCCGAGGTTGCCGGGAAGGGGCCGCCGTGCACCATGGCGTGGCAGACCTCGACGCCGGTGGGGAAGCCGTTGGCGAGGATGCGGCCGGCCTTCAGTTCCAGGATGGGCAGCAGGGCCGACACCAGGTCGGCGTCCTGGCCGGCCTCGAGCTGCAGGGTGGCGGTCAGCTGGCCTTCGAGCACGCGAGCCACGTCTAGCATCTGGGCCTCGTCGGCGCAGCGCACCACCAGCGAGCTGGCGCCAAAGACTTCGTGCCCCAGGCTTTGCGGGTCGCGGATGAAGGCCTCGGCGGAGCAGGCCAGCAAGGCGGCCTGGCACTGGTTGGGCGCATCCGAGGGGTTGCCGCGCGTCAGGACCTCGACCTCGGACAGGCCGGTCAGGCGGCGGACGCCGTCCTCGTAAGCCTGGTGGATGCCGGCGGTCAGCATGGTGCTGGCGCCGCTGCCCGCGACGCCCTCGCGCGCGGCGGCGATGAAGGTGTCCAGTTCGGGCGAGGCGATGCCGATCACCAGGCCGGGGTTGGTGCACAGCTGGCCGGCGCTGCCGACCAGCGAGGTGACGAAACCGCCGGCAATCGCGGCCGCGCGCGCCTTGAGGGCGGCGGGCATGAGGAACACGGGGTTGGTGCTGCTCATTTCGGCAAAGACGGGGATGGGCTCGGGGCGCGCGGCGGCGGCGCGCATCAGGGCCAGGCCGCCGGTGCGCGAGCCGGTGAAGCCCACGGCCTTGATCAGGGGGTGGGTGACCAGGGCCTGGCCGATGTCGTTGCCCACGCCAAAGACGAGGGAGAACACGCCCTCGTGCAGGCCTTGCGCCTGGACGGCGGCGCGGATCGCGCGGCCGACCAGTTCCGAGGTGCCGGGGTGCGCGGGGTGCCCTTTGACGATGACGGGCGAGCCCGCCGCCAGGGCGGAGGCGGTGTCGCCGCCCGCCACCGAGAAGGCCAGCGGGAAGTTGCTGGCGCCAAAGACGGCGACCGGGCCGATGGGGATGTGGCGCATGCGGATGTCGCTGCGCGGCATGGGCTTGCGGTCCGGTTGGGCGTGGTCGATGCGCGCGCCGTGCCAGCCGCCGGCCTCGACCACGGCGGCGAACAGGTTCAGCTGGTTGACGGTGCGGCCGCGTTCGCCTTCGAGGCGCGGGCGCGGCAGGCCGGTTTCGGCCATGGCGCGTTCGATCAGGGTGTCGCCCAGGGCCATGATCTGGCTGCCGATCTCGCGCAGGAAGGCCGCGCGCTGGGCGGGCGGGGTCGCGCGATAGCTGGCGAAGGCCGCGTCGGCCAGGCGGGCGGCCGCGTCGACGTGCGAGGGGGTGCCCCCGGCATAGCCGGGGTCGAGGGCCGCGCCCGTGGCCGGGTCGACGGCCTGGAAAACGGCCTCGGTGCCGGTGACGTCGGTTTGGCCTATCAACATGGCGCCGGTGATGTGCATCTGGATTACCTCTGGCTGGTCTGGAAGGGAAAAATTCCAGTGTACCAATCGCCGCCGGCCCGGTCCCGCGCCGGTGCAGGATGCCCATTCCCTTGGACAATATGGGCCTCGGACTCATGGTTTACCCTTGAATGAGTCCGCCAAACGAAACCATCGGCGTTACACTTGCTCCAAGCTTTTGCGTGACGCGCCTGGTTGAATACGACCGCTACGCAGCTCTCTTCCCTTGATTGGGGGGTAGCGCCGCCACATGCAACAGTCCTTCCGACGACCTGCCCCCTCCTTTCCCCCAGGAGGCAGGTCATGCCGTACCATTCATTCGACCCGGGCCGCGATCGCCGGCCGGTTTCCCGCTACGCCGCCACGCATTCGCCCATGCGCCGCCGCATCCTGCAGGCCGGCGGCCTGGCCGCCCTGGGCGTGCCGATGTTTCCGTTGAACGCCCTGGCGGCCGACAAGACGCTGAAGATCCTGCAATGGAGCCACTTCGTCCCCAGCTACGACACGTGGTTCGACGCTTTTGCCAAGGCCTGGGGCGAGGCCCATGGCGTGCAGGTGGTGGTGGACCACATCAATATCGGCGACCTGGTCACGACGACCACGTCCGAGATGTCGGCCGGATCGGGCCACGACCTGATCGAGCTGGGCCCCGAGGCGGCGCAGTTCACGCCCAATGTGCTGGACATGGCCGACGTCAACCAGCAGGCGGCCAAGCAGTTCGGCAAGGTGTTCGACGTCATCCCGCGCATTTCCTACAACCCGGTGGTCAAGTCCTGGTATGCGTTCTGCCACGGATGGACGATCGACTGCGGCGACTATCGCCGCAGCCTCTGGCAAAAGGCGGGCCTGGAAAACGGACCCGACACCTGGATGCAGCTGCTGGAAGTCGGTGAAAAAATCCGCAAGGAGCAAGGCGTGCAGGTCGGCATCGGCATGTCGCAGGAGCTGGACTCGAACATGGTGGCGCGTTCGATCCTGTGGTCCTGGGGCGCCTCGGTGCAGGACGAGGACGACAACGTGATCCTGGGCGCGGGCGAGAACCGCGCGCGCGCCATCGAGGCGGTGAAGTACATGGTGGACTTGTACCACCGGACCATGACGCCGGCGGTGTTCGCCTGGAACGCGGCCTCGAACAACCAGGACCTGATCGCCGGCAAGGCGTCGTACATCGTGAATTCGATCTCGGCCTACCGATCCGCCCAGGGGACCAAGCCCGACATCGCCAAGGACGTGTTCTTTACCGGTCCGCTGGCCGGGCCCCACGGCGACCGCTGGGCCAATGTGCACGTGCTGTACAACTACATCATCCCCAAGTTCGCCCAGGGCCGCGAGGACCTCGCCAAGCAGTTCATCCTGCACCTGACCTCCAACTACGACCAGGCGATGTACCACAGCAAGCTCTACAACACCCCCAGCTATTTCGATACGGCGGTGCCCGGCGGCGATCGCGGCTATCCGGCGGTGCCGGGGGCCAGCACGCTGAAGGCCCTGAACGATGCCTGGTTCGCCAAGGATCCCTTCCGCATCGAGGGCGAGGCCGAGGGCAAGCTGGCGCCGCTGACCAGCGCCACCGAGTGGACGACGAACCTGGGCCATCCGGGCTATTCGAATCCGGCGGTGGGCGAGGTGTTCAACACCTTCATCCTGCCCAACATGATGGCCAAGGCCGCGCGCGGCGACCTCACGCCCGAACAGGCGGTGGACGAGGCCGCCAAACAGGCGCAATCGATCTATGCCCAATGGCGCGGACGCGGCCTGATCGGCGGGAACAAGGCGTGATCGGGGGGCGGCCGGCCCGCCGCCGGCCGCCGCGGACGGCAGGGGACACACTGGAGGCTGCATGGCCAAGCTGAGCATCGAGCATCTGAGCACCACCTACGACCATGGTCGCGTCAAGGCGGTCGACGATGTCAGCCTCGAGGTCCCCGACGGGGAGTTCCTGGTGCTGCTGGGCGCCTCGGGATCGGGCAAGTCCACCCTGATGCGCACCATCGCGGGGCTGGAGCGCCCCAGCGCCGGGACGATCCGCATCGATGGACGGATATCCAATGAGGATCCGCCACGCCTGCGCAACATCGCCATGGTGTTCCAGAGCTATGCCCTGTATCCGCACAAGACGGTGGCGAAAAATATCTCGTTTCCCCTGGAGGCCATCCGCATGCCCAAGGCCCGGATCGAGGAGAAGGTCGTCTGGGCGGCGCGGCTGTTCGACATCGAGCGCCTGCTGGCGCGCAAGCCGCGCGAACTGTCCGGCGGCGAGCGCCAGCGCGTGGCCCTGGCGCGCGCGCTGGTGCGCACCCCCAGCCTGTTCCTGATGGACGAGCCGCTGTCCAACCTGGATGCCAAGCTGCGCCATTCCGCCAGGCGCGAGTTCAAGCGCCTGCACCAGCAAACCGGCATCACCACCATCTATGTGACGCACGACCAGGTCGAGGCCATGGGCCTGGGCCAGCGCATCGCGGTGATGAATCACGGGCGCATCGAGCAGATCGGCACGCCCCGCCAGATCTACCACGAGCCGGCCAACACTTTCGTGGCGCAGTTCATGGGCTCGCCGCCCATGAACCTGATCCCCGACGGCGACACGCTGCTGGGATTCCATCCCGAGGACGCCTGGCTGCCGGACACGGCGGCGCCGGCGGGGCAGTATCCCTTGGTGATCGCCATCCAGCAGGTCGAGGCCCTGGGCGCCGACGTGCTGATCTATGGCGCGCTGGCGGGCGATGGCGCCGAACTGATTTTGAAACTGCCCGAGCGCAAGGCGCAGACCCTGGCGGCCGGCCAGCAGCGCAGCTTTTGCGTGCCCGAGGCGCGCATGCTGCGTTTCGACGCGCGCACGGGTTTGCGCATCGACGCCCCCGGCCGCCCGGCGGCGCAGGCCTGAGCCATGGCCCGGACACGATCCCCGCTGAGCCTCGCGCAGCGCGACACGCTGCTGGCCCTGGGCATGGTGATGCCCGCGATCCTCTACATCACCCTGCTGCTGGGCATCCCCATCATCCTGGCGGTGGTCTACAGCCTCAACGACGTCACCACGGGCGGCACGGCGATGCGCTATATCGGCCTGGAGAATTTCACCGCGCTGCTGGATACGCCGGATTTCATGCGGGCCATCGGCAACACCTTCAACATCACCCTCAGCACGCTGGTGGGCGTGCTGGTCCTGGGCACCATCCAGGCCGAACTGCTGATGCGCCCGGTGCGCGGCAAATGGCTGATCCGTTTCCTGATCCTGCTGCCCTGGACCGCGCCCGCGTCGCTGTCGGCCATCGCCTGGCTGTGGATGCTGGACTCGACCTTCAGCCCGATCGACTGGATGCTGCGCGGCATGGGGCTGCTGGGCCATCCGGGCGCGCTGTTCGGGGATTTCGACAATACGTTCTGGCTGGGGCGCAGCGGCCTGGCGCTGTTTTCGATCATCCTGGTGAACATCTGGCGGCTGCTGCCGCTGGGCACCGTCATCATTCTGGCCGGGCTGAACGGCGTGCCGCGCGACATCGTGGAACAGGCCCAGATCGACGGCGCGGGCTATTTCCGGCGGCTGTTCCAGGTGATCCTGCCGATGCTGATCCCGGTGTTCGGGGTGACGATCCTGTTTACCTTCGTCTTTGTGTTCACCGACATCGCGACGGTGTTCATCCTCACCCGCGGCGGCCCGGCCAACGCCACGCAGGTGCTGCCGACGCTGGCGTTCTTTACCGGCGTGCAGGGCGGGTCGCTGGGGCGCGGCGCGGCCACCGCGCTGTTCCTGCTGCCGGTGCTGGCGGCGGTGTCCATCCTGACCTTGTCGCTGATCCGGCGGCGGGAAATCTGACGAGGGGGCCGCGATGACGAACGAACCCACCATGCAGGCCGAGCCGGCGCGCGCCCGGCATCCGGCGCGGCGCGGCGGCCTGTACCTGGCCACGGCGCTGTTCGTGGTGTTTTCCGCCCTGCCCTTTTACGTGATGCTGATCACCACCTTCAAGACGCAGGCCGACATCTTTACGCCGACGGCCAATCCGTTCTGGTTCTCGGGTCCACCCACGCTGGACAACCTGCGCCTGTTGTTCGAGCAGACCCTGTTCGTGCAGTGGCTGTGGAACACTTTGCTGGTGGGGGTGGCCGTGGTGGCCATCACGCTGGTCCTGGCGGTGCCGGCCGCCTATGGCCTCGCGCGCATCGCCGGCGGCTGGGGCGAGACCCTGGGCATCGGGATCTTCCTCAGCTACCTGGTGCCGCCCACGCTGCTGTTCATCCCGTTTTCCAAGGTGATCGCCTTCCTCGGCCTGCAGAATTCCTTGTGGGCGCTGGTGGTCGCCTACCCGACCTTCACCGTGCCCTTTTGCACCTGGCTGCTGATGGGGTTTTTCAAGGGGATTCCGCGCGACATCGAGGAACAGGCCATGATCGACGGCCACGACCGCTGGAGCGCCTTCCTGCACGTCGTGCTGCCGCTGGCCCTGCCCGGCCTGATGACGGTGGTGGTCTTTGCCTTCACGCTGTCCAGCAGCGAATTCATTTATGCGCTGGCCTTCGTGACCCACAGCGCCGACAAGACCATCAGCATCGCGGTGCCCACGGAACTGATCCGGGGCGACGTCTATCACTGGGGGCCGCTGCTGGCCGGCGCCCTGATCGCCAGCATCCCGATCGCGGTGCTGTATACGTTCTTCATCGACCAACTGGTGGCGGGCCTGACCGCCGTTGCGCGGGACTGAGGCGGGCGGCGCGCCGGCGCCGGGCGCGGCGCATGTCCTTGCGCCGCATGTACCAGTAGTGCGCCCGGTCCAGGTACAAATAGATCACCGGCGTGGTGAACAGGGTCAGCGCCTGCGACAAGATCAGGCCGCCGACCATGGCATAGCCCAGCGGCTGGCGCAGTTCCGACCCGGCGCCCGAGCCCAGCATCAGCGGCAGGCCGGCCAGCAGCGCGCACAGCGTGGTCATCATGATGGGCCGGAAGCGCAGCAGGCAGGCCTGGTAGATCGCTTCGCGCGGCGCCAGGCCATGCTCGCGTTCCGCGTGCAGGGCGAAGTCGATCATCATGATGCCGTTTTTCTTGACGATGCCGATCAACAGGATGATGCCGATCAGCGCGATCACGGTGAAGTCGAAGCCGCTGGCCATGAGGATCAGCAAGGCGCCGACGCCGGCCGAGGGCAGCGTCGACAGAATGGTCAGCGGGTGGATGTAGGATTCGTACAGCAGGCCCAGGACGATGTAGACCGCCACCAGAGCGGCCGCGATCAGGTAGGGCTGCGAGGCCAGGGACTGCTCGAAGGCCTGGGCGGTGCCCTGGAAGGACCCCACCAGGCCCTGCGGCAGGCCCATGCGGGCTTCGGCCTGTTTGATGGCGCCGACCGCGTCGCCCAGCGAGGCGCCCTCGGCGAGGTTGAAGGACAGGGTGACCGCCGGGAACTGGCCCTGGTGGTTGATCGACAGGTAGCCCGATTGCGAGGTGTCGACCCGCACCAGGCTGGACAGCGGCACCTGCTGGCCGGTCAGCGGCGAGGTGATGCGCAATTTGGAGAACAGTTCCGGGTCGCGCTGCAGCGCCGGCGTGACCTCGAGGATGACCTGGTAGCTGTTGATCTGGGTAAAGTACTGCGCCACCTGGCGCTGGCCGATGGCGTTGTAGATGGTGTTGTCGATGAGGGCCGGCGAGATCCCCAGGCTGGCGGCGCGCGCGCGGTCGATGGTCACGACGGCGGTGGCGGCCTGGTTCTGCTGGTCGCTGGCCACGTCGACGAGCTCCGGCAATTCGCGCAGGCGCGCCAGCAGGCGCGGCGCCCAGGTGTTCAGCTCGTCCAGGTCGGCATCCATCAGGGTGTACTGGTACTGGGTGCGCGACAGCCGCCCGCCGACGTTGATGTCCTGGCCGGCCTGCATGAACAGGCGCACGCCCGGCACCTTGTCCAGTTCGGGCCGCAGCCGCGCCATGACCTCCTGCACCGAGGCCTCGCGGCCCTCGCTCTTGGGCCGCAGGCTGATGAAGAACCGCCCGGTGTTGAAGGTGGGCTGGTTGCTGCTCATGCCATAGGTCATGACGTCGGGGTCGCGGCCCACGACCTCGGCCAGGGCCATCATGCGCTCGTTCATGGCCTCGAAGGACGCATCCTGCGAGGTCTCGGCCAGGCCGAATATGAAGCCGGTGTCCTGCTCGGGAAAAAAGCCCTTGGGGATCACGACGAACAAGGCCACCGTGGCGGCCACGGTGGCGATGAAGCTGCACAGGGTGATGAAGCTGTGGCGCAGGACGACGTCCAGGCCGCGCCGGTACAGGCCCAGCATGCGGTCGAAGCCGCGCTCGAAGGCCAGGTACAGGCGCCCGCGCGGCCGGCGCGGATCGTGGGGCTTCAGGTAGCGCGAGCACAGCATGGGGGTGAGGGTCAGCGACACCAGGACCGACACCATCACCGCGATGCTGACGGTCATGGCGAATTCGCGAAACAGCCGCCCGACGATGCCGCCCATCAACAAGAGCGGAATGAAGACCGCGATCAGCGAGACCGAGATCGAGATAATCGTGAAGCCGATTTCGCGCGAGCCCTTCAGGGCGGCCTCCATCGGCTTCATGCCCTCCTCGATGTGGCGGTAGATGTTCTCGAGCATGACGATGGCGTCGTCCACCACGAAGCCCACCGAGATCGTCAGCGCCATCAGGGACAGGTTGTCCAGGCTGTAGCCTAGCAGGTACATGACGGCGATGGTGCCCAACAGCGCCAGCGGGACGGTGGCGCTGGGAATCAGGGTGCCGGCCAGGTTGCGCAGGAACATGAAGATCACCATCACCACCAGCGCGATCGACAGCAGCAGGGTCAGTTCGACCTCGTGCACCGAGGCACGGATGTTCTGGGTGCGGTCGATCAGCGTGCTGACGTGCACGGTGGAGGGGATCGAGGCCATGAGGCGCGGCATCGCGGCCTGGATGCGCTCGACGGTCTTGATCACGTTGGCACCGGGCTGCTTGGTGATGCCGATCAGCAGGGTGCGCCCGTCGATGGCGCGGTCGGCGTCGCTGGCCGCCAGGCCGCCGAAGGCCCAGGCGGCCTGCTTGCTGTCCTCGGCGCCGGGCACGGCCACGCCCACGTCGCGCACCCGGATCGGCGCGCCGTTGCGCCAGGCCAGCACCACGTCGTTCCAGGGCTCCACCGACAGGATCTGGTCGTTGGTGTAGACGGAATAGCTTTGCGAGGGCCCGTCGATCATGCCCTTGGGCTGGTTGACGGTGGTGGTGGCGATCACCCCGCGGATGGCCTCGAGATCCAGGCCCAGGCTGGCGAGCTTGACCGGGTCGACCTGGATGCGGATCGCGGGCTTTTGCTGGCCCCAGATGTTGACCAGGCCCACGCCCTCGATCTGCGAGAGCTGCTGGGCAAAGATATTGTCGGCGTAGTCGTTCACCTCGGTGATCGGCAGCACGTCGGACTGAATGGTCAGGATGAGGATCGAGAAATCCGCCGGGTTGACCTTGCGGAAGGTCGGCGGGTTGGGCAGGTTGGCGGGCAGTTGGCGGGCGGCCGCATTGATCGCGGTCTGCACGTCCAGGGCGGCGCCGTCGATGTCGCGGTTCAGCTCGAACTGCAAGGTGATGCGGGTCGACCCGGCGGCGTTTTCCGAGGTCATCTGCGCCAGGCCGGCGATCGTCGAGAACTGCCGCTCCAGCGGCTGGGCGACGCTGGTGGCCATGGTCTCGGGATCGCCGCCGGGCAGTTTCGCCGTCACCTGGATGGTGGGGAAATCGACCTGCGGCAGCGAGGCCACGGGCAGCAGCGGGAACACCGCCGCCCCGACCAGGAACAGCGCGATCGCCAGCAACGAGGTGCCGATGGGCCGCCGGATGAAGATCGCCGAGAAATTCACGGCCGGGCTCCGGTGGCCTGGCCCGATCCGGCCGCGTCGCCCGCGGGGGCGGCCGGGCGGGCGGCGCCTGCCGCGGCGTCGTCCACGAGGGCGTCGCCCATCGCGGCGCCCGCCAGCGGGGCGGCCTCGGGATCGGCCGCCTCTGTGCTGGCCGGGCCGGCCGCCCGCGGATCGGCGCCGGCCAAGGTGGGCGTCGGCGCGGGCGCGGCGGCGGCCGGTGCGGCGATCTGCGCCACGCGGGCGCCGGGGCGGACCTTGTACTGGCCTTCGGTGACGACACGCTCGCCCGCGGACAGGCCCTGGTCGATCAAGGCCATTTCATCCTGGATCAGGGCCACCTGGACGGGCCGGACATGGGCAATGCCGCCCTCGTCCACCACGTACACCAGCGGGCCGTCCGGGCCGCGCTGCACCGCGCGCGAGGGAACGACCAGGGCGCCGCGCCGCTGGCCGAGGATCAGGCGCATGTCCACGTACTGGCCGGGCCACAGGGTGTGCCGGGGATTGTCGAAGCGCGCCTTCAATTGCAAGGTGCCGCTTTGCGGATCGATCCGGTTGTCGACCAGCACCACCTCGCCCTCGGCCAGGGGCTGGTCGCCGCCGCTGGCGTAGGCCAGCGCCCGCGGCGTCCGGCCCTCGCGCAAGGCCTGGTCGACCTCGGCAAAGACACTGTCGGGCACGGTGAAGGTGACTGCGATCGGATCGATCTGATTGATGACCACGATGCCCTCGACCAGGTTCGCGCGCACGATGTTGCCGGGATCGATCAGCCGCGCGCCGGTGCGTCCGCTGATAGGCGCCGTGATGCGGGTATAGGACAGCTGGGTGCGCGCCGCCGCGACCTGCGCCGCATCGGCCAGCAGGGCCGCCTGCAGCTGCGCCACCTGGGCGCGCTGGGCATCCAGGGTCTGGGCGGTGATCGCGTCGCGCTTGACCAGGGTTTCGTAGCGGCGCAGGTCCTGCTGGGCATAGTCCAGCGCGGCGCGGTCGCGCGCCTGCTGGGCCAGGGCCTGGTCCAGCTGCGCCTTTTGCAGGCGATCGTCCAGCTGTGCGATGAGCTGGCCCTGGACGACGTCCTGCCCCTCGGTGAAGCCGACGGACTCGAGCTGGCCGTCGATGCGCGCCTGCACCGTCACGCTGGCCCAGGCCTGCACATTGCCCACGCCCAGAATGCGGATGGGGACGTCGCGCTGCTGGACCGTGGCCATGCGCACCGGCACGGCGGCATCGCCGCCGGCCGCCGGCGGCGCCACGACGCGCGGCCGGCTGGCAAACCAGATGACGGCGCCCAGGATCAACAGGATCGGCAAGCCCAGGAACAGGATCGAGCGGCGGGTGGACGCCGCCGGCGTGCCGGGCGGCGGGTCGTTGCGGGAATTCGGGCGCATGTTGGCGTGCGGCGTATCGGGGTTCATCGACGTTCCGCACGAGTATACGGTGTGTTTTCCCCGGGAAAGAAAGGTTTAGGGGAAAAAAACCCCGAGGGGTGGCCTCGGGGTGTCGGCTTGTGCGCCGTGCCGGCGCCGCCGTTGATATCGTCCGGCAGACGCTATGCCGTCGCGCCGCGGATCTCGGCGACCAGATTGGCCACCTGATCGGCGCTGGCACCCTGGATGCGCGCATTCGCGCGCACGGTGCCGAAGCCGACGAACAGCGCGATCTCGCCAGGGCCGGGGCCGCCCGGAATGCTGACGGTCGTGGCGTCCATGGCATCGTAGTCCCAGGCATCCTCGGCGCCGCCGAAGATGAGGTCGATCGAGGCACCCGGCCCCGCCACCTTGGCGTTTCCGGGGATCAGCGCGGGCCCCGCGCCCAGGGTGCGCCGCATGGCCAGGCCGATGCGCGGGTGGATCAGGGCCGCCCCATGCTCGGCATCGCCGTCCGTGCCGACGATGACGGCCTTTCCGTAGGCGCGTGGCCGGCCCACGTCAGTCATCCTGGCAAGCGCCCGGCGGCTCAGTTCCGCCCCGAGCTCCAGCGAGATCTCGGCCATGCGGTCGAGGTCCTCGGCGGATGCGGCGCCTTTGCCCGCAAGGGGGTTCTCGAACACCACGCCGGCAACCACATGGCGGGACACGGCGGTAACGGCCACGCCCGCCTCGCGCAGCGTCTCGCGCTCGAAGAGATGGAACTGCCGAACCTTGGCGAGTTTGATGTTGACGTCGGTCATTGGGCTTCTCCTAGAATCATGGCTGTCCGGTACCCAACCGCGACAGCGTGGGTCAAGTGATGGTGCAAGCGCGTCGAATCCGGCTAGCGGGTCCGGCCGAAATAGGCGGCCTTCATTTTTTCGTCGTTCATGAGCTGGTCGGCCGCCCCCTGGGCGACGACCGTGCCTTGGCTGATGACGTAGCCGTAATCGGCGATGGCCAAGGTCTGGCGCACGTTCTGCTCGACCAGCAGGATCGACACGCCGGTCTTGTTGACGCTGCCGATGATGCCGAACGAATCCCGGACCAGCGCGGGCGACAGGCCGAGGGAGGGCTCGTCGATGAGCAGGATCTTGGGATCGCTCATGAGGGCGCGGCCGATGGAGACCATGGCCTGCTCGCCGCCGGACATGGTGCCGGCGAATTGCTGCTTGCGTTCGGCCAGGCGCGGAAAGGTCGCATAGACGCGCTCGAGCCGCTCGGCGACCAGGGCGCGTTCTTTGACGAGGAACGCGCCGGCATGGAGGTTTTCCTCGACAGTCATCTTGGGAAAGAGCTTGCGGCCTTCCGGCACGCAACCGATGCCCCGCTCGATCCGCCGGTGCGTCTCCAGCCGGTCCAGCGGCGCGCCGTCCAGCGAGACCGTGCCCTGCGAGGTCGGCAGCAGCCCCAGAATCGCCCGGATCAGGGATGTCTTGCCGGCGCCGTTGGCCCCGAGTATGCAGGTGATGGCGCCTTCCTTGGCCTCGATGGACACGCCCGACAGGACGCGCGCGCTGCCGTAGGCGGCACAAATATCATTGGTGACGAGGTGTCCGCTCATGCTTCCCCCAGATAGGCTTCCTGAACCCATGGATCGCTGACCACATCGTCGAACGTGCCCTCGCTGACCTTGCGGCCGTGGTTGAGCACGATGCAATGTTCGGCCACCCGCTGCATGAGTTCCATTTCATGCTCGATGATGATGATGCTCATCCTCGGATTGTTCGCGCGAACCTTGAGGATGTCGTCCATGAACTCTTGGGTTTCATCGGGCGTCATGCCCGCGGACGGCTCGTCCAGCAGCAGCAGTTTGGGTTCGGCAATCAAGGCCCGGCACACCTCTATGCGGCGCCGGTCGATCATGTTGAGGCTGTGCAAAGGCTCGAAGATCCGCTGGGCGAGGCTTTCGCTGAATGTATTCAGGAGGCCGGCGACGCGGTGGTGGTGGCCGACGAGTTCCTTCCTGAACCGCCGGCGTCGCACCAGGTTGTCGAGCAGGCCGAACGGCAAGCCGTTCTGCCGGCCGATCATGACATTGTCGAAGACCGACAGCGACAGGCACAGCCGCGAGCGCTGGAACGTCCGCGTAATGCCCTTGCCATACACCTCGCGGGACAACAGGCCGGATATGTCCTGGCCGCCGATCGAGATGCTGCCCCCGGCCAATCGGCACAGTCCCGTGACCGCGTTGAAAAATGTCGTCTTGCCGGATCCGTTGGGCCCGATCAGGCCGGTGATGGTGCCTTCCGAAATATCGAACGACAGGGCGTCCACCGCCACCAGTCCGCCGAACTTGACCGTGACGTCACGCGCGGAAAATAGCGTGCTCATTGTTCGACCTCCCGTTTGAACTGGCGCACCGGCCGGGGGAACAGGCCGGTGGGGCGAAAGCGAAGCATGAGCGCCACCAGCACGGAGAAGATCAGGATCCGGTATTCACCGATCTCCTGCAGCTTTTCGGGGATCAGGATCACGATGATCGCCGCCGGCAGCAAGGCCCAGAGATTGCCGATGCCCCCGATGACGATGATCGACAGCATCAGCAAGGAATCGGAGAACGAGAAATTGGACGGCGCGATGAAGTTCTGCATCATGGCGAACAGCGCGCCCGCGATCCCGATCACGAAGTTCCCCAGCATGAAGGCAAAGATGCGCCATGCCGTCACGTTGATCCCGAACACCGACGCACCGATGGCGTCCTCGCGCACGGCATCGAGATTGATCCCGATCCAGCTCCTTTCCAGGTTGCGGGTGAGGATGAACACGGCCGTGAAGATCGCCGCGATCAGCAGCACGTAATTGAGGTAGAACGAGGCGTCGTAGCCCGCCAGCGATATCCCGTCCAGCAGCGACCAGCCGGCGATGGCGGCGCCTTCGACCTTCAGCCCCTGCGGCCCGCCCAGGGTTTCGTTGACCTCGAGAAATATCTGGAACAGCAGGCCGAACGCAATGGTGATCAGCGCGGAGTAATGGCCCCGCGTGCGCAGGATCGGCAAAATGATGAACCCGCCAATCAGCGCCGCGATCACGCCGCCCAGCAGCACGATCAGCAGCGACGGCACCCCGGACGTGCCCAGCACGGCGGCGGTGTAGCCGCCGATGCCGAAGAACGCCGCGCCGGCAAAGTTGATCACCCCGGCATAGCCGAACTGGATGGTGAGACCGATGCAGACCAGGCCATAGATCAGGACGGAGGCCAGCATCATGAGGGGATAGTGGCCGTCGTGGATGACCAGGGCGATCATGACGATCAGGGCGGAGATCAGCAGCGCAAAGAACCGTCCGGATTCATTCAGGGCGGCGCCCAGCCCGGCACCGGCCCCCGTGCGCATGGCCGCCGGAATCGCGACCGCCGCCACGGCCAGGGCCGACCAGATCATCCATTGGTCCTCGGCCAGCAGCAGGCAAAGCGTCCAGATCGCCGCAAGGGCAAGTATTGCCAGGGAAGGCCAGAAACGAAGCACGCTCATGCTTACACCTTTTCGCTGTATCGCTCGGCAATGATGCCGGTGGGAAAGAGGGCCATGATGACGATGATGACGGCGAACGAGAACACATCCCGATAGCTGCTGGCGTCCGGGAACAGGACCACCCAGACCGTCTGCAGGGCGGCAAAGGTAAAGCCGCCGATGATGGCGCCCCATATGCTGCCCAGCCCCCCGACCACGGCGGCCGAGAACCCGATCAAGCCCAGGAACAGCCCGGAATTGAAGTTGATCTCGCTGTAGTAGATGCCGTGCATGATTCCGGCAATGCCCGCGAGGATGGACCCCAGGGCGAAGGTGGCGAATACCGTCCGCTTGAACGGGATGCCCATCACCTGCGCGGTATCGGCATCCTGTGCGACGGCACGGATCGCCAGGCCGAATTTGGTGTGATTGATCAGCCAGCTCGTCAAAAACACCACGGCCAGCCCCAGCACCAGCAAGGCGATGCTGTCCAGCCGTATGAAGACCCCGCCGACGTCGACCGCCGCCTTGGAGATCAACGCCGGGAAGGCCTTGGGGTTTGCGCCTTGCGGATAGAACAGGCGGATCGCCTCGCGAAACACCGTGCCGATCATCAAGGTCATCAACAGGATGTTGAAGGCCGGCGCATCGCGCATCGGCACGACGAAGACCTTGCCGATCAACACGCCGGCGGCCGCCGTCATGACGCACGCGGCCAGGACGACGGTCACCAGTTGCAGGACGAGCGGCAGGTCCACCCCGAGGACACCCAGGCCCAGGTAGGCCACCAGCCCGGAAAATGCACCCACCGTCAGGACGTCGCCATGCGCGAAGTTGATGACGTCGAGCACCCCGAAAAACAGGGTGAACCCGACGGCGATCAACGCGTACATGATCCCGAGCACGGCGCCGTAGAAAACAAACTCTACGAGACTACCCATGAGGAAGCGCTCCTTGACTCTAAGATTCAGCGGCCTTTCAGCTGGCGCTTGCCGCTTGCGTATTCGCTGTCCTCCCACCGGACCCAGTCGCCGTCCTGCGCGACATACCGCGTGGAGGCCACGCTGTTGTTTCGGTGGTCATCGAAATTGATGGGGCCGGCGATGCTGGGATAGTCCTTCGTGTCGTTCAGGATGGCCTGGACCTTCTTGCGGTCGGGACCCACCTGCTCGATGGCGGACATGATCAGGTCGGCGGCCACATAGGCATACGGCCCGTAGGGCTCGGGCGGATTGCTGTAATTGGCCTTGCCATAGTTTTCCAGGAAGGCCTTGCCGCCCGGCATCGCGGTCAAGGGCGCGGCATTGTGGAACGACAGGGTGCCCTCCGCCGTTTGGCCCAGGGCATCGAAATAGGATGTCGACATGATGCCCGATACGGCGGCGAATTGGACGTCGACGCCGAAGTGCTCCATCTGCGAGCGGACCCGGACACCCAGGGGCGTCAGGCCGGCGAAGAGGACGACGTCGGGGTTGATGTCCTTGATCTTCAGCAGTTCGGCCGAGAAATCCTGCTGGTTGGCGCCGACGCCGAAAGACCCCACGATTTCGCCGCCCTTCTTGGGCGCCTTTTCCTGGAACATCTTGTTCAGCATATTGCCGTAGTCGGTGGTGTCGTGAATGACGACCCACTTTTTGTAGCCCATCTCGATGAGGGAATTCGTGGCGACTTCCGTCTCGTCCAGCATCGAGCCGTTGACGCGGTGCACTTCCTTGTAGTCCTGGGCGTACGTGATGTCCGGCAGGATCGCGCCCCAGACAACGACGGGGAAGCCGAAGCGGTGGTAGACGTCGACCGTGGCGATCGCGACCGCGGAACAAAAGTGCGTAATGCCGGCAATGATGTGGCGGTCGGTCGCGGCGCGCGTGGCGACCTGGACGCCGACGTTCGGCTTGCACTCGTCATCCAGCGCGACGAGCTCGTAGTTGTACTTCGAGTCGCCCTTTTCGTTCCTGACGCGCACCGCGGTTTCGGCGGAGTTCCGGCCGCCGACGCCGGTGGCGGAATTGCCGCCCGACAGCGGGCCGATGAACGCGATCTTCACCGTGTCTTTGGCGTGTGCCGGGGTGCCGGCCACGCCCATGAGGATGGCGGCCGATAAGACAGTAGCTCTGAAAATCATGACTTCCTCCTTGGTTGGTTGAGTGCCCTGCGGGCCTCGGTCCCTTCGTTCGCGCGAGTCTCCGGTTCACGCTCGCCGGCACTGTGCAGGGTGGAAACATCCCCGTTCGATGCCGCGACCCGCGCCTGCATCAGGCGGCGGGGTGTTCGTCACAAAATTTCTACATATCGAACCGTGTTCGATGGGTAGAATTATGGCATCATCGTTTTGTACGTCAACATCAGGGTTTTCCCGTGTGCCGGCTCGGCACCCTCGGCGCGGCGAGGATAATTGGACGCCGCCGTAAAGAGCGAAGAAGGACACCAATGACAAAAAATATGGAAAAAAGAACGTCTGCAAAAAGAGGCTTGGCGCCGGCGCTGACGCGCGGACTCGGGATCCTGGATGTTGTGGCGCGGGCCGGCCGGCCCGTGAACATGACCGATATCGCCGACGAACTGGGCATCGCCAAAAGCTCCGCGCACGGCCTGCTGGCCGAACTGGTCAACGCCGGATTCCTCGAGCGGCGGCCCGACAATACCTATCGGTTGGGGTTGCGCCTGGTCGAGCTGGCCAACGCCCGGAATCAGAGTTCGGAGCTCCCGGCCGAGTTCTATGCGATCTGGGACCACCGCATCGCCCACAGCCAGGAGGCGGCCATCCTGGCCGTGCCCGACGGCCCGGATGTGATCTACATCGCATGCCGCAATAGCCCGCTGGCCCTGGGGATCACGTTCAATGCCGGCATGCGCCTGCCGGCCTGCTGCACCGCCACCGGCAAGGCCCTGCTCAGCCTGATGAGCGACCAGGAGATCCGGGCCTTCTACGAGAAGCATGAACTGGTGCGGCTGACGCAAAACGGCGTCGCCGACGTCGACGCGCTGCTGCGCCAGATGGCGTCCATCCGGGACCGCGGCTACTCGATCGACGACGGCGAAACCCGCGACCACATGTGGTCGGTCGGCGCGCCGGTCCGTGTCCAGAACGGCTTGCAGCCCCATGCCGCGGTGGCCATCAGCCATCTGCGCTCCGAGATGACCCCCGAAAAGAGCGCCCACGCGGGCGAATTGGTCAAGATGTTCGCGCAGGCGCTGTCGGAGGCCTGCAGCACGGTCCGATAGCCAGGCGCGGACTTTGCTACCCTTGAGGCGTCGATGAACTCTTTGACGGACACGCCATGCATGCTTCCGCGGACATCCAGGCTTTCTTTGACGAGGCCACCAATACGGTGAGTTATCTGGTCTCGGATCCGGCCACCCGCCAGGCGGCCATTATTGACGCGGTGCTGGACTACGATCACGCCAGCGGCAAGGCCTCGACCACCTCGGCGGATCGCATCCTGGCGGCCGCGCAGGCCGGCGGACTGCAGATCGCGTGGATACTCGAGACCCACGCGCATGCGGATCACCTCAGCGCGGCGCACTATCTGAAAACGCGCACGGCGGCGCCCGTGGCCATCGGCGAGCACATCCGCGAAGTCCAGCGGATCTTTCGCCGGAAGTTCAATCTGGACGACGTCTCGGGCGACGGCAAGGAGTTCGACTGGCTGTTTCGCGACGGCGAGACCTTCCACATCGGCGACCTGGCCGTGGAGGTCTTGCACACGCCCGGCCACACCCCGGCCTGCGTGTCGTACCGGATCGACGATGCGGTGTTCACCGGCGACACCTTGTTCATGCCGGACTACGGCACGGCGCGCGCCGACTTTCCCGGCGGCAGCGCGCAAACGCTGTACCAGTCGATCCGCCGGCTGCTGGCGCTGCCGGCGGAGACGCGGCTGTTCCTGTGCCACGACTACAAGGCGCCGGGACGCAGCGAGTACGCCTGGGAAACGACCGTCGCCGAGCAGCGCCGGCACAACGTCCACGTGCATGACGGCGTGGGCGCCGAGGAATTCACCGACATGCGCCAGCGCCGCGACGCGACGCTGGCGGCGCCCGCCCTGCTGCTGCCGTCCGTCCAGGTCAACATCCGCGCGGGCCGCCTGCCGGACGCGGAATCCAATGGCGTGCGCTATCTCAAGATCCCGGTGAGCCTGGTCACCGAGTAGGCCGTCGGAGTCCCTCCGGCGGCACGAATGCCGGCATGCATGGGCGCACTGACCGCCAATGCCGGGGTTCCCGCGCTCAGGCGAACCCGCCGTTGGCGCGCACGACCTGAGAGTTGATCCAGCCACCATCGGCGCCCACCAGGAACGACACCACGCGCGCGATGTCCTCGGGCTGGCCCAGGCGCTCCAAGGGGGGGACTTTGCCAAGCTGGGCGACCTGTTCGTCGGTCTTGCCGTCCAGAAACAGTTCGGTGGCGACGGGGCCGGGCGCCACCGCATTGACTGTGATGCTTCGGCCGCGCAGCTCGTTGGCCAGGACATGCACCAGCCCTTCGACACCGGCCTTGGTCGCTATGTAGGGGCCGTACCGAGGGAAGGACTTGGCGATCACAGTGGTCGACAGTGCGATGATGCGGCCGCCGGATTGGATGTGCTGAGCGGCCTGCCCCAACACCAGGAAGGCACCGCGCAGATTGATCTGAACAATGCGATCGAATGCCTCTATGCTGTCGGGGGCGATCAGCGCCAGCGGCATCACACCGGCGTTATGCACCACGACACCGAGGGTGCCGTAGGCTTCCAGGGTTGTGGCAAAGAGCCGCTGTACATCTTCCGCACGGGACACGTCGGCCTGCACGGCGATCGCCTCCCCGCCCGTCGCCCGGACGGACGAGACGACTTCCTGCGCCTTGGCTGCATTGCCCGAGTAATTGACTGCGATCTTGAAGCCGTCCTCGGCGAGGCGCAGGGCGATGGCGCGCCCGATACCCCGGGAGGCACCGGTCACGATGGCCGTGCGGGCAGGCGATGCTGTGGCGGGCGATCTGCTGGTGGTCATGATGGTTTCCTTGATGTGATTGAGGATGAGCCGCGGAAGCGGCGGGCCGTGGGCCTGGACTCTATGATGTCGATTGACCCCCGATGGATAAATGGGGTGAAATTAACTGGTCAATTCAAAAAATCTCAACAATCGGACCCACATGGACCGCTTTCATGCTTTGCAGCTCTTCAATCGAATCGTGGAGCTGGGCAGCTTCACCGAAGCCGCGCGTGCACTGAACATCCCGCGCGCCACGGCGACACATGCGATCAAAGAACTGGAAAGGCGGCTGGGCGCGCGCCTGCTGGATCGAACCACGCGGCAAGTCAGGCCCACGCTGGACGGGCAGGCATTCTACGAACGCTCCCAGCGTGTCCTGGCCGACCTGGAGGACGCGGAAACGGCCCTGAGCACCCACGTTGCCAATCCCCATGGGACGCTCCGGCTGAACCTCCATGGGGCACATGCGACGACGATCATCCTGCCGCGCATTGGCCAGTTCAGGGAACGCTACCCTCGAATTGACGTCGTCATCAGCAGCGGCGACCGTTTGGTGGACCTGGTCAAGGAAGGCATCGACTGCGTGGTGCGGGCCGGTCAACCCCGCGACTCATCGCTGGTGGTTCGAAAGCTGGCGGATATGCCGGAGATCATCTGCGCAAGCCCCGAATACCTGGCGCGCAACGGCACCCCGACACATCCGCGTGAATTGACGAAGCACCAGGGAATCGGCTTTTTCGCGCCGGGCAATGACAACCGCTATCCCTTCAAAGTCATTGTCGATGGCGAGGTGACGGAATTCGAGGTGAGCGGCTGGATTTCAGTGAGCGATGCAGAGTGCTACACGAGCGCGGCGCTGGCGGGCTGCGGGCTGATCCAGGTGCCTCGTTTAAGGCTGGAGGAACATCTGCGGGCCGGGCGCCTGGTTCAAGTGCTCTCGGAATGGTCGTGTCCCGAAGTGCCTGTCTGCGCACTGTACCCATTCCATCGTCAGCTCTCCCCCAGGGTGCGCGTATTCATTGATTGGGTTCGCGACCTGTATGCCGAAAAGTTCGGCGCCCCGAAGCCTCATTAGCGCGCCTGCCGGACACACAAAAAAAATCCCCGAGGGGGAACCTCGGGGAAGGTGCTGCGATCGATCGGGGCCGGCTACGGAGTCCGGCCCGATCGACGGGGGTCTATCAGTTGGCGGCGGCGCGGCGGGCGCGGGGCGCGGCCTTGGTGGTCGTCTGAGCAACGTCGGCGGCGGCCTTCAGGGTGGCGTTGGTCGCGGCGTTGATGTTCGACTCGGCGACGTCGGCGGCCTGGCGAGCGGCCTTGGTGACGGTTTCATAAGCGTTGGTCGCGGTGGCCAGCGAGGACTTCAGCAGCGCCACGGCGCCTTCGGAGCCGGTGGGGGCGTTGCGCGAGATCTGCTCGATGGCGTCGGAGACTTGCTTTTGGCCTTCGTTCAGTTGGGCCTCGGCCAGCTTGTTCAGGTCGCCCTGGACGTCGGACAGGATTTCGTAGACGTGCTTGCTGTAGGCGACGGCCTGGTCGGGACGAACCAACGAGGAGGTGAAGGCCAGGATTTCCTGGGCGTCCTTCAGTTCGATGGCTTCCTGGGACTTGGCGGCGACGTCCTCGAAAACGGCCTTGGAGGCCTTGAGGTTCAGGTCGACCAGCTTTTCAAAGCCGCTGAAGAACGTGCCTTGGACGGCCAGCAGGTTGTCGAGGGCGGCTTTCTGGCCGGCCAGCAGGGTTTGGGGGGTAGCGCTCATGGTGGACTCCTAGTAAGTGGCGAAGGCCGCACTTGGATAGTCATCCGGCGCCTTCAATGTTGCACTGCACAATTGAAATTCTACGCGAATCCCCAGGCATGTCAACATTTTTTTGTTGCGTTGCAGCAAATAGTGCAAGCGGGTGTGTCCGGATCAGTGCGGCGCCTCGTAGCCCAGGGCCTCGGAGATGTGCGCGGCGGTGTTCAGCAGCACGGGGATCCAGTCGTCGCGCATGCGCTCGGCGGGCGCCGAGAGCGACAGGCCGGCCAGCAAGGCGCCGGTGTCGTCGTAGACCCCGGCGGCGATGCAGCGCACGCCCAGTTCCAGTTCCTCGTTGTCGCGCGAATAGCCGTGGCGCCGCACCAGCGCGAGTTCGCGCTCCAGCAGGTCGAGTTCGGTGATGCTGTTGCGGGTGGTGCCGGCCAGGCCGGTGCGCATGGCGTAGCTGCGCACATTGCGCTGGTCCCACATCGAGAGGAAGAGCTTGCCGGTCGAGGTCAGGTGCAGGGGCGCGCGGCCGCCGATGGCGCGCACGACCTGCATGCCGGAGCGCTCGCTCCAGGCGCGCTCGATGTAGACGATCTCGTCGCCTTGCTGCAGGGACAGGTTGACGGTCTGGCCGGTCTGGCGGTGCAGGTCGCGCATGGGGCCGATGGCCGCGGCGCGCACGTCCAGCCGTCCCTTGACCAGCGAGCCGAGTTCCAGCAGGCGCATGCCCAGGCGGTACAGGCCGCTGTCGACGCGCTCGACATAGCGCCCGACGGTCAGGTCGCTGAGGATGCGGTGCGCGGTGGAGGCATGCAGGCCGGTCGCCGCCGACAGGTCCTTGAGGGCGACGGGGTCGCGCTGGCTGGCCAGGACGTCGAGGATGCGCATCGCGCGGTCCAGCACCTGGATGGTGACGGGGCCGTGGTGGTCGATGCCCGCGGCTGTCGTGGCGCCGTTGGCGAAGGATTCCGGGGAGTGCGTCGAGAGGGACTGGAGGCGTGCCATGGCGTGAGCTTGATGCAATGCAACAATTCCATACTATGAAATATCCATGCCGCTGGCAAGCTTTTTTTCACATCCAGCGGCCGCATTCCCCCTCGATCGCCCCTAGTCGCGCGGCGGCGGCGTCAGCTGGCCGCCGACGCGCACGACCTCGGCCCGCAGGTAGGCCAAGGCCTCGGCTGCCGGGTCGGGCGGCCCCTTGACGCCCAGTTCGATGTGCGGGCCGCCGCTCTCGCCGCCCACGCTGGGCAGGCTGAAGGCCTTGACGCCGGCCCAGCGCAGCTCGAGGGCCTCGAGGGCGGGGGTGATGCGCGATTCGGGCAGGCCGAAGACCAGGAAGGAATGCTCGATGCGCTGGACCTGATGGTGCCAGTGCGCGTAGCGGGTGTCCAGCGTCCAGGTCATCATGGGTTCGGCCATGACGGGAAACCCGGGCATGAAGGTGTGGTCGCGGACGAAGAAGCCGGGGATCTTGTTGTAGGCGTTGGGGACGATCTGGGCGCCGATGGGGAACACGCCCATCTGCAGGCGCTGGCGGTTTTCCGGGGTGCTCATGTCGGCGCTGCCCTGCCCGCGCGCGGCCATGTCGGCGCAACGCTCGCCGATCAGGCGTTCGGCCTCGGGATGCAGGGCCAGGCCCACGCCCAGAGCGCGGGCGCAGGCCTGGCGGGTACGGTCATCGGGCGTGGCGCCGATGCCGCCGCAACAGAATACGATGTCGCCGGTGGCGAAGCTGCGCGTCAGACAGGCGGTGATCTCGTCCTCGTCGTCCGAGATGAACTCGGCGGCATTGAGCGCCAGGCCGCGGACCGAGAGCAGTTCGATGATCTTTGAGAAATGCTTGTCCTGCCGGCGGCCGGACAGGATCTCGTCGCCGATGGCGATCAGGCGGATTTTCGGAGGCTGGGTCATGGTGGCGGATGTGGTGGCCTAGAGATCGATGACGGTTTCGGCGCGCAGCCGGCGCAGGGCGTCGAGGCAGAAATGCGCGTACACCAGGGCCGAGAACACCGGGATCACCAGCCAGGCGGGCGGGATGAGGTTGATCAGCGCGAGGCACACGCCCATCAGCCAGAAGTGGCGATTGTAGCGCCGCCACAGCAGGCGGCGTTCGGCCGCGCTGGCGTGTTCGATGATGGCATCGACGCGCAGCATGCGCGCAAAGGCGAAGGCCCACCAGAACACCGGCAGCACCAGGGCCAGCGGCGGAATCAGCCACAGCGGCATGGTCACCAGCCAGCCCAGGCAGAACAGCAGGCCGACCCAGGCGGCGTTCCAGATCCCCAGCACCACGGTGTTGGTGCCCTGCCGCCCCAGGCCCTGGTATTCGCGGTGTTCCAAGTGCCGCAGCACCAGCGGCATCACGAACACCGCCGCGATCACCAGGCCGAGGATGCCGGCCATGGGCAGCAGGATGCCGGCCGCCATGATGGGCACCAGCCAGAGCTTCAGGGAAAACAGGCCCGCGGCCACCAGCCAGCCGTCGATGGTGTTGAGCAGGCCCCAGTTCGCGGCCTCGCCGTTGAGCCAGGCCGTCAGGGGATCCCAGAACAGCCACAGCAGCACCGCCGCGCCGAGGAAGGCGATGACGAAGGGCAGGAACAGGGCCGCCAGCATGCGCGGATGCAGCTGGCTGACCAGGGCGCGGCGAAAAGCCTGGGCCACCAGTCCCAGGCCGGAGGGGCGGCCGCGTTCGAGCAAGGCCAGGTCGTGTCGGGTCATGCGTAGGTTCCCATTCTGACAATACAATTATCATAGACAAACAACCCGACCGCTGTCTGCATGACCGTCTTCAATCCCCGCACCGATCTGGCCGCCTTGCGCGCCCGCCTCGCCAGCCACACGGGCTTGCGCATTGCCTGCTATTGCGCCGCCTGGTGCGACACCTGCACGCAATACCGGCCCGCCTTCGAGGACCTGGCGCGGCGCATGCCCGAGGCCCTGTTCATCTGGATCGACATCGAGGACGATCCGGAATGGCTGGGCGACGAGGACGTCGAGAATTTCCCGACCCTACTGGTGCAGGATCGCGAGGGCACGCGATTCTGGGGCACGCAGTTGCCGCACATCCAGCACCTGGAGCGCCTGGTGCGCTCGGCCGGATCGATGGCGCCCACCGATGAGGGGCCGGGGGACTTGGCGGGGTTTTGATCGGCGCGCGGACGCCCCGGACCGGGGTAGAAACTAGGACAGCTTGTGGGCGCCGCCGCCCAGCAGCACGCCCACCGGACGGCGCGCGGGCACGACGGTGGCCCGGCGGGGCTGGTCGGATGCCGATTCCGCGGCATGCGGCGCGGGCACGTAGGGCTTGGTAAAGAACTCGTCGACCGGGGCCTCGTCGTGCCAGGGACGCGCCGCGCCGCGGTGGCTGCCGACGGGGCGGCGCCGCGAGGCGCGTGGCAGTTCGAGTTCGCCGCGCGGGATGCGGACCTTGATGAGTTTTTCGATGTCGAGCAGGTAGCGTTCCTCGTCGGGGGCAAAGAACGCGATGGCCTCGCCCGAGGCGCCGGCGCGGCCGGTGCGGCCGATGCGGTGGACATAGTCCTCGGCGTTGTAGGGCAGGTCGTAGTTGATGACGCAGGGCACCCCGGCGACGTCCAGGCCGCGCGCGGCGACGTCGGTGGCCACCAGGACCTCGAGGGTGCCGGCCTTGAAGGCGTCGAGTGCCTTCATGCGTTCGATCTGGGATTTGTTGCCGTGGATGGATTCGGCGCGCACGCCGTCCAGCACCAATTGGCGCGCCAGGCGGCTGCAGCCGATCTTGGTGTTGGAGAACACGATGACCTGGTTCAGGTTGCGCGATTTGACCAGGTGCACCACGGCCCGGCGCTTGTCGTCGCCGGCCAGCGGATAGGCGATCTGGGTGACGTTGTCGGCCGTGGCGTTGGGGCGCGCGACCTCGACCTCGACCGGGCTGCGCAGGAACGTGCGGCCGAGCTTGCGGATTTCGGGGCTGAAGGTGGCCGAGAACAGCAGGCCCTGGCGCCCCTCGGGCAGCAGCCGCAGGATGCGGTCCAGGTCGGGCAGGAAGCCCATGTCGAGCATGCGGTCGGCCTCGTCCAGCACCAGCATGCCGACCTGGGCCAGGCTGACGTTGCGTTGTTCGATGTGGTCCAGCAGCCGGCCCGGGGTGGCGATGAGGATTTCGCAGCCCTGGCGCAACAGGTCGCGCTGCGGCCGGATGTCGACGCCGCCGAACACCACGGCGGTGCGCAGGGGCACGCAGCTGCTGTAGAGGGCGACGTTGGCGTGCACCTGGTCGGCCAGTTCGCGGGTGGGCGTCAGGATCAGCGCGCGCACCGGGTGGCGCGCCGGCGAGGCGCTGTGGCTGGCGAAGGGCATGAGCCGGTGGAGAATGGGCAGCGAGAACGCGGCGGTCTTGCCGGTGCCGGTCTGGGCGGCGCCCATGACGTCGCGCCCGGCCATGACCAGCGGGATCGCCGCGGCCTGGATCGGGGTGGCCGAAACATAGCCGGTGGACTCGACCGCCTGCATGATGCCCGGGTGCAGGCCAAAGCTGGAAAAGGGAACGGATTGCGCGGCGGGGGAGTCGGTGGGGAGGGTGTCTGTCATCTGGTGAGGTTGTGGCGCGCGCCGCAGTATGAGGTCGCGCGCGTCTATAACCTTTCCATTTTAGCGCGCTTAGCCGGACGCCGGGCAATTGGTACAATAATTGTCTTCCCATCGAAGGAGAACGCGATGTCCATGGCAGACCGCGACGGCTTTATCTGGTATGACGGCAAAATGGTTCCCTGGCGCGAGGCCACCACGCACGTGCTGACGCACTCGCTGCACTATGGGCTGGCGGTATTCGAGGGGGTGCGGGCCTACAAGACCGACCACGGCACGGCGATTTTCAGGCTGGCGGACCACACCCGCCGCCTGTTCAATTCGGCCCACATCTACCAGATGAAGATCCCCTATTCCCAGGACGCGATCTCCGAGGCCCAGATCGAGGTCGTGCGCCGCAATGAACTGGAATCCTGCTATATCCGGCCGCTGGTGTTCTATGGCTCGGAAAAAATGGGCGTGTCGCCGCGCGGCGCCACCGTCCACGTCGCCATCGCCGCCTGGCCCTGGGGCGCCTACCTGGGCGAGGACGCCCTGCGCCAGGGCATCCGGGTCAAGGTCTCGTCCTATGCCCGCCAGCACGTGAACGTCACGATGCCGCGCGCCAAGGTCGCCAGCACCTACGCGAACTCCATCCTGGCCAATGCCGAGGCGCTGGACCACGGCTACGACGAGGCCATCCTGCTCGACACCGAGGGCTTCGTGGCCGAAGGCTCCGGGGAAAACATCTTCATGGTGCGCGACGGCGTGCTGTACGAACCCGAGATCGCCTCGGCGCTGACCGGCATCACCCGCAACACCATCCACCAACTGGCGGCCGAACTAGGCATCCAGGTCGTGACGCGCCGCCTCACGCGCGACGACCTGTACATCGCCGACGAGGCGTTCTTTACCGGCACCGCCGCCGAGGTCACGCCCATCCGCGAGATCGACGGGCGCCAGATCGGCATCGGCGAACGCGGGCCGATCACCGGCCAGCTGCAAAAGGCGTTCTTCGACGCCGTCAGCGGCAAGACCCCGAAATTCCACCACTGGCTCGCCAAGGTCTGAACATGAGCAGCGCACCCAACGCCCAGGAACAGGACATCATCTACGTCGGCGCCGACGACCTGCCGCTCTACTGCCCGGGTCCGAAGACCCCGTTATGGAGCATGCACCCCCGCATCTACATCGAGGTCGCCAAGACCGGCGTCGCCAAGTGCCAGTATTGCAGCGCGCGGTATGCGCTGCGAGAAGGCGAAAAAATCCTCGGCCACCACTAAGGGGTGGGCCGGGCCGCGCCCGGCGCCCCGCGATGCGGCAGCAACCATGTTCCCGACTCCCGAAGAAGCCGAGTACGCGTTCTACGAAGCCATGCGCCAGGGCGACCTGGCGATGATGATGCGCGTCTGGGGCGATGAGGACGACGTCGTCTGCATCCACCCCGGAGGCCTGCGCGTGATCGGCCAGGCGGCCGTCAAGGAGGCCTGGGAGCACATCCTCGCCAACGGCCCGATCGCCGCCTTCCCCATGCAGGCCACCGTGATGACGGGGGTCATGAGCTCCGTCCACGTGCTGATCGAACAACTGATGGTCGATACGCCGCGCGGCAAGGACACCCTCAGTTTCTATACCACCAACATCTACCACAAAGGGCCGCAAGGCTGGCGGATGGTGGTGCACCACACGTCCAGCGCCCCCCGCCAGGCCGAACTGTTCGATTTGCGGGGCGACTCGCAAACCGTGCACTAGTGGGCGCGCGCATCGACCCCGGCCAATGCCCGGTGCCCGGCTGGCTGCCGGGGGGCCATGTCCAGACCCTGTACGGCGCCCTGTTCGCCCAGCACCCCCGGGTCCATTTCGTGCGCGAGCGCATGGAAACCGCCGACGGCGATTTCCTCGACCTGGACTGGTGCGGCCCGGGGCTGCGCGCCGGACACCTGCCCGACGGCTCGGCCGCGCCGCGCGAGGCCGAGCTGGCCCTGACGGGCGCGCGGCGCTGGATGCGCGACGAGGACTGGGGCGGACTGCCCGGCGAGTGCGATGCGCTGATCCTGTTCCACGGCCTGGAGGGCGGCAGCCTCAGCCACTACAGCCAGTCGATCGCGCATTATTTCCGGGCGCGCGGCTGGGTCGTGGCGATCGCCCACTTTCGCGGCTGCTCGGGCTTTCCCAACCGCATGGCGCGGGCCTATTACTCGGGCGACACACAGGAAATCGAAAGCCTGCTGCAGCATGCGCGCAATCGCTTGCCGGGCGCGCGCTGGCGCGCCGCGGGGGTGTCGCTGGGCGGCAACGCCCTGCTGAAATACCTGGGCGAGGCCGGTGCGGGCTGCATCCCCCTGGAGGCCGCCGCCACGGTGTCGGTGCCGATGGATCTGCCGAACTGCGGGCGCAGGCTGTCGGATACGTTCCTGGGCCGCCACCTGTACTGCCGGTATTTCCTGCACACGATCCGCCGCAAGATCCTCGCCAAGGCCGACAGCTTCCCGGGCTCGGTCGACGTGATGCGCACACAGCAGATGCGCACCCTGCGCGATCTGGACGATCTGTACACCGCGCCCATGCACGGATACCGCAACGCGCTGGACTACTGGACGCGCGCCTCCAGCCTGCCGGCGCTGCCCGGCATCCGCGTGCCGACGCTGATCCTCAATGCGCGCAACGACCCGTTCGTGCCTCAGGCGTCCCTGCCCGGGACGCGCGACGCCTCGGACGCCGTGCTGCTGCACCAGCCCGCCCAAGGCGGCCACACGGCCTTCGTCACCGGCGCCTTTCCCGGCAACCTGCTGTGGCTGCCGGCGCGCCTGGCGCGGTATTTCGACACTATGACTTGAAGCGCTCCAGCAGGGCGCGGCGGGTGTCGAGTTCCTCGCGCAGGCCGCGGATGCGGGTGTCGATGCGGGACTGTTCGTAGAAATCGGTGCTGAGGGTGCGCGCCTGCTGCAGCAGTTCGACCGCGGTGGCCAGGGCGCCGGTGCCCTCGTGATAGCGGGCCATGGCCTCGCGGGCCTCGACCTTGCGGCCGATGCGCTCGAGGCTGTCGGCCAGCGGTTTCTGGAAATCCGGGACCGCGGGCCACTGGCGGACCCGATCCTGCAGAAAATCGACGACCTCGGCATCGCGGCCGGCCGCCTGCAGGGCCTGGGCATAGGCCATCGCCACGCCCTGGCTGCGCGGCCAGCGGCGCCAGGCCGCGGCGGCGGCCTCGAGGGCGTCGCCGCCTTGCGCGCGTTCCAGCTGGATCGCCAGGACATCCAGCAGCGGCGCGGCGCCGGCCTGGCGCGCCTCGGCCAGCTGCCGGCCGGCGGCGGCAGTGTCCTTGGCCTGCCAGTCCAGCCACGCCAGGCCGTACAGGGCGGCCGCGCGGCGCACGCCGGTGGCCTGGGTGGCATCGGCGCGCAGGTTCAGCACCATGCGCTGGCGATCCGCGTTCGAGCGCGACTGGATCAGGCCCAAACGCACGCGCGAGAACCAGAAATCGGCGCTGTCGGCATGGGCCTGGGGGGCGAGCTCGCGCACGCGGTTCTCGATATCGGACATGCGCTGGATGGACAGCGGATGGGTGGAGGCATAGCCGCCGCCCTGGCCCTCGTTCAGGCGCGAGGCGTTCATCAGGCGGCGGAACATCTCGATCATGCCGCGCGGATCGAAGCCCGCCCGGCGCATCATCTGCAGGCCTGCGCGGTCGGCTTCCTGTTCGGCGCTGCGTGAAAAACCCAGCTGGCGGTCGATGGCGGCGGCCTGGCCGAAGGTGGCCACGCCCATGGCCAGGTCCCCCTGCCCCGCCAGCGCGGCCAGCAGGGCGCCCACCATGCTGGCGACGAGAATGCCGGTGCCCTGCGACTGCTGCGAGATCCCGCGCGCGATGTGGCGCTGCATGACGTGGCCGATTTCGTGGGCGAGCACGGCGGCGAGTTCGGATTCGCTTTGCGCGGCGACCACCAGGCCGCTGTTGATGCCGATGTAGCCGCCCGGCATGGCGAAGGCGTTGATCTGGGGATCGCGCACCGGAAAGACGGTGATGCGCTGTTCCAGCGCCTGCGGCGCGTGCGCCGCCAGGCTGCGGCCCAGGCCGGTCAGGTACTGGTTGATGTCGAGGTCGGCGATGTAGGTGGGATCATGGCGGCCCTGCTCCATGATGGCGTCGCCCAGCAGGCGCTCGACCGGCGGCGACAGCGCATCCCCCGAGGCCGCGCCCATGCTGGGCAGGCCGGTCGGCTGGGCCGGCAGCGTGCAGGGCACGGCCAGGGCCGCCGCCAGACACAGGGTGCGCGCCGTCCTTCTCATGACATGCTCATGCGCTGCCGCTGCGCGCCGGCGCGGGCCGCTGCCGGCGCGGGCGCTGCGGCAGGCGGTTGCGCCCGGACAGGCGCATCAGGGTGCCCAGGGCGACCAGCAGGCCGATGGTTTCGATCAGGCCCGCCGGGACCCACATGATCAGGCCGCCGATGATCTGGTCGTCGACGGCGCTGAAATTCGACAGGGCGCGGCCGCACAGGTCGAACACCGGATAGATGTCGCGTTCGGTGAAGGTGATGACGGCGCCGGCGATCATCTGCGGGACCATGGTGAGGATGGGCGACAGGATCCGGCCGCCCGGCCCCATGGCGGCGGGCGGGCGCGGGCGCCGGTCGAGGATCAGGTTCCAGTACAGGCAGCCGCTGATCACCACCGACCAGTTCATGAAGCGGTAGATGCGCCAATCCAGCATCGAGTAGAACTGGACGGTGGGCTCGAGCCAGACGAGCACCAGGACGACGAACAGCAGCGGGATCAGGAAACGGTTGGTGGCCAGGGCCTCTAGGAGGCGCACCGCGGCGCTGTCGCGGCGCGCCTGGGCGAGGCGCGCGCGCCAGGCCAGGGGCAGGCCCGCGCGCATCACCTGGCCCGGATAGGCGGCCATCACCAGCAGCGGCCCGAGGTGGTGCAGGACCAGGTGCTGGATGCGGTGGATGAAGAACATGCGCTCGGCGTAGTAGTCGACGCGGGTGTGCAGCGACAGGTACAGCAGAATCATGCCGGCCCAGAACAGCCACTGGCGCACCGCGCCGACGTGGTGCACGCGGCGGCCGCGCACGAACAGGGCCGCGGCCGCCAGGAACACCAGCACGAATGTGGGCGAAAACTCCCAGGGCCGCAGCCAGCCGAGCACATCCATCAAGGCAATCATCCGTGGAAAAAACGCAATCCCTTTAGTTTAAAGCATTTGGCCGCGCCTCCCGGGGCTGCGGATCGCGGGGCGCGGGCGGCGGCCGAGTCCACTAAAATGGCGGATTCCGCCCGCTCACGCTCATCCCGCGACAAGCCGCCATGACTTCCCCCGCATACGACCTCATGATCGTCGGCACCGGCCCGGTAGGCTGCGCCCTGGCCCTGTGCCTGGCGCGGCGCGCCCCCGATCCCGGCCGCATCGCGCTGCTGGGGCCACGGCCGGCGCCGCGCGCCGCCGGCGAGGCCATCGATCCGCGCACCCTCGCCCTGAACCACGGCAGCCGCACGCTGCTGGAATCCCTGGGGGCCTGGCCGGCGCATGCCGCCGAGATCCTGACCGTGCACGTCTCGCAGGCGGGCCACCTGGGCCGCACCCTGATCGACCGCCGCGACCTGGGCGTGCCGCGCCTGGGCTGCGTCGTGTCCTACGACGCGGTCCTGGCGGCGCTGCACGCGGCGGCGGCCGGCAGCGGCATCCGCCGCATCCTGGAGCGCCCCGGCCGGCCCCAGCCCGGGCGGCCGGTGCGGCTGCGCGCCGGCGAGGCCGACCTGGACGCGCACGCCGTGCTGATCTCGGACGGCGAACGCCCGCATGGCGTGCACCGCGAATACGGCCAGCATGCCGTGCTGTCCACCATCCGCGCGGCCCGGCCCGAAGCCGGCCGCGCTTTTGAACGATTCACCCGGCACGGCCCGCTGGCCCTGCTGCCCCACCCCGACGGCGCCGACCTGTACAGCCTGGTCTGGTGCGTCCCGCCGGCCCGGGCCCAGGCCCTCGAGGCGATGGCGGACGCCGCCTTCGGCGCCGAACTGCAGCGCGCCTTCGGACAACGGCTGGGCGCCCTGCGCAAGGTCGGCGCGGTGCATGTCTTTCCGCTGTCGATGCACGCGGGGCCGGCCCTGCGCGGCACCGGCGTGGCCACGGTCGGCAATGCCGCCCAGACCCTGCATCCGGTCGCCGGCCAGGGCCTGAACCTGGGCCTGCGCGACGCGGCGCAACTGGCCGGCACCCTGGCGCCGTGGCTGGCCCGGCCGCAGGACGACGTGCAGCCCGTGCTGGCGCATTTCGCCCGGCGGCGCCGCCTCGACCGGGGCCTGACGCTGGCCGTCACCGACACGCTGCCGCGGGTCTTTGCCACCGGCAATCCGCTGACGCGCCACCTGGGCGGGGCGGCCCTGGCCGCGCTGGACCTGCTGCCGGCGCTGCGCGCGCCGCTGGCGCGGCATTTGCTGCAGGGGCAGCGGGGTTAAAATGCCGGCCATGCGCATTGGTTCCTGGACCCTTCCCCACCCCGTTTGCGTGGCGCCGATGGCCGGCGTCACCGATCGGCCCTACCGCCGGCTGTGCAAGGCGCTGGGGGCGGCCTACGCGGTGTCGGAAATGGCGGCCAGCAACCCCCGCCTGTGGGACAGTGTCAAGACCTCGCGCCGGCTGGACCACGCGGGCGAGCCCGATCCAGTGGCGGTGCAGATCGCCGGCGCCGATCCCGACATGCTGGCCGAGGCGGCGGTGTTCAACATCCGCAAGGGCGCGCGCATCATCGACATCAATATGGGCTGCCCGGCGAAAAAGGTCTGCAACGTGGCCTCGGGCTCGGCCCTGCTGCGCAACGAGGACCTGATCGCGCGCATCCTGGATCGCGTCGTATCCAGCTGCATGCCGCTGGGCGTGCCGGTGACCCTCAAGACCCGCACCGGCTGGGACCGCGACAGCCGCAACGCGGTGCGCGTGGCGCGCCTGGCCGAGGACTGCGGCATCGCCGCCCTGGCCCTGCACGGCCGCACCCGCTGCGACCTGTACGCGGGCGAGGCCGAATACGACACCATCCGCGAGGTGCGCGCGGCCATCCGCATTCCCTTGATCGCCAACGGCGACATCGACACGCCGGAGAAGGCGCGCCAGGTGATGGACTACACTGGGGCCGACGCGATCATGATCGGACGCGCGGCGCAGGGGCGCCCGTGGATCTTTCGCGAGATCGCGCATTACCTGCGGCACGGCCGGCACCTGCCCGCGCCGACCTACGGCGAACTGCGCGAGCACCTGCTGGAGCACCTGGAGGATCACTACACCTTCTACGGCGAACACACCGGCGTGCGCTCGGCGCGCAAGCACATCGGCTGGTACCTGGGCGAGCTGCCGGGGGCCGATACGCTGCTGCCGGGCGTCATGGCCCTGGAGACCGCCGGCGAGCAAACCGCGGCGCTGGCCCGCTGGTTCGACGACCGCGCCGCCGACACACCGGCCCTGGCGGCAAGCGCCCCCACTCGACACTGACACTTTCACCCCGCGAGCATGATGAGCACCACACCACTGGAACGAGCCGTGCGCGATCAACTGGATCGCTATTTCGAGGACCTGGGCGATTCCCAGCCGCACAACGTCATGTCGATGGTGACCCAGTGCGTCGAACGCACCGTCCTGCAGGTGGCCCTCGAGCGCACCGCGGGCAACCAGTCGCGGGCCGCCGACATGCTGGGGATCACGCGCGGCACCCTGCGCAAGAAACTGCTGTCCCACGGCCTGTCCGCCTAGCGCCGGCACGGCGCGGCATGCCCCGCGCGCCCACCGATTTTTTCATTCCACACTCCAGACATCCCATGAGCATCCAGACCGCATTGATCTCGGTATCCGACAAGTCGGGCGTCGTCGACTTCGCCCGCGCCCTCGCCCAGCGGGGGGTGCGCCTCCTGTCGACCGGCGGCACCGCGCGCCTGCTGGCCGAGGCGGGCCTCGAGGTCACCGAGGTGGCCGCCCACACCGGCTCGCCCGAGATCCTCGACGGCCGCGTCAAGACCCTGCACCCGCGCATCCACGGCGGCCTGCTGGCCCGCCGCGACAGCGACGAACACATGCGCACCCTCGCCGAACAGGACATCCCGCCCATCGACCTGCTGGTGGTGAACCTGTACCCGTTCCAGCAGACCATCGCCAAACCCGATTGCGTCCTGGCCGACGCGATCGAGAACATCGACATCGGCGGCCCGGCCATGCTGCGCTCGGCGGCCAAGAACCACGGTTCGCCGGCCGGCGGGGTGACGGTGGTGATCGATCCGGCCGACTATGCGCGCGTGCTGGCCGAAATGGACGGCCCGCAGCGCCGGCCCTCGTACGGCCTGCGCCTGGAGCTGGCCGCCAAGGTCTATGCCCACACGGCGGCCTACGACGGCGCAATCGCCGGCTACCTGGGCAGCCTGGCCGCGCGCGAGCCCGCGCCCGAGGCCACCCCCGAGCGCGAGGACTGGCCGCGCACCCTGACGATCCAGATGCGCCGCGAACAGGTCCTGCGCTATGGCGAGAACCCGCACCAGCAGGCGGCCTTCTACCGCGACGTCCAGGCCCCGTCGGGGATGCTGGCCGGCTACCGCCAGATCCAGGGCAAGGAACTGTCTTACAACAACATCGCCGATGCCGACGCCGCCTGGGAATGCGTGCGCGCCTTCCAGACGCCGGCCTGCGTGATCGTCAAGCACGCCAACCCCTGCGGCGTGGCCCTGGGCGCCGACGCGCACTCGGCCTATCGCCAGGCCTTCCGCACCGACCCGACGTCGGCCTTTGGCGGCATCATCGCCTTCAACGCGCCGGTCGACGAGGCCGCCGCGCAGGCCGTCAGCGAACAGTTCGTCGAGGTGCTGCTGGCGCCGGCCTACACCGGCGGCGCCCTGGCCCTGCTGTCGGCCAAAAAGAACGTCCGGGTGCTGGAGGTGCCGCAAGGCACGGGCCACAACCCCTACGACGTCAAGCGCGTGGGCGGCGGCTGGCTGGTCCAGACGCCCGACAGCGCGCCGCTGGGCGCCGGGGACGTGCGCGTCGTGACCTGCCAGGCGCCCACCGAGGACCAGATGCGCGACCTGCTGTTCGCCTGGACCGTGGCCCAGCACGTCAAGTCCAACGCCATCGTGTTCGCCGGCCAGGGCATGACCCTGGGCGTGGGCGCGGGCCAGATGAGCCGCATCGACTCGGCGCGCATCGCCTCGATCAAGGCGGAGAACGCCGGCCTGACGCTGGCCGGCTCGGCGGTCGCCTCGGATGCGTTCTTTCCGTTTCGCGACGGCCTGGACGTGGTCGCCGATGCCGGCGCGACCTGCGTGATCCAGCCCGGCGGCAGCATCCGCGACGACGAGGTGATCGCCGCGGCCGACGAGCGCGGCATCGCCATGGTCTACACCGGCGTGCGCCACTTCCGCCACTAGGCCTGTCGACACCCATGCGGATCCTCGGCATCGATCCCGGCCTGCGGCGCACCGGCTTCGGCGTGATCGAGGTCCACGGCGCGGCGCTGCGCTACGTCGCCAGCGGCACCATCGTGGCGCCCCCGGCGACCGCCCTGGCCGAACGCCTCAAGGTCATCCTCGACAATCTGCGCGAGGTGGCGCGCGATGCGCGGCCCGACGTGGCCGCCCTGGAAAAGGTGTTCCTCAACGCCAACCCGCAGTCCACCCTGCTGCTGGGCCAGGCGCGCGGAGCCGCGCTGTGCGCGCTGGCCGACAGCGGCCTGGCGGTGCATGAATACACGGCCCTGCAAATCAAGAAATCCGTGGTCGGCACGGGGCGCGCCGCCAAGGAGCAGGTCCAGGCCATGGTGCGCCGCCTGCTGTCGCTGGACGGCGACCCGGCCCCGGATGCGGCCGACGCCCTGGCCTGCGCCATCTGCCACGCCCATTACGAACCCCTGGCCCGGCGCCTCGGCGACCTGGGGCAGGCGCCTGCCCAGGGCGGGCGGCGCATCCGCGGGGGCCGGCTGATCGCATGACGCCGCCCCTTTTTCGATCGTCTTTTCACCGGAGCCCGCCATGATCGGCCGCATCACCGGCACCCTGCTGGAACTCGCCCCGCCCACAGTCTGCATCGAGGCCGGCGGCCTGGGCTATGAGATCGACGTGCCCATGAGCACGCTGTACAAGCTGCCGGCGGTGGGCCAGACCGTCAGCCTGCACACCCACCTCGCGGTGCGCGAGGACGCGCACGTGCTGTATGGGTTTTCCACCCCGCAGGAGCGCGCGGCCTTTCGCGCCCTGATCAAGGTCACGGGCATCGGCGCGCGCACCGCGCTGTCGCTGCTGTCGGGCATGAGCGTGGACGACCTGGCCGACGCGGTCGAGCGCCAGGAATCCGGCCGCCTGGTCAAGGTGCCCGGGATCGGCAAGAAAACCGCCGAGCGGCTGCTGCTGGAGCTGCGCGGCAAACTGGATGCCGTGGGCGCGGGCGCGCGCCCCGCGGGCCGCCCCGGCAGCGCCGGCGAGGACGTGATGCACGCGCTGCTGGCGCTGGGCTATTCCAGCGCCGAATCGCGCAAGGCCCTGGAGGCCCTGCCCGAGGGCCTGGACGTGTCCGAGGGCATCCGCCAGGCGCTGAAGTCCCTGGCGCGCGGCTGAGCGCCGGCGGCCGCATGCCGGGGCGCACCGCCGGCCCACGCACGCGGGCGCAGTGGTGTTAGCATACGAAAGATACTGTATATCGACACAGCGTTTCCATGGCCATCCAACCCGATTCCCTGTCCGGCTCGCCCTTCGACGCCCGCCTGGTCGCCCCCGAAATCGCCTCGCCGGCCGAGGACTCGATCGAGCGCGCCCTGCGGCCCCGGACGCTGGGCGACTACGTGGGCCAGGCCCGGGTGCGCGAACAGCTGGATATCTTCATCGCCGCCGCGCGCGGCCGCGCCGAGGCCCTGGACCACGTGCTGCTGTTCGGCCCGCCGGGCCTGGGCAAGACCACCCTGGCGCACATCATCGCCCATGAAATGGGCGTGCAGCTGCGCCAGACCTCGGGGCCCGTGCTGGAACGCCCGGGCGACCTGGCCGCGATGCTGACCAACCTCGAACGCAACGACGTGCTGTTCATCGACGAAATCCACCGCCTGTCGCCGGTGGTCGAGGAAATCCTCTATCCCGCGCTCGAGGACTTCCAGATCGACATCATGATCGGCGAGGGGCCGGCCGCGCGCAGCGTGAAAATCGACCTGCAGCCCTTCACCCTGGTGGGCGCCACGACGCGCGCGGGCATGCTGACCAATCCGCTGCGCGACCGCTTCGGAATCGTGTCGCGCCTGGAGTTCTACAACCCCGAGGACCTGGCCCACATCGTCGGCCGCAGCGCCGGGCTGCTGGGGGCGGACACCACCGCCGAGGGCGCCGCCGAGATCGCCCGCCGCGCGCGCGGCACGCCGCGCATCGCCAACCGCCTGCTGCGCCGCGTGCGCGATTATGCCGAGGTCAAGGCCGGCGGGCGCATCGACGTGGGGGTGGCGCAGGCCGCGCTGGCCATGCTCGAGGTCGACCCGCAGGGCCTGGACCTGATGGACCGCAAGCTGCTCGAGGCCATCGTGCACAAGTTCGACGGCGGCCCGGTGGGCGTCGACAGCCTGGCGGCGGCCATCGGCGAGGAGCGCGACACCATCGAGGACGTGATCGAGCCCTACCTGATCCAGCACGGCTACCTGCAGCGCACCCCGCGCGGCCGCATGGCGACGCGCCGCTGCTGGCAGCACCTGGGGCTGAAGACCCCGGCGGGCGGGCCGGACGCGGAACTGTTCTAGGGCCTGTTCACACGCGCTAATCGCGGATCTGCTGCACGCAGGCCACCACGTCGGCGCCGTAGGTCTCCAGCTTGCGCGCGCCCACGCCGCTGACGCCGGCCAGGGCGTCCAGGCTGTCGGGGTTGCGCAAGGCGATCTCGCGCAGGGTGGCGTCGTGAAAGATCACATACGCGGGCACATTGTGTTCGCGGGCCGTGCGCCCGCGCCAGGCGCGCAGGTGCTCGAAGCGCGCCAGGGCGTCGGGCGGCAGGGCGTCCAGCTGGGCGGCCGTGGTGGTGCGCTGGCGCCTGGGCTTGGCGCGCTTGGCGTCCACGGGGCGCAGCATCAGGGTGCGTTCGCCCTTCAGCACGGCGCGGCTGGCCTCGGTCAGCGCCAGGGTGCCGTAGCCTTCCAGATCGACCGTCAGCAGGCCCATGGCCAGGGCCTGGCGCAGGATGCCGCGCCAGGCGTCCACCGACAGGGTCTCGCCCACGCCAAAGACACTGAGCGTATCGTGCCCGTGCTGGCGCACGCGGTCCGTCATCTGGCCGCGCAGGATGTCGATCAAGTGGCCGCCGCCGAAGCGCTGGCCGCGCTCGCGCCACAGGCGGTAGATGGCCGACAGCAGTTTTTGCACGGCGACCGTGCCGTCCCAGGCGGCGGGGGGTTCCAGGCAGGTGTCGCAGTTGCCGCAAGGCTGGATGGCCTGGCCGAAATACGCCAGCAGGTCCTGGCGCCGGCAGCTGACGGTCTCGCACAGGGCCAGCATGGCGTCCAGCTGGCGCACCTGGCGGCGCTGGTGCTGGGCGTCGCCCTCGGAATCGTCGATCATGCGCCGCTGCTGGACCACGTCCTGCAAGCCGTAGGCCAGCCAGGCGTCGGCGGGCAGGCCGTCGCGCCCGGCGCGGCCGGTTTCCTGGTAATAGCCCTCGATCGACTTGGGCAGATCGATGTGGGCGACGAAGCGCACGTCGGGCTTGTTGACCCCCATGCCGAAGGCGATGGTGGCGACCATCACGATGCCGTCCTCGCGCAGGAAACGCGCCTGGTTGGCGGCGCGGGTCCGGGCGTCCAGGCCGGCGTGATAGGGCAAGGCGGCGATGCCGTTGCGCGACAGGAATTCCGCCGTCTGCTCGACGCGGGCGCGCGACAAGGCATAGACGATGCCGCATTCGCCGGCGTGTTCCGCGCGGATGAAGTCCAGCAACTGGCGGCGCACCTCGTGCTTTTCGACGATGCGGTAGCAGATGTTGGGCCGATCGAAGCTGGCGACGAACTGGGGCGCATCCTGCAGCGCCAGGCGCGTGGCGATCTCGGTGCGCGTGGCCTCGGTGGCCGTCGCGGTCAGCGCGATGCGCGGCACCTGGGGCCAGCGCTCGGCCAGGACCGACAGGCCCAGGTATTCCGGCCGGAAATCATGGCCCCATTGGGATACGCAGTGCGCCTCGTCGATGGCGAACAGGGCGATGCGGCCCTGCCCCAGCAGGTCCATGCAGCGCGGCGTCAGCAGGCGTTCGGGCGCGACGTACAGCAGGTCGAGTTCGCCCTGGAGGTAGGCGCGCTCGACGCGCCGGGCCTCGGCCGCGTCCTGCGAGGAATTGAGAAAGGCCGCCCGCACGCCCAGTTCCAGCAAGGCGTCGACCTGGTCCTGCATCAGCGCGATCAGCGGCGACACCACCACGCCGGTGCCGGGCCGCACGATGGCCGGGATCTGGTAGCACAGGGATTTGCCGCCGCCCGTGGGCATGAGCACCAGGGCGTCGCCGCCGTCGACGACGTGCTCGATGATGTGACCTTGTTCGCCCCGGAAGGACTCGTAGCCGAAGATCTGCCTCAGGGTTTCCAGGGGGGTGGTCATGCGAAAGCGTCGGGGAGGAAAACAGGGTTGCGCGGGCCTCTATCATAGCCCGCCGCGGCGCGGCGCCCGGCGCGGGCGCGCGAAATCATCCCGGGAAACTGGGCGGCTCGGGCGGCCTGGAGCGGCCGAACATGCGCCAATAGACCCACAGGTTGAAGATCAGCGCCACCGGCAGGGCGATCACGGTGGCCGACAGGCTGAGGCGCAGCGTGCCCACGGGCGCGGCCGCATCCCAGATCGTGACCTCGTCCAGGACCAGGTAGGGGAAAAAGCTGTAGGCCAGGCCGCCCAGGATCACCAGGAACAAGGCCAGCACCAGGCAGAACGGCACGGCCGAGGCCCGGTAGCTGTGGCCGATCATGCGCTGCAGGGCCATCTCGGCCAGGACGAAGCACGCCAGCACCAGGCCCCAGGTGGTGCCGACCACCCAGCCGTGGCTGCCGTCGCCCCATTTCAAGAACACCCCGGCGTTGGAAAAATCCAGGACCACCGACACGCCGACCGCGGCCACCGCCGTCCAGCGGATCGCGCGCCGCGCCCAGGCCACGGCGCGCGCGCGCAATTCGCCGCCCTCGCGCATCATCAGCCAGGTGGCGCCCAGCAGGCTGTAGGCGGCCACGGCGCAGCCGCCCATGAGGACGGCAAAGCCGGTATAGCCCGGCCCGGTCTCGTAGCCGACGACGATGCGCGCCAGCAGGGCGCCGTGCGCAAAGGCGGTCAGCAGCGACCCCAGGCCGAAGCCGAACTGCCAGCGTCCCTGCAGTTCCACCGGCGCGCGCAGGCGCAGCTCGAAGCAGGCCGAGCGCAGCAGCGTGCCCAGGGCCAGCAGCGCCAGCGGCGTATACAGGCGCCCCAGGGTGTCGGGCCACGCATAGGGAAAGGCCGCGGCGAACAGGCCGATCCCGAGGAACATCCAGAAGCCGTTGGCGTCCCGCCACGGACTGAGCAGCGCCAGCATGCGCGGGCGCAGGGTGCGCGGCGCGACCAGGCTGAGGCAGCCGACCCCGATGTCGAAGCCGTCGAGGACGACGCCGGCCACCATGATGACGAAGAACACCGCGATGAAGGCCAGGGGCATCCAGAAAGCCGGATCATGGGCGCCCAGCCCCAGGATGGCGGCCAGCGACTCGATCATGCGCGCCCCCTGCGCCGCGCCACCGGCACCACGCCGTAGCGCGTGATGTGGCGCAGCAATTGGTAAAAGCCCAGCAGCAGCGCCGCGTACACCAGGACATAGGCGGCGCTGACGGCCGCATGCGCGCCCAGGCCGGGCGTGGCGGCGATCTCGCGCAGGGTCACCGTCCCGTGGATGGCATAGGGCACGGCCCCGACGAACAAATGCACCAGTCCCGCGACCTGGATCGCGCAGGCCAGCGCCGTCGACAGGCGCAGGGCGCCCCGCCCCCATGGCCGCAGGCCGTCGGGCTCGTAGCCCAGCCGCCGGCCGCGCCACCAGGCCAGCAGGGCGAGCAGCGCCAACAGCGCCCCCGCGAACAGCGCCAGGCGCAGCGACCAGTACGTGATGAGGACGGGCGGCGTCATGCCCGAGAAATGGTCCAGGCCGCGCACCGCGCCGGCGGGATCGCGCGCCAGCCAGTCCGGCGCATCGAGGGGCGATTCCAGCGCCCAGTCGTTGGCCTGCTCGTCGGCGTCCGGCCAGGCCGCCACGGTCAGGTCGGCGGGCGCGGTGCTGTGCCATTGCGGCACCACCGCGGCGGCGCGCGCGGGCTGGGCCGGCAACAGCACGCGGCCGAGGTTGGAGACCAGGACGGCCTGGGCGAGGATGCAGGCCAGCAGCAGCCACAAGCCGGTGGCATAGACGCTGCGATCGCCCTCGTCGCTGGGGCGCGTGCGGGTGCGCACCGCGGTGACGGCCAGCATCAGGGCGGCGGCCACCATCAGTCCGCCGGCCGCCAGCAGGCCGAACAGGGTGGGCGCCAGGCGGCCGCCGAGGATCGGCAACCAGCTGCGGACCTGGTAGCGTCCATCCACCAGCGAGGCGCCGATCGGCATCTGGGTCCAGGCCACCAGCGCCATGATCCAATAGGCGGTCAGGCCGGCGCCCACGGCCACCATGAGCACCATGAACGTATGCGCCGCATCCGACAGGCGCCGTTGGCCATACAGCATGGCGCCCAGGAAACAGGACTTGAAGACGAAAGCGGTGAGCACCGCGGCGGCGACCAGCGGGCCGACGACCTCGCCGGCGCGCGCCATGAAATCGGGCCACAGCGTGCCCAGCTGCAGCAGGACGGGGATGGCCGCGGCAAAGCCGAGGATCAGCGACAAGGCATACACCCGGACCCAGAACCGGTAGGCCAGCATCCACGAGGCGCCGCCCGCGCGGGCGCGCAGGCGGAAATACAACAGCACCCAGGCCAGTCCGAGCTCGAGGGCGAGGAACGCGAGCATGAACCCGAGGCTCGTCAGGAACTGGGCCAGCGACAGAAACAATGCCGTTTGCGTCATAATGTGCGCTAGTTTAGAGCCTGTCCGCCATTTGCGCGCATCCATCCCGACCTTATGACCACCGATTCCCCGCCCGCGCCGGTTTCCAACTTCCTGCGCACCATCATCGACAACGACCTCAAGGCCGGCCGCAACGCGGGCCGCCTGTGGGCCGGCCGGCCGGGCCCGGCCGAGGTCCGACGCCAGGGCGCCGAGGATCCGGCCCGCATCCGCACCCGTTTCCCGCCCGAGCCCAACGGCTACCTGCACATCGGCCACGCCAAGAGCATCTGCCTGAACTTCGGGCTGGCGCGCGACTACCTGGGCGCCTGCCACCTGCGCTTCGACGACACCAATCCCGAAAAGGAGGAGGACGAATACGTCCAGGCCATCATCGAAATGGTGCGCTGGCTGGGATTCGACTGGACGCACGACGGCCAGGAACACCTCTATTACGCCAGCGACTACTTCGAGCATATGTACCGCTTTGCCCAGGCCCTGGTCGAGGCGGGGCATGCCTACGTCGACCCGCAAAGCCCCGAGCAGATGCGCGCCACGCGCGGCACGTTGACCGAGGCCGGCACAGACTCGCCCTGGCGCGACCGGCCGGCGGCCGAATCCCTGGCGCTGCTGGACGAGATGCGCCGCGGCCTGCACCCGGACGGCAGCATGGCCCTGCGCGCGCGCATCGACATGGCCTCGCCCAACATCAATATGCGCGACCCGGTGCTCTACCGCATCCGGCACGCCAGCCACCACCGCACGGGCGACGCCTGGTGCATCTATCCCATGTACAGCTGGGCCCATCCGGTCGAGGACGCCCTGGAGGGCATCACGCACAGCATCTGCACCCTGGAATTCGAGGACCAGCGCCCCTTCTACGACTGGATCCTCGAGCGCCTGGTGGAACTGGGCCAGCTGGAACCTCCCCTGCCCCGCCAGTACGAGTTCGCGCGCCTGAACCTCAGCTACGTGGTCACCAGCAAACGCAAGCTGCGCCAACTGGTCGAGGACGGCCACGTCGCGGGCTGGGACGATCCGCGCCTGCCGACGCTGGCCGGCCTGCGCCGGCGCGGCTATACGCCGACCGCGATCCGCCTGTTCTGCGAGCGCCTGGGCGTGTCCAAGGCGGACTCGCGCATCGACTACGCCACACTGGAACAAGCCCTGCGCGACGACCTGGATCCGGTCGCGCCGCGCGCGGTGGCCGTGCTGGATCCGCTGAAGCTGGTCATCACCAACTTCCCGGACGGGCACATCGAGCCCTGCTCGGCGCCGCTGAACCCGCACGACCCGGACGGCGCGCTGCGCCATTTCCCCTTCACGCGCGAGCTCTGGATCGAGCGCGACGATTTCCGCGAGGACCCGCCGCGGAAATATTTCCGCCTGTTCCCGGGCAACCTGGTGCGCCTGAAGTACGCCTACATCGTGCGCTGCACGGGCTGCGTCAAGGACGCCGAGGGCCGCGTGGTCGAGGTTCACGCCGAATACCTGCCCGAAACCCGCAGCGGCACGCCGGGCGCGGACTCGGTCAAGGTCAAGGGCACCGTGACCTGGGTCAGCGCCGACAGCGCGGTGCCGGCCGAGGTCCGCCTGTACGACCGCCTGTTTGCCGAGGCGCACCCGGATGCCGGCGACAAGGATTTCCTGCAGGCGATCAACCCCGATTCATGCCGCGTCGTGCGGGCCCTGCTCGAGCCCGGCGTCCAGGCCGAACCCGGCGCCACCTGGCAATTCGAGCGGCTGGGCTATTTCGTGGCCGACCGGGTCGACTCGACCAGCCGGCGGCCCGTCATCAACCGCGCGGTGACCCTGCGCGACACCTGGGCCTGAACCGTGAGCACCACCCCCAAGATCGCCCTGGACTTCAAGAGCGCCACCCTCTATGCCTTGCGCGCCGTGCTGCACAGCGCCGACACCGGCGAGCTGATCGCCGCCCTGGACCGGCGCATGACCGAGGCCGGCGCATTCTACGAGAACGAGCCCGTCGTGCTGGATGCGCAGGCCCTGGACCAGTCGCCCGACTGGGCGGCGCTCATCGCCGCCCTGCGCCGCCACACGCTGCACCCGATCGGCGTGCTGGCCGAGGGCGCGCTGCGCGACCAGGCCCTGGCCGCGGGCCTGGCGCCGGTCGAGGTCTCGGGCGGCCGTCCGGCGCCGGCCAAGGCGGCCGATCCCGCCGAGGCGGCGGCCGCCGCCCAGCCGACCCGCGCGAGCGCGGCCGAGGCCGATGCGCCCCCGGCCAAGGCGCCCGCCGATGCACCCACCGAAGGCACGCCGGCGGCCGCGTCCTCCGCCGAGGGCGGGGCCGCCACCCTGGTCATCCGCCAGCCGCTGCGCTCGGGCCAGCGGATCTACGCCCGCGGCGGCGACCTGGTGGTGATCGGCATGGTCAGCCAGGGCGCCGAGGTGATCGCCGACGGCAACATCCACGTCTACGGGCCTCTGCGCGGCAAGGCCATGGCCGGCGCGCGCGGCGACACGCGGGCGATGATCCTGACGACCCAGCTGGATCCCGAACTGCTGGCGATCGCGGGCGTCTATCGCGTGGTCGAGACGCGCTTGTCCGATAATCTGCACAAGCAGCCGGCGCTGGTCCAGCTGGACGGCGACACGCTGCGCATCCGCCCCCTATGAAGCGGGCGCGCCGCCGGACAGCAATTTGTTGCGCCGGGACACGGCCGCATACAGATGACCGCGTGGCGGCGCGGGTTTTGCTTTACGATTACATGATTTCGACAACAGGGGAATAATTCGTCATGGCGCGCATCGTTGTAGTGACCTCCGGCAAGGGCGGTGTGGGCAAGACCACCACCAGCGCAAGCTTCGCCGCCGGCCTGGCCATGCATGGCCACAAGACCGCGGTGATCGATTTCGACGTCGGCCTGCGCAACCTGGACCTGATCATGGGCTGCGAGCGCCGCGTCGTCTACGACTTCGTGAACGTCATCAACGGCGAGGCCACCCTCCACCAGGCCCTGATCCGCGACAAGCAGCTGGAAAACCTCTACATCCTGCCGGCGTCCCAGACGCGCGACAAGGACGCCCTCACCCGCGAGGGCGTGGAAAAGGTCCTCAAGGACCTGGCGGACATGGATTTCGAATACATCGTGTGCGACTCGCCCGCGGGGATCGAGACCGGCGCGGTGATGGCCTCGTATTTCGCCGACGACGCGCTGGTGGTGACCAACCCCGAAGTGTCCTCGGTGCGCGACTCGGACCGCATCCTGGGGATTCTGTCGGCCAAGTCCCGCCGCGCCGAAAAAGGCGAGGAACCCATCAAGGAACACCTGCTGCTGACGCGCTACAACCCCAAGCGCGTCGCCGACGGCGAGATGCTGTCCCTCAAGGACATCGAGGACATCCTGCGCATCCGCCTGATCGGCGTGATCCCCGAATCGGAAACCGTGCTGCAGGCCTCCAACCAGGGCATTCCCGCCATCCACATCCGCGACAGCGACGTGGCGCTGGCCTACCAGGACGTGGTGGCGCGCTACCTGGGCGAGGACAAGCCCCTGCGCTTCGTCGACTACGAAAAACCCGGCCTGCTCAAGCGCCTGTTCGGGGGGAAATGATCATGTCGTTCCTGGATTTTCTGCGCGGCCAAAAGAAATCCTCGGCAAGCATCGCCAAGGACCGCCTGCAACTGATTCTGATCAACGAGCGCGGCGCGGGCCGCAATACACCGGATTTCCTGCCGCAACTGCAAAGGGAACTGATCGAGGTGATCTCGCGCTACGTGCACATCAACCCGGACGACATCAAGGTCAACCTCGACCGGCAGGATTCGCTCGAGGTGCTCGAGGTCAAGATCGAGATGCCGCAGGCCGAGATCCGCGGCTAAGGCAGGGGCGCGCGCCTCAGACCGTCAGCGTCAGCCAGACGACCAGCGGCACGGTGGCGATCGACAACAGATTGCCCACCAGGACCACGCTGGCCACGGCGCGCGGTTCGACCTTGTAGTGTTCGCACAGCAGGTAGTTCAGGACCGCGGGCGGCAGCATCGCCGACAGCGCGATCAGCCGTGTCCATTCGGGCGTCAGCGGCAGCAGCCACAGGACGATGCCCAGGGCCAGGGCGCCGGCCAGCAGGTAGGCGCCGTTGATGCGCAAGGCCAGGCCCAGTTGCTCGATGCGGTCCTGCGACAGGCGCACACCCAGGCTGAAGAGCATCAGCGGCACGGCGATCTGGCCCAGCAGTTCCAGGCTGGTCAGCAGAAACTGCGGCAGCACCTCGGGCCGCGTGCTGAACACCACCCCCAGCACCGCCGCCCAGATATTGGGATTGCGCAGCCACATCCAGTGGTTGCGCCCGCCGCTGAGGATGAACAGGCCGATCGAGAAATGCAGCACGTTCGACAATACGAACAGCACGATGATGTCGCCCAGCAGATGCTTGCCATAGGCCAGCATCATCAGCGGGATGCCGATGTTGCCCGTGTTGCGGAACATGCCCACCATCAGGTAGGCCGGCCGCGCGATGCCGGGCCGGCGCACCAGCGCCAGCAGCAGGCCGGGCAGCAGGATGATCAGCACCCCCGCCGCCAGCAGCGGCCAGCCCCGGACCAGGTCGACGGGATTGCCGACCAGCGCCGAGAACACCAGCGCCGGCACGAACACCGTCACATTGACGTAGTTGATGAACGTCATGTCGGGCAGGCGCCGCTGGTGGCGGCCGGACACGAAACCGGCCGCGGCCACGACGAAGACCGGAATGACGATATTCAACAGGGTGAGTAACATGAAGGGGCCGGCGGCGGAATGAAGGCCGACAGTGTACCGCCCAATGGCCATCGGGGCGGGGACCCGGCTATTTGTGCACAATTTTTGTGTACAATCATTTGAATGCGGCATTGCCGGATCGGACCATGGAAAATATCGACTTCATCGTATTGAAGACGCTCGCCGACTGGCGGGCCCGGGGCCTCGCGGCGATACTGGTCACCGTGGTGCGCACCTGGGGCTCGTCGCCTCGTCCGATCGGCTCCATCATGGCGCTGTGCCAGGACGGCACGGTGACCGGCTCGGTGTCGGGCGGCTGCATCGAGGACGACCTGATCGCGCGGCATCGCCCGGACGGCGCCGAGGGCACGCGCTGGCATGCCCGCGGCGGCACCGAGCGGCTGAAGTACGGCGTGACCGCCGACGAGGCGCACCGCTTCGGGCTACCCTGCGGCGGCACGCTGGAACTGGTCGTGGAATACAACCCCCAGGCCGATGGCTTGCGCGACCTGTTGCGGCACCTCGAAGCCGGGCATCTCATGCGCCGCACGCTGCGCCTGTCCGACGGCCATGCGGCGCTGGCCGCGGCTGAGGCCCCCGCCGACCTGCGCATGGACGGCCGGACGCTGTCCGCCACCTTCGGCCCGGGCTACCGGATGCTGCTGATCGGCGCGGGCCAGCTGGCCGAATACCTGGCCACCATGGCGCTGTTTTCGGGCTTTACCGTGACGGTCTGCGACCCGCGCATCGAGTACACGCGCGGCTGGTCCGTGCCGGGCGCCACGGTCGTGACCGACATGCCCGACGACGCGGTCACCGCCTGCCGGCCGGACCGCAGGACCTGCATCGTGGCGCTCAGCCACGATCCGAAACTGGACGACCTGGCCTTGATGGAGGCCCTGGAATCGGATGCCTTCTACGTGGGCGCCATCGGCTCGCGCCGCAACCAGGATGCGCGCCGCCGGCGCCTGATCCAGCATTTCGAGCTCAGCGAGGCCGCCATGGATCGCCTGCGCGGCCCCGTGGGGATCTTCATCGGCAGCAAGACGCCCTCCGAGATCGCGGTCAGCATCATGGCCGAGATCATCGCCGTCAAAAACGGCATCCCGGTGACCAAGGCGCTGGACGTGCGCAGCGCCAAGGACGGCGGCCTGGCCCTGGCGGGCCTGACCGACTCGGCCTGCGCGCTGCCCGGACGCTAGGGCATCATGGGCTCGCCGGCGAGCGACCGGCGAGTCTCAGTCCAGGCCCAGCAACTGCGAGAGTTCGGATTTTGGCCCTGTGCGGCGCGGTTGCGCGCTGTGCTCGACGTGCCGCAAGTGCGCGTCCATGCAGGCCGCCGCCTGTTTCGGATCACCCGCGGCGATGGCGTCGATGATCTCGGTGTGCTCGCGCGCCGAGCAGGACTTGCCCGGATGCCCGTGACCGTCGACGAGAAAGATCAGCGGCGTCTGGACGACGAGGCGCTCGAGGAATTCCGACAGCACGGCGTTGTCGGCGTACTCGCCAAGCTTGATGTGGAAACCCATCGACAGCCAGATGCCGGATCGGGTGTCGCCGCTGTCGTAGCTGTCGTGCTCGGCCTTGACGAAGCGGCGCAATTCCTCGACCTGCCGCGCCGTGGCGATGCCGGCCAGCCGCTCGATCAGGGCGATCTCGACGAGGCGCCGCGCCTCGAAGATCTGCTGGGCTTCCTTGCCGGAGGGATTGGCCACGGCCGCGCCGCGGTTGGCGCGCAGGTTCACCAGTTTCAGGGCCGACAGGCGCGCGAGGGCCTTGCGCACCACCCCTCGCGTCACGCCGAAGGCCTCGGCCAGGGGGACCTCCTTGAGCTTCATGCCCGGGGCCAGGCGGTGTTCCAGGATGCTGTCGAACAACACCCGATAGACGCGATCCTCGCCGCTTTCCTCGCTGGCGGGCGAGCCGCCACCCGAGTGGCGCGAGTGAAATTCGCTGAGGGCGCCCTCGAGCAGGGCATGGCGCTGGTGGTCGAGATCCTGTTTCATTCGGTCGGATGCATTCTTTTTTCGGCCGGGGCCTTACTGCATGGCGGCGACCTCGGCGGCCTTGCCGGCGGGAGCGGTGTCGGCCGGGTCGCCAAACACGATATCATCCGCGCGCACCGGCACGCGCGCAAGCGCGAGCCCGGTCGCATCCCGCACGGCCGCGGCGACGGCGGCGACGCTGGAGATCGTCGGCGGCTCGCCGACCCCGCGCAGGCCGTAGGGCGCGTCCTGGTCTGGGTGCTCGATGATGCGGACCTGCATCGACGGCGCATCGACGATGGTGGGAATGAGATAGTCCGTGAACGAGGGATTGCGCAGCTTGCCTTCGTGGACCAGCAGTTCCTCCATCACCGCCAGCCCCATGCCCTGCAGCGATCCGCCCTGGATCTGTCCCGTGATGGTCGTCGGATTGAGCGCCCGGCCGACGTCCTGCACGGCGTCCAGCGCCACCACCTTGATGATCCCCAGTTCGGTGTCGACGTCGACCACCGCCCGGTGCGCGCAGAATGCGAACTGCAGGGTGACGGCGCCCTGCCCGTTGTCCGGGTTCAGGGCTTCGGTCGGCCGGTGATGGTGCCTGGCCGTTTCCACGATCGGCGTATCGAGCAGTTCCGACATCGGCATGTCGATGCCGGGCGACACCATCCGGCCGCGGTCGAACACCGGCCCGGCCGCGCCGGCCGGCAGGCGGCCCGCCGCGCGCGCCAGCAGCGCCTGACGAACCTGCTCGCACGCCATCTTGACGGCCCCACCGCTCATGTAAGTCTGCCGCGAGGCGGAGGTGGCGCCCGGGTCGCCCAGGGTCGTGTCGCCGGTCTCGAAGCGCACCTCGATGTCGCCGAGCTCCTCGCGGACGATCTGGCCAAGGACCGTGTAGATGCCCTGCCCCACCTCGGCCGCCGCGGTGCCCACGGTGGCGACGGGCTCGCCGCCGATCCGTTCCAGCCGGACGCTGGCGGTCGAGTGGTCGTCCGCGCCCTCGCCGAAGGCGACGTTCTTGAAGCCCACCGCATAGCCCACGCCCCGCCGGACGCCCTCGCCGCGGGTCGTGCTGGCCAGGCCGCCCGGCATATTGCGCTGGTCGTCGTCCCTGGACGGCGGCAGCGGCAGGCCGCGCACCAAGCGTAGCATCTCGGCCACGGGCGCCGGCGCCGTGACGGGCTGGCCGGTGGTCGGCATGACGGCGCCCTGCGCCAGGGCGTTCTTTTGCCGGAAGTCGACCGGATCCATGCCCAGGGCGTGGGCCAGCTTGTCCATCTGCGCCTCGTAGCCGACGGCCACCTGGACCGCGCCGAAGCCCCGCATGGCGCCGCAGACCGGATTGTTGGTGAACACCGCGTAGCAGTCGTTGCGCGTCGCGCGCGTCACATAGGGTCCCGCCCCGTACACGGCCGCATTGAAGATGACCTCGGGCGAGCAGGAGGCATACGGGCCGCCGTCGAAGACGATGGTGGCGCGGACGTACTGGAGGACGCCGTCGCGGCTGGCGCCATGCTCGTAGCGCATGCGCACGGGATGGCGATGGACGTGCCCGTGAAAGGATTCCTCGCGGTTGTACATCATCTTGACGGGACGGCCGGTGCGCAGCGCCAGCATGCAGGCATGCACGTGGACGGTCAGGTCTTCGCGGCCGCCGAAGGCTCCGCCGATGCCCGACAGCGCCACCCGCACGCGATCGGTCGGCAGGTCCAGCGCGCGCGCGATCTGCATGCGGTCGTAATGGATCCATTGCGAGGCGACCTGCAGCTGGACGCCGCCGCCGGGCAAGGCGCGCGCCAGGCCGGCCTCGGGGCCGAGGAAGGCCTGGTCCTGCATGCCGACCTCGTATTCTCCCGAGACCACCACGTCCGATGCGGCCCGCGCGGCGTCCAGGTCGCCGCGCCGCACGGGGATGTGCCGCACGATGTTGCCGTCCGGATGAATCCTGCGCAGGTCCGGGTCGAAGGCCGCCGCCCAGGGATCGATGAGGGGTTCCAGCACCTCGTATTCGACATGCACGGCGTCGAGCGCGCGCCGGGCGATCTCGGGATGCGTGGCCGCGACGATGACGACGGGCTCGCCCTCGTAGCGCACGATGTCCTCGGCGATGACGGGCTGGTCCGGCCGTTCGAGGCCGTGGCGGTTCAGGCCGGGCACGTCCGCGGCCGTCAGGACGGCATGCACGCCCGGCAGCGCCTGCGCTTCGCGGGTATCGATGGCCAGGATGCGGGCATGGGCATGCGGGCTGCGCAGCGTCGCCCCCCACAGCATGTCCGGCGCGGTCAAGTCGGAGGCGTACTCGAATCCGCCCGTGACCTTGGGCGCGGCGTCGGGCCGCACCGGGGAATCGCCGATCCGGCCGCGGCGGGACGACGGGGCGTCGACCGCCCCCTGCTTGGAAAATGTGCCCATGGGTTCTCTACCTTGAAAATAGCGCGGGACGCGGCACTGGCCTAGGCCCCGGCCTTCATGCGCACGGCCGCCCGCTCGACCGCCTCGATGATTTGTTCATAGCCCGTGCAGCGGCACAGGTTGCCGGCCAGCGCCTCGCGGATGTCCAGGCGGCTGGGCGCGGCGTTGCGGGACAGCAGCTCGTGCGCCGCGACCACGATCCCCGGCGTACAGAACCCGCATTGGACGCCGCCGGTTTCGGTGAGCGCCGCCTGGACGGCGGCCAATCCGCCGCCATCGGCCACGCCCTCGACCGTGGTGATGTGCGCGCCCTCGGCCTGGCCGGCCGCGACCAGGCAGGCGCACACGGGGTCGCCGTCGATCAGGACCGTGCAGGATCCGCACTCGCCCTGCTCGCAGGCGTTCTTGGAGCCGTAGAGCCCGAAGCGCTCGCGCAGCACGTACAGCAGGGATTCGCCCTCCCAGACGTCCTCGGCGGCATAGGCGCGGCCATTGACGGTGCATGTCAGTTGCATGATGTTCCTCCCAGGGATTGCCAGGCCCAAGTCAGGTTGCGCCGCGCCAGCACCTCCAGCGAACGCCGCCGGTAGCGGGCCGATCCGCGCACGTCGTCGATCGGCGAGCAGGCCCCGCCCACCAGTTCGCCGAACGCGTGCAGCAGGTCGCCGCCCAGGGCGCGCGGCGGCTCGCCGTCCGCCGGCCAGGGCAAGGACGCCGCCAGCGCCTCGGTCCCCGCGACCCGCAGGACCTTGGGCGCCGCGGATCCGATGGCGCAGCGGATCTCGCGCGCCGCCGGCCGCAGCTCGAGGGCGAGGCTGGAGATCGAGATCACCATGGCGTTGCGCGTGCCGACCTTGGAGAACAGCTGCGGGCCGCTGCGGCGCGGCACCTCGATGGCCGCGATCAGTTCGTCGGGCCGCAGGGCGCTGCGCTTGGGGCCGACGAGGAATTCCTCGAGGGGCAGGCGCCGCGTCCCGCGGGTCGAGGCCAGCTCCACCACCGCGCCGGCGGCCACCAGCGGCGGCAGCGTGTCGCCGGCGGGCGATGCGGTGGCGAGGTTGCCGCCGATCGTGGCGCGGTTGCGGATCTGCGGCGAGCCCACCGTGCCGGCCGCCGTGGCCAGCGCGGGCAATGCGTCCGCATAGTCCTCGTGCAGCCGCCGGCAGGTCACGCCGGCGCCGATGCGCAGGCGGCCGTCGGCGCCCTCGTCGATGGCGCGCAGTTCGGCGATGCCGCCCAGGTCCATCAGCGCGGCCGGCCGGCGCCGATCGAAATTGATCATCACCATCAGGTCCGTCCCGCCGGCGATCGGCACGCAATCGGGGAACTCCGCCTTGATGCTCAAGGCCTCTGACAGGTGGGCGGGACGAAAGAATTTCATGCGTCGATCCGGTTTTTGAACGTTCAGCGGCTGGCCCAGAATTCACGCTGCAAGGCGCCGACCTCGGGAATCACCTCGGGCACCGGACCGATCAGCTCGACGTCCTTCTGGCAGTGGTCGTAGACATAGCGCGAGGACACGCTCATCGTCGGGTTCTCGTCGTGGTCGCCCGTGGCCTGCAGCAGCTCGGCCTCGGTCAGGCCGAAGACCACGCGGCCGATATTGGCCCAGTAGGCGGTCCCGGCGCACATGCAGCAGGGCTCGACCGAGGTGTACAGGGTGCAATGCCAGAGGTATTCGGGCCGGAAGTTGCGCGAGGCGATGCGCGCGAGCTCCGCCTCGGCATGGTGCACGGTGTCGATGTTGCACTGCTCGATCAGCACGGTTTCATGGTCGGGTGCGACCAGGATGGCGCCGAAGGGATGGCAGCCCAGGCCGATGGCGCGCTTGGCGACCTCGTTGCTGCGCAGCAGGTGGCGGATGATCTGTTCCCGCGTGGGGGCGGTCCTTTCGGCGGGCAGGTCGCGGATGTCGGTATTCATGGCGGTTCCTATGTGAACGGCGGGGTCAGCGCCGCCTTACGAGGTGCGTTCGAACAAGCGTCCCAGCGAGGCCGGGGTGTGCAGGCGGATGCGCACGGGGTTGCTGGAGATCGCGACCAGCACCGCGACCGTGGCGATATAAGGCAGCATGGACAGCAGGTGCGAGGACACCGCCACGCCGCGGCTCTGGGCAAACAGCTGGGCCACCGTGATGCCGCCGAACAGGTAGGCGCCCAGCATGACCCGGCCGGGCCGCCAGGTGCCGAAGACGACCAGCGCCAGCGCGATCCACCCGCGCCCGGCCGTCATGCCCTCGACCCACATGGGGGTGTACATCGTGGCCAGGAAGGCGCCGCCCAGGCCCGCCATCGCGCCGCCGAACAGGATCGCCAGGTAGCGGATGCCGATCACGGAATAGCCCAGCGCATGGGCCGAGGACGGCGACTCGCCGACCGCGCGCAGGGTCAGGCCCGAGCGGCTGCGATACAGGAACCACCAGATGCCCGCGAACACGAACCAGGACACATACACCAGCGGCTGGTGCGCGAACAGCAGCCGGCCCACCACCGGCAGGTCCGACAGCAAGGGGATCTCGATCTCGGGCTGGACCGGCAGCACGATGTTCAGGTAGGACTGGCCGACGTAGGCGCTCAGGCCCACGCCGAATATCGTCAGCGCCAGCCCGCAGGCAATCTGGTTGGCCATCAGGGTCAGGGTGAGGAAGGCGAACAGCAGCGCCATCACCATGCCGGCCAGTATGCCGGCGTTGACGCCCAGCCACAGGTTGCCGGTGGTGGAGGCGACGGCGAAGGCGGCGATCGCCCCCACCAGCATCATGCCTTCCACGCCGAGGTTCAGGACCCCGGATTTTTCCACCACGAGCTCACCGAGAGCGGCGAACAGGACGGCCGTGCCTGCGGGAATCGTGGCGATGAGGATCGGAAGCAGCAGTTCCATCAGGCGGTCGCTCCTTGGACGGTACGGCGCGCGGGAAAGCCCGTGAAGCGCAGCCGATAAGTGATGAAGACTTCGGTGCCCAGCAGGATGAACAGCAGCATGCCCTGGAACAGGCCGGTGATGGCCGCGGGCAGGTTCAGGCTCATTTGCGCGGCCTCGCCGCCCAGGTACAGCAGGGCCATCAGCAGGCTGGCGAGCACGATGCCCACCGGATGCAGGCGCCCGACGAAGGCGACGATGATGGCGGCAAAGCCGTAGCCCGGCGAGACCACCGGCAGCAGCTGGCCGACCGGGCCGGCCACCTCGCCGATGCCGGCCACGCCCGAGGCCACGCCGCCGATCAGCATGCTGACCCAGACGATGCGCCTGGACTTGATGCCCGAGTAGCGGGCGGCGGGATCCGACAGGCCGGCGACCCGCATCTGATAGCCGAGGAAGCAGCGGCGCATGAAGAACCAGCCCGCGGCGACGGCGGCCAGCGCAACGAACAGGCTGGCGTTCAGCCGCGTGCCCTCGATCAGGATGGGATACAGCGCCGCGGATTCGAACACGCGGGACTGCGGCAGGTTGAAGGCGGCCGGATCGCGCCAGGGACCATAGACCAGATAGCCCAGGAACAGCAGCGCGATGTAGTTCAGCATCAAGGTGGTGAGGATCTCGTTGGCATTGAAGCGCGTGCGCAGAAACGCCGGGATCGCCGCCCACAGCGCGCCGCCCAGCGCCCCGGCCAGCACCATCGCCGGCAGCAGGAACAGGCTGTCGCTGTCGTGGAAATAAATGGCCAGGCCGCCGCCCGCGATGGCCCCCATGACCAGCTGGCCCTCGCCGCCGATGTTCCAGACGTTGGCGCGAAAACCGATCGTCAGGCCGATGGCGATCAGCATCAGCGGCGAGGCCTTGATCAGCAATTCGCCGATGCCGAACAGGCTGCTGAGCGGCGTGACGAACAAGGCGTGGAAGGCCTCGAGCGGATCGCGTCCTAGGAAAATGAACAGGGCCGTCCCGATGACCGCCGTCAACAGCAGCGTGATCAGCGGCGACCCGTACCGCATGGCCTTCGAAGGCTGGGGTCTGCGTTCCAATTTAAGCCACATGCCGCGCCTCGCCAGTCTTGCCCGGGGCGCGCGCATCGCCGCCGTCGGGCCACAGTCCACTCATCCAGAGTCCCACTTCCTCGGTGTCCGTATCCAGGCGCCGCTTGGCCGGCGACAGCCTGCCGGCGGCGATCACCGCGATGCGGTCGCTGATCTCGAACAATTCGTCCAGGTCGTCGGAGACGACCAGGATGCCCACCCCCCGATCCCGCAGCGCCACCAGCGAGCGGCGGATGAAGGCGCTGGCCTGCACGTCGACCCCCCAGGTGGGCTGCGCGACCACCAGGACCTTGGGGCCTTGCAGGATTTCGCGGCCCACGATGAATTTCTGCAGGTTGCCGCCCGACAGGCTGTCGGCCAGCGCCTGCGGGCCGATGCACTTGACGCCGAACTCGTCGATGCAGCGCCGCGTGAACGCGTCCACCACCGGCTCGTCGATGAGGCCGTGGGCCACCATGCCCTGGCCGAACGCCGTCAGCAGCGTGTTTTCCAGCAGCGACATGCCGGGCACGGCGCCGCGCCCCAGGCGCTCCTCCGGCACGAAACCCAGGCCCAGCCCGCGCCGCGCCGCGGCATCGAGATGCCCCGCGTCCACGCCCAGCAGCCGGATCGAGGCGGCAGCGCGCGCCTGGACCTCGCCCGAGAGCAGGCCCAGCAGTTCCTGCTGGCCGCTGCCCGAGACCCCGGCGATGCCGAGGATCTCGCCGCCATGGACCGTCAGGGACACGTCCTCGAGGTCGGTGCCGAATATATCGTCGGCCGGCTTGGACAGGCCCTCGACCACCAGCACCGGGGCGCCCACCACGCTGGATTCCGAGGCCTCGCAAGTCTGGACCTCGGCGCCCACCATCAGCCGCGCCATCGTCGCCGTGGTTTCCTGCCGAGGATCGCAGGTGCCGATCACCCGGCCGCCGCGCAGCACGGTCACCGCATTGCACAAGGCCTTGATCTCGTGCAGCTTGTGGCTGATGTACAGGATGCTGCAGCCGCCCTCGGACAATTGGCGCAAGGTATCGAACAGCTTGTCCACCGCCTGCGGCGTGAGGACCGAGGTGGGTTCGTCCATGATCAGCAGGCGCGGATTCTGCAGCAGGCAGCGGATGATCTCGACCCGCTGGCGCTCGCCCACCGACAAGGTGTGGATGGCGCGCCGCGGATCGATGGCCAGCCCATAGCGGCGCGAGACCGCCTCGATGCGCGCCGCCAGGTCCTTCAGGTCGGGCTTGCCGGGCAGCGCCAGCGCCGCGTTCTCGGTCACGGTCAGCGTCTCGAACAGCGAGAAATGCTGGAACACCATGCCGATGCCCAGTTCCCGGGCGTGGCCGGGGCTGTGGATCGTGACCGGCTTGCCCTCCCAGCGGATCTCGCCCGCATCGGGCCGCACCACGCCGTAGATGCTCTTCATGAGGGTGCTCTTGCCGGCGCCGTTCTCGCCGAGCACGGCGTGGATTTCGCCGGGCTGGACGGTCAGGTCCACCCGGTCGTTGGCCACGATGCCTGGATACGCCTTGGTCAGGCCGCGGATTTCAAGCCGCGGGCCCGACACCGGGGGTACGAGGTTTGCTGTCATGCGGATCGTCCCTCACTGGAAGGCGGGTTGCTCAGGACGGCAGGCGTCCCTGGATGCCGGCGGCCAGCCAGTCGATCTTGTGCTTCTGCTCGTCGGTGAGCGTCGTGCCCGCGGGGACGCGTTCCTTGCCGTCCTGGTCGACGATGGGGCCGGTAAAGGGCTGCAGCGTGCCGTCCGCGAAGCCGGCCTCGAGCTTGAGCACCTGTTCCTTGACGTCCGCCGGGATGTCGTCATGCAGCGCGATCATCCGGACCGCGTCATCCTTGACGCCCAGCCAATCATTGTGCGATGTCCAGGTCTTGTCCAGGACCGCCTGGGTGTTGCGGATATAGAAGTGGGACCAGTCGAGCAAGGCACAGCTCAGCTGCGACTTGCCGTACTTGGACATGTCGCTCTGGAAGGTCGCCGCGTAGACGCCTTTTTCCTGGGCCACCTGGACCGCCACGGGCGAGGACAGCTCGGAGATCAGGATGTCGGCGCCGTCGGACAGCAGCGCATTGGCCGCCTCGCGCTCGCGGCCCGGGTCGTACCAGGTGTTCAGCCAGGTGACCTTGGCCACGGCCTCGGGGTTGACGCTGCGCATGGCGATCATCATGGCGTTGATGTCCTGGATGACTTCCGGGACGGGCATGGAGGCGATGAAGCCGATGACGCCGGTCTTGCTCATCTTGGCGGCCAGATAGCCGTTCATGTAGAAGCCCTGGTAGGTGCGCGCCGCGTACACCCCCATGTTCTTGCCGGTCATGAAGCCCTGGCAGTTCATGAAGATGGTCTTGGGGAACTGCTTGGCGACCTTGGACATGGGCGTCATGTAGCCGAAGGTCACGCCGTAGATCAGGTCGGCACCGCCCTGCGCCAGGGTGCGCATGACGCGCTCGGAATCGGCGCCGGCGGCCACCTGCACGTAGCGGGTCTTGATCTTGCCGCCCAGGGCTTTTTCCAGGGCGAGGCGGCCGTTTTCATGCTGCCGCACCCAGCCCACGTCGCCGATCGGGTTGTCGTACAGAAAGACGACGTCCAGCGGCTTGGAGGATTGCGCATACACGCGGGGGGCGGCGGCCATGGCCGCCAGCGAAAGAAGGACGGTCCTGCGACTTGTCGTCATGTGTGTCTCCGAATGGATCCGCAAGGCGCTGCGGATTCTTTTTGTGCGGGGGATTTCAGGCGTGCGCCGGAGGATGGACCCTCGTGACCGACCGCCCCCAGGTCGCGTATCGGTCAGAGGATCGTATGTTTTGTGCACAATAAGTGTCAACATTATGAGCTTATGGAAAACCCCTGCTTAATATTGACTATTCGACGGAGACCATAATGGTCGTGGGGCCACGGGATTGCCCTCGCGGCCGTTGGAGCCTGTACGCGCCGGCGGGCGCCGCGCCGGTGCAGCCGGGAATGCCTGCGCCTATTGCGCCCCGTTGACGATGTCCAGGCACTGGTGGCGGCGCCAGGCGGCCTCCTCGACCCGCTGTTCGGCGTCGAACACCACCTTGTACTGGCACACCATGTAGTTCTGCGAGCGCGGCAGCCGGAACGTGAAGTTGTAGTTCCAGGCGCCGTCCGCCGCGCCGCTCTCCAGCGGCCGGCCGATCAGGCGCACCACCTCGGCCGCCGGCAGGCCCGGGACGATCTGCCGGAAGCGCTGCGGCTGCGACATGACCCCGTCGCGCTGGAACGGCTCGTCATAGTCGGGCAGTTCCATCTGCACGTCCGGATACGACAGCTTGCCGGGGTTGCTGACCGGGTCGACCGGATTGGCGGCCTGCGCCGCGCCCGCGGCCCACAGCGCCAGGATCGCGGCGCAGCCCGCGGCGCGCCGCAACGGTGTCCGGTCGGAAATGAGAGTGCCTGCTTGCATGATGCGTCCTCTTTCTGTGCACACAACCGGCCCTCAGCGCTCGCGCAGCGCCTCTCGGGCCTTGTTGAAGGGTTTGGTCAGGTAGTCCCAGACGGTCTTGCGGCCGGTACGGATATCGACGGTGGTCACCATCCCGGGCACGATCGGAAAGCGGACACCCGCCTTGTTGACCAGCGCATCGGCGTCCGTGCGCACGGTGACCGGGTAATACACGATTTCGGGCTTGACCTCGTCGCGCACCGTGTCGGGCGCGATGGTGGCGACCGTGCCCTCGAGGCCGCCATAGATCGCGTAGTCATACGCCGTCACCTTGACCAGGGCCTCCTGGCCGGGATGGATGAAGGCGATGTCCCGCGGGGAAATACGCGCCTCCACCAGCAATTGGTCGTCCAGCGGCACGAGCGTCATCAGCGAGCCGTTGGGCGGCACCACGCCGCCGATGGTGGTGACCTCGATGCGCTTGACCACGCCGCGCACCGGCGAGACCAGGGTGGTGCGGTCGAGGGTGTCCTCGCGGCCCCGGACCACTGAGGACAGCGAGCGCACCTCGGCATCGGCGCGCGCCAGTTCCTCGCGGCTGCGCACCATGTACCCGGAGCGCGCCTCGGCGATCTTCAGGTCCAGCTCGGCGCGCTGGCGCTGCAGCCGGATGAGCTCCACGTTGCTGGCGGCGCCGCTTTTCACGAGCGAGCGCGTGATGTCCAGCTCGCGCCGGACCAGCGTCAGGGTTTCATTCAGGCCGTCCAGCGTTTCGCGCAGGCTGTCGCGGCGCGTATGGAACAGCGCCAGTTCGGCCTCGCGCAGCGCCGGATAGTCGTCCAGCTCCGCCGGAAACACCGGCGCCTCGGCATCCTCCGCACCCTCGACCTCGGCCCGCAGGCGCGCGGCGGAGGCCAGCGCGGCCCGATAGCGCGCCGCGGTCTCGCCGACGCTGGACTCGCCGCGCGTCGGATCCAGGCGCGCCAGGACCTGCCCTCTTTCCACGATCTCGCCCTCGCGCACCCGCAGCTCGGCGAGGATGCCGCCCTCCAGCGACTGGATGCGCTGCTCGCGCGAACTGGGGATCACCTTGCCCGTTCCCATCGAGACCTCATCGATCTGGAAATACCAGGCCCAGGCAAAAAACGCCGCCAGGAACAGGGCCAGCAGCCACACCACCCGGCCCGCGCCGCTGTGGCGCACCTCGTCGAGATCGTCGAGCCGCTCGAGGCCCGCCCCGCCGACGGCGCTCATGACGCCCGCCCTTCGGCCGGCGCGTCGACGTCGGCGGCGCCGCCCGCGTCGCTCGCATTGCCCGCAGCGGCCGCCACGCGCCGGCGGCGCAACGCCGCCAGGACTTCCTCGCGCGGGCCGTCCAGCATGACCGCGCCGGCCTCCAGCACGATCACGCGGTCGACCGCCTGCAGCACGGCGGGACGATGGGTGGCGACCACCAGGGTGCGCCCCGGCGCCAGCGCACGCAGGCGGTCGATCACGGTGCGCTCGGCCGACTCATCCAGCATGGCGGTCGGCTCGTCCAGCAGCAGCACCGTCGGCTGGCGCAGCAGCAGCCGAGCCAGCAGCAGGCTCTGGCGCTGGCCGCCGGACAGCCCCAGTCCGCCCTCGGTCACCGGATAGTCCAGCCCCATCGGCAGGCGCTGCACGAATGCCCACGCCCCCGAGGCCTGCAGCGCCGCCACGATGTCCCCGTCGGTGGCGTGGCGCGCGCCCAGGCGCAGGTTCTCGCGCAGGGAGCCATGGAACAGGCGCGCCTGCTGCGTCAACAGCGACACGTCGCGGCGCACGTCCGCCGGATCGATGTGCGCCAGCGCCACGCCGTCCAGGGTCACGGACCCCATCTGCGGCTCCAGCAGGCCCGAGAGCGCCTGCAGCAGCGTCGATTTGCCCGAGCCGTTGCGGCCCAGCACGCCGATGCGCTCGCCGGGGCGGATCACCAGCTGCCGCACCCGCAGGGCCGGCGTCTGGCCATCGTAGGTGTAGAGCGCCTGGCGCAGCGCATACTCGCCCCGGATGGCGGGACGCTGCACGCGCGTGCCGTCAGGCGCGTGGTCCACCGGCAGCCGCATCAACTGGTCCAGGCCCTCGGCGGCCACGCGGGCCTGCTGCCAGCGGTTCAGCACCTGGGTCACCCCGGCCAGCGGCGCCAGCATGCGGGTCGACAGGATCGAGGCCGCCACCAGCACGCCGGTGCTCATCTCGCCGCTCATCACCATGGGCGCCCCGAAAAAGACCACCACCGCGAACGCGCCGCCCTGCACCGTCTGCGACCAGTTGTTCAGATGGTGCATGAGGTGGCGCAGCCGCAGGCCCGCCTCGGCCTCGACCGCGTTGTAGTGATTCCACTGGTTCTGGAAACTGGGCTCGGCCTGCAGCAGCTTGATGTCCTCGATGCCCTGCACGGCCTCGACCAGCATGGAACTGCGCAGCGAGGACTCGCGCATGCTTTCCTGCGCCAGGGCGCGCAGGCGCCGCTGCACCAGCAGGCTGGGCAGCACCAGCAGCACGAACGCCGCCAATGGCACCCACACCAGGCTGCCCGCGATAGACCAGAAGATCAGGCAGAACAGCAGAAAGAACGGCAGATCGGCGATGGCCGCCACCGTCGTCGAGGTCAGCATGTCGCGCACCGGCTCGACCTCGCGCACCTGCGAGACGAAGGTCCCCGTGGCCTTGGGCCGCACCGTGTTGCGCAGGCGCAGCGCGTGGCCGAACACCCGGTCGGCGATGCGCAGGTCGGCGCGCTTGCCCAGCACGTCGATGATGGTGACGCGCGCGTTGCGCATCACCCAGCCCAGCACGATCGCCAGCATCACGCCGGAAAACAGCACATACAGGGTCGGCTCGGACTGCGCGGGGATCACCCGGTCATAGACCTGCATGGAAAAAATGATGCTCGCCAGCGCCATCAGGTTCGACACCAGCGACGCCACCAGGACGTGGGCATAGGGACGCAGGTCGGCGAACACGATGCCGCGCAGCCAGTGGCGCTCGACCGGCTTGATATAGTGATCGACGCGCGGATCGGCGGCCGATCGGATCGGCCGCATGACCGCCATCGCCGTCACCGAGGCGCGCAGCGTCTCGGCCGGCAGGACGGTCTCGAGCCCCTGGTCGCCGCTGAACACCAGGCGCAGGCCCTCGTCGGACATCGCCGTGATCACCGCCACCTGGCCGTCGCCCAGCTGCACCGCCAGCGGCAGGCGCCAGGCCGTCAGGCCCTCGAGCCGGGGTCGCACCCAACGCAGGCGCAGGCCCGCCTGGCGCGCCACCTCGCGCACATTGGCGCGCAGGTCGCCGCCGCCCCAGCCCACCTGCACGCGCAGACGCTCGCGCGAGGCCTCCAGGTGATAGTGGCCCGCCACCGTCAGCACGGCCTCCAGCCAGCCGTCCAGCAGCGGCGGCAGGCGATCGGACGCGCCCGCCGCATCGGACATATCCGGTACGTCCGGCATGCTCGGCATATCCGGCACGGCGCTCATCGGGCCGCCTCCAGGAACGCCGGCGTACGCCCAGGACCGCCCACGGCCCCGGCCGCGGCGGCGGGATCGCGCGCGACGCCGAACGCCTCGCGCAGGCGCCCCGTGTAGTACAGGCATTCCACCCCGAAGCGCTGCATCTCGTGCACATTGTCGATCTGGTCGCGGCGCGCGCCGTGGTATTCCTGCTCGGCGTTGAGCAAGTCCAGCAGCGAACGCGTCCCCAGCTGCAGGTACTGCTCGCGGTACAGCGTGCGCGTCAGGCGCATGCTTTCCTCGCGCCCCGCCTGCACCGCCAGGCGGCCGGCGTACTTGCGCCACTCCAGGATCGCGTCCTGGCCGCCCTGGTCGACCGACAACTGCGCCTGCTCCAGCGCCGCGCGCGCCGCCGCGACCGCGTGCTCGGCCGCGCGCTGGTCGGCCCGCAGCCCGCCGCCCTCATACAGCGGCACGGAAAAATTCAGCATGACCGAGGCATCGTTGCTGCGCCCGTCCGTGCCGCGCGAGTGATCGTTCAAGGCGCGCCCGGCGGTCGCATCGATCGACAAGGTGGGCAGCAACTGCGTGCGGGCGACCTCGGCGCCGGCACGCGCCGCCGCCAGCTGGGCCTCGGCCACCTGGACCGACGAGGCATCCCGCAACGGCGCCGCCGGACCCGAACCGCCCGCGGCCAGGACCGCCGCCGCATCGGTGCACGCCTGGTCCAGCCCCTGCAACGGTCCGCCGCCGACCTCGGGCGGCGCGCTCGCGCCGACCCAGTGCATCAGCGTCGTGCGCCAGCGCCGCACCTGCGACTGCGCAGTCAACAGCTCGACCCGGGCGGCATCCACGCGCGCCCGCGCCTGCACCGTATCCGAATAGGTGCTGGCGCCCTTGGCCTCGCGTTCGCGCGCCAGCCGCGCCAGATCCTCGACCGCATCGACCAGGTCCTGCGCCACGCCCACCAGCGCCTCCTGGCGGCGCACCTCGATCCAGGCCTCGGCGGTATTGCGCACCACCTCGTCCAGCGACAGCAGCACGCGCGCCTGGGCCACGTCCTGCACGCCCCGGGCCTGGTCGACCCGGCTGCCGACCTTGCCGAAGTCGTACAGCATTTGCGACAGCGTCAGCTCGGCGCGCTGGATATTGCGGCTGTCGTAGCCCGAGATCGTCGAATTGGCGGACCGGTTATTGACGCCGGCGCGGATGCGCGGGTAATAGCCCGAACGCGCCGAATCCACGCCCTCGCCCGCCTGCAGCACCTGGCTGCGCGCGCCGCGCACCAGGGGATGCCAGCGCACCGCGAGGTCCACCGCCGCGCGCATGTCGAGGGCGCCGCCCGCCGCATCTGCGCGGGCCGCGGCCGCATCGGCATTCGCTCCGACGGCGGGCGGACGCGGCGTCCCGGCGCCCAGGGCGGGCACGGAGACGCCCGCCAGCGCCAGCGCCAGCAGACCGCTCCCGAGCCCCAGCCCAGGCCGGATGCGCCGGCCGGCCATCCGGACCTCAAGCAAGGACTTGGCCATCGTGCAGCGCCTGCTCCAGATCGTCGTCGGCCAGGGGGTCGGGCACGTAGGCGAGCGGATCGACGCCGCCGGCCGCATCCGGCGCGCCCGCGCCGGCGCCCCCGGGCAGGCCCCCGTCATCCGCCTCGCCGCCCGGCAGCCAGCCGCCGTCCTCCTCGCCGCCGGTTCCGGGCTCGTCGAGCACGCCTTCCCAATCCGGCAGCTCGCCATCGTCGTCGCCGAACAGGAAGTCGTCGTCGCCGTCGTCACCGTCGCCCTCCATGCCGTCGAAGCCCGCCATGAAGGCCGAGAAGCCGAAGCCGCTGGCGCCGAAGCCGCCGAATCCATCGGTGCCCGCCGGCAGCTCGACATCCACGCCGCCGTCGATAACCAGCGTAACGTTCGTGATCTTGGGCGGCGTGCCGCCGTCATCGAAGGTACCGGTGTAGGACCCGTCTCCGTTATCGCTCCAGTCACCGTCGAGCGTCACGCCATCGTCCGTGGAGCCCTTGATGGTCAGCGTCCCACCCGAGCCGATGATGGCCTTGACCTGTTCCGGCGTCAGGCCTGTGATCCGGTTGGCGCCGTCCACACTCAGGTCGATGGTCTCGATGTTCTGCAGCTTGGCCGCCAGATCGGCCCCCGACAGGTCCTCGCCCGAGCGCAATTGCACCGTATCCGTGCCCGAGCGCCCATTGATGGAATTGCCGGTCCAGATCAGCGTGTCGTTGCCCGTCGTGACGAGCTGATCCGACATGCTCAGCGTGACGGTGCTGCTCGTGTGCGCGGACTCGACACCCGGGGCGTCGTTCTCCACGGTCCAGGCCTCGACCGCGATCTGCAGGCCGTTGCCGTCATTCCCATCCTGATCGACCAGCGCCGCCCTGGCCTGCTTGAAGCCCAGTTGATCGAGGTCGGCCTGCTCCAGGCCCGTGATCGTGTAGACCGTGCCGGCCCCGCTTCCGCTGCGGATGATCTGGATGTCCGGATGCGCGGCCGTGATCTCTGCCGTGCCGAGGTAGAACGAGGCATGCTCGCCCAGGCCGGTGAGCCGCAGCGTCGTGGTTTCCAGGCTGTCGTCCTGGGCGACCGTGGTCGCGCCGTCCTTGATGGAGGCGTCCACCATGTCCCGCATCGCCGAGTTCAGGTTCAGCGGGATGACGCCGTTCTCGCGGCCGAAGGTGGTCGTGGTGGTGATCACGATGCCGTTGGCCACCGGCGTGATGATGACGTCCGCGAGCTGCGCCTCGTCGACCCGGGACTCGTCCAAATCTTCCTCGCCGGATTCCACGATCAGCTTGAGGCCGCTCAGGGTGCCGCTCCAGTACTGCGGCGGCAGGATGCCGACATAGGCCGGCAGGCTGCCGTCGGCGTTCGAGATGACCCAGGTATTCAGGCCGTCGCTGCCGCCGGCGTTGCTGGCCGGCTGGGCGGACGTCGCGGAATCGGCGTCGTCCCCGATGAACACCAGGAAGCCGTTCGGCAGGCCGGCCAGGAGGATGGAGTGAATCGCCTCGGAGCCGTCCGTATCGTTCAGCGTCACGGACAGATCGGCCAGCTCGATCAACGAGGCCTTGGACGCATCCGCGGCCTCGCCGCCCGTCACCGGCTCGCTGCCGATCACGACGCCGTCGTTGCTGAGGTGCACCTCGAGCGTTCCGGTGCCGCTGGAGGTGAGCACGCCATCGCCGGCGGTGCCGTTCGTTGCATCGGTTTCCTGGTTGAGCACCCAGGCGTCGACCGTCACGGAGCCGGCCGTCATGGTGCCGGGGGCGGGGATATAGACCAGATTCAGCGTATCCCCCATAGTCACACCATCGACCACGTAGTACTGGCCATCCGTCAGACCGGGCACGCCGTTCACGCCCTGCAAGGTGTACTCGACACCCGCCACCGTCAGCGTACCGCCCTCCAGCGCCGCCGGATCGGCCGACAGTTGCAGGTAGAGCTTGCCGTCCATGATCGTGCCGGCCGCGTCGTCCGCGTCGTTGCTGACCGTCAGGGTGAAGGGAATGCTGTCATCGGACTCGTTCAGCTCATCGGTCTCCGCAACGGTATCGAGCGCGATCGAGAACGCCGCCTCGTCGGTGACCGGGGCCACCGGGATGACCTGGTCCTGGATATCGCTGATATTGCTGGTATCGCCGCCCAACACCGCGGTCGTGAGCAGGGCGTCGAAACGCAAGGCCGCGGGCGCATTATTGTCGTTCGCGTTCGCCGGCGGCGTGATCCGGATGCTGTCCATCAGGGCGGCCAGCATGCCCTCGATCTGCGAGGGGCTCATGCCGTCAGTGCTGCTGGCCGAGGCCGTCCAGACCTCCTCGCCCCCGATCGTGGTGCGGGCCATGCCCGACACCTCGGTTCCCGGCGGCAGGTCCTTGATCGTGATCGTAAAGGTATTGATCCCCGTGCTCCGCGCCGTAACCTGGGCGTCCATCACATCCGACAGCCGGAACGAAGCGTCCTCGGTGGCGCCCTGGCCGTTATATGCCCACGTGTCGATCTCCGCCGGCCCCTGGTCGTCGGCCGGCGTGTAGTCCGTGTTCAGGAACCAGGTCACCGAGTCGGACAGCACGTCCGTCTCGGTGCCGGGCACATCGCCCCGGTCCTGGACCTGCACGGTCATCGTGATGGCCCGATTCGTCAATCCACCCACCTGATGGCTGACGACGAACTCCACCGGCAGGGCAATCCCGCCTGCATTGCCAATAGGCAAGGTCGGGCTGGGCCCTGTATCGCCCTGGTAGACCAGCAGCCACTGATTGCCGCCGATATACTCGGCGCCGGTCACCGCGACGCCCAGGGGCACGTTGTCGATGATCACGCGGATCACCTGCTCGCTGCCGTCCGAGTCGGGCGAGGCGACATTCAGCGTCACCGTCACCCGATCACCCGCGGTCAAGGTCGCGGTGTCGGGCACGGCATCGTCGCCCGGAACCGCATCGGCCACCGTGGTCGAGGGCAAGGCGCCCGCGATGTCCGTGATCGTCAGGACGGGCTGATCAGTCACCGGCTGGGCGGTGATCGTGAAGTGCGCATCCTGCCAATCGCTGGTCACGGGCGCCGCGGCGTCGACGCCGCCGTACCCGCTGTCGATGACCTGGTACTGGAAGTCGAAGCCGCCCAGGGCATCATCCAAATGCAAATCGCCCAATGCCGCCAGATCCTGCACCCGATCCGCGGGGATGAGGTAATAATCCACCCCGCCATCGCTTTCCACGCTGATGTCGCCGTCTGCCGCGGCCTTCGCCAGGGTCTTGGCCGTCAGGATGTCGTCGCCCAGGTACAGGACGAAGCCCGGCCCCGCCGCGTCGTCCACCTTGATGCGCACATCGCCCAGGACTTCGTCATCGTCGCCGTTCTGGTGGACGATGCTCAGGTTCAAGGCGCCCAGAGTGTCCTCGACCAGCTCGGCGGTGTCCGTCACCGTCCCCTCGGGGGACGGCGTCACCTTGAAGTCCACCGTGACCCAGCCGCCCGTGCGCGAATTGCCGTCGTTCTCCGTCGTGACGGGGGCGATCTGGAAGCTCACCTCGCCGCTATAGTTGTCCGGCACGCGGATCGTGGCGGCATTGAACTGCGCCTCGGTCAGCAGCCAGATGCGGTCCTCGCCGGTCACATCCTTTGGATGGGTCAGCAGGATACCGGCGCTGGGCGTAAAGCCCTCCGGCAGGCCGGTGACGCGGACCGTCAGGGTTTCCGAGCCATCGGCATCGATCTTCGTCAGCGTTGCCAGCTCGCTCAATTGGACCGTCCGCGAGCCGCCGTCCAGATCCTGTTCCGCATAGGTCGGGGTGGTTGGGGGTATCGTGACATCCACCGGATCGGCCACGCCCTTGACCGAGACGTTGATGTCCAGCTCCGGTCCCGCCTGGGTGACGGTGTGCGTGGTGTCCTTATCCCGGTTATCCGGATCCGTCGGATCCGGAATCGCCAGCACGTCCACCGACTCGGCCGAGACCTTCAGCGTGAAATCCTCGTTGCTGTTCGCGGGCGGCCGGATGGTCATGGATTTTCCGCTGTCGAAGCCCTCGAGGATCAGCGTATAGGTCGTGGTTCCACCCTCGGTCACCGGGATCAAGCCCTGCGGCAAGGGGTCCGCGTTCGTGTCATAGACCACGCCGCCATAGTTCAGGACGGCGCCCTCGGGGATCTTGGCGATCGTCACATTGAACGTCTCGGACGGGTCGGAACTGGTCGGCCGGATATTCAGCGGAATCGCCGTATCCTCGAGACCGCTGGCGCGGCCGTTGAGCGCCAGCGTCACCTCGTCGGCCACCGGCTTGATCAGGACGTTGGTGAGTACGGCCTCGCCCGACACCGCCGTCGACGTCGTCCCGCCGTCCTCGTCCGTATCCACGGTGTAGGCTTCGACCTTGATCTCGAACATGCCTGAGAAGTTCGGCGGCGCCATGAACTGCAGGGTATCCAGATACTCGATCGGCACGTCGATGGCCGAGCCGCCGTAGGTTTCCTCGGTCCAATCGTTCTCGCCCGGCCCGGTCTTCCAGCGGAATTTGGCGCCGTTGGGGTTGGGCTGGCTGCCATCGCCGGCGATCAGGTTCGGGGTCAGGCGGGCATAGGTGTCCTCGGAGGCATCCTGGTTGGACCAGGGCGCCTTCATGTCGAAACCGTCGCTGTTCAACTCGAACCAGGTGTCCTCCGCGCCCGCTGTCGTGTAGTCGAAGTCGTCGTTCATCGTCAGGTCATCGCCCGGCAGGGCGGTTTCCTTGCCGATTTCCTCGGCCACCGGGGTGACGGTGATCGTCACATCATGCGAGACTGTTTTCGTATCAGTCTCGGAAATGCCGCCAACGGTATTGGTGTCCGTGGAGGTGATCGCCAGCGTAATCGTGGCATCGGCGCTGCTGTGCGGCGGCGGCAGGATGCTGAAATCGCCGAGCACGGCTTCGCGCGCGGCCTCGTCCAACACCGTCCCTGTCGAGCCGGCATTGAACTCGATCGTATACGTCCCGCTCACGCCGTCGCCGACCGTCATCCAGCCGTCGGCCGTCAGGTCGCCGCCGCCTCCCGGCGCCGTGACCGTCCAACCCGCCGGGATGGTGAACTGGACGGAATCGATGACTTCGGTGCCGGTGCCGTCGCCGTCCGTCACCCCGACGCCCGCCAGGAAGGCCACCGAGCCGTCCTCGGACGTGTCGACATCGGCCGCCGCCACATCGCCCGCTCCCGGCAGGACACGCAGATTCAAGGTCACCGTGTTGTCGGTGATGTCCGCCTCGGCAATTCCATCGACCGTGCCGGCCACCTCGTCGCCCGCATCGGCGTCCCAATAGCCGTCGCTATCCCTGTCCAGAGCATTGATCGTGATGTCGATACCGTCGAGATCGCCGCTGTAGTCCTGCACCCCGCCGATACGGACGGCGGGGAAACTGTCGACGTCGCCGGTCTGTCCATTCTCGCCGGCCCGCGCATCGATCGTCCGGCTGGCGCCGCTGGCGAGTTCGGTGCCATTGACCAGAATGGTGTCGTCGGTGTTGTTCGTCACCGTGATCGAGCGGACCTCGGTGCCGTCCAGGTCCCCGAAGGACGCCGACAGAATATCCCGAACGTCGAAATTGCCGTCCTCGCGCAGCGTCACCGTCGCCTCGGCGTCGCCGCTATAGATGATGGTTCCTTCGACGCCGGGCACGGCCGCCTCGGCGCCATCGTCGCCGACATTGTTCGTCTTGCCGGTGTCGAACACCAGCTTGGCGTTGTCGGTCACGGCCTGTACATACACGTCCACCTGGGTGGTCGATTCGGCCCCCGCCACCGGGACGCCCTCCACCGTGGCCACATCGCCGGCGGCGTCCACCTCGTAGCTGGACACCGTCATCCCGACCGTGAAGTTTTCATGCGCATCCTGGGGCGGCAGGACGCGCAGCCCCTCGAATTCCGCCCGGGTCATGGTCAGGTCGCCGGTCGTCCCCGTCACCGTCGGCCCGTCGCTGAGCACGATGGTGATCGATTGCGTGTCGTCGCTGCCATTGAACGTATGCAACACCGTCACGCCGTCCGCCGCCAGCAGCACCGCGCCCTTCGGGAATCCTTCGAGGGTGATGACGCCCAGACGCTCCGGCCAGTCGCCCGGATCGGCGCCGTTCTGATCCGTGGCGTCGGTCACCACCGGCGCCGCCAGACCCAGCGCCACCGCCGTGTCCTCGGGGGTGTTGATCGAGGTCTCGGCCGACAGAGTCGGCTCGTCCGACACCGGGTTGACGGTCATGGTGACTTCCGTCGACTCGATGTTGCCGTTATCGTCCGTCTCGTAGGTGAAGACCTCCGTGCCGCTGTAGTCGGGATCGGGCGTGTAGGTGATCGTGCCGTCGGCATTGACCGTCACCGTGCCGTGCTCGGTCTCGTAGTCCTTGCCGCCGTCCGGATTGTCGCTACCCGTTATCTCGGTGCCGCCTTGATAGATCGTGGTGTTGTCCGGTGAGGCATCCGCCGAGGTGTTGAACGTCGTCGTGCCGTCCTCATCCAGCTCATGAGCCGCCGTTGCCGCGGACTTGTCGTCCGCCACCGTGACCGTGAACTGATCCGTATCAATGTCGCCATCGCTGTCGGTGACGATCACGCCAAAATCCAGGTCGAGCGTCGCCAACGCCCCATGATCCAGCACGTCGTGCAGCGTGAACTGGTAGCCTGCGTTGCCGGCCGTGGGATTGGTGATCACCACCGTGAAGACGGCGGCGCCCGTCGCATCGCCCTTGTGCGCCGTCAGTGTCCGGCCGCCGTCGGTGAGCACGTAAAACAATGTCTCGCCGCCGGACTTCAGTGTGGGATGCGAACCCGCCAAGCCGGGATCGAAGGCCACGCCGAAGCTGTCCTTGCCCGGCACGACATCCAGGGTTCCGCTGGCCTGCACCGGTGCGCCGCCGGCGTTGGGATCGCTGCCCAGCGGCAGGTTCGCCTCGGTCACCGAACCGTCCACCGGATCACCGATCTCCGGCGTCGTGTCAATCACCGTGATGGCTTGCGTTGCGGAATTGCTGATGTCGCCGTCGCCGTCGATCACGCGGTAGGTGAAGTCATCCGTCACCGACGTATCCAGGGCGGGCTGCTGGTGGTGCGCCGATTCGACCGGCGTGTAGCTCCACGTCCCGTCGCTGTGGACCGTCAGGCTGCCATATTGGGTCTGCACCGTGGTGCTGCCGCCGTCGGGCACCGCATGATTCGTCACCGGATTGCCATCGCGATCCACATAGCTGATGTCATGGACCCGGCCGCCGTCGGCGCCCAGTCCATCGTTATCCAGCAGATTGTCGCCGTCATTGGCGGAACCGACCGCTGCGCCATCCTCCACGACGGACACCGGCGTGTCCGCTTGCGGCGTCGCCGGCACATCATCGGTGACGGTCAAGGTCAGGGTGCCATTCACCGAGGAATCGATGTCCCGGACCTCGTAGCCGACCGTGATCGGCAGGTCGTTGGCCCCATCGGCATCGGCATGATCCAGGGGGCCGTGCAGCGTCATGGTGACGCTTTGCGTCGTCCCATCGGCGTCTGTGGGATTATTCAATTCCAGTGTGAAGACAGTCGGGCCGCCGCTGCCGGCGGTCGCGGTCAGGGTATGGCTGTCGGGGCTCAGGCTGTAGCTCAGCGCCTCCCCGCCCGAGGTCAATCCTTGCGCGGTCAGCCCGGCGACCGTCGCGGCATTGAACACCACGTCGCTGATGTCGTCGGCCGACTTGGTGATCGCCAGGTTTTCGGTGACGGCATTGTCCACGGCGGCGCCTTCGCTGCCGATATTCTTGATGTCCTTTTCATCGATGGCCAAGACAACCGCGGCGGCCGTCGGGCCGGTATCGGTGATGCGGATCGGCTGCGTGGCGGTGTTCGACACACTGCCGTCGGCATCGACCAGTTGATAGCTGAAGCCGCCCGCATCCGCATTCGCGCCAGTCGCGTCATGGTCATAGCTGGATGTGGGCGTGAAAGTCCAATTGCCATCCCGGTTGACCGTCAGCTCGCCCATCGGCGTCTGGACGGTGTGGCTGGTGGTGAGGTCGTCGAAGGTGACCGTCTGCGAGTCACCGCTGGTATCCGTGTACGTGACGGAGTCCAGCACCGTCCCGCCGTCGACGGAATCCGTATCGTTAGTGATGACATTGCCGCTGAACTGCGCCGAACCCTCGGCGTGCGTCGCCTGGTCGTCGTCCACGGCCACCGGCGCGGTGTCCGCGATCGAGATCGGCTGCACGGCCCAGTGGCTGGACTCGTCGCCGTCGCCATCGGTCAGCTCGTAAGAGAACGGATCCGACACTGCGGCCCCGCCCACATGGTCGACCTGCGCATTCGGCACATACCACCAGGTGCCGTCGGCCAACACTTGCAGCGTGCCGTACTGGGTCGTGAGTGCGCCCGTTCCGGTGGCGGGATCGACAGTCTCCGTCAGCTCGGTACCCGTATCGTCGTTGTACTTCACCCGCGTGATCGTCGCGCCATCGGCGCCCGGTGCGTCATTGTCCAGCAGATTCGCGGTCCCGGCACTCCAATCCGCGCCGTCATAGCCGATCCGCCCCGCCCCTTCCTCCACGGACACGGCGGCCTCGTCCACCGCCAGCGGCACGTCATCGGCCACCGTGACGGTGAAGCTGCTAGAGACCGCATCGCCATCGGCGGCTTCCGTTTCCTGGGCGGTGAAGTTGAAAGTCAGGTCGAGCGCATCGTCGTCCGCTCCCGAGTGATCCAACGTCCCCTGCAAGGTGAAGGTGTAGCCGGGCGTGCCGGCGACGCCATCCGGATCGGTCACCTCGACCGTGAAGACCTTGTCGGCCTCGGTGCGGCCCGCGCCCTTGTAGGCAACGAGCGTGTGGCCGTCGGCGGACAACTCATACTGCACAGCCACCCCGCCCGATTCCAGCCCGGCGGGCGCAGTATCCGTCGTCAACTGGGTGTCGATGGGATCGGCGCCCGGCGTGACCGCCAGCGAGCCGGTGGCCGTCAACGATTCCTTGTCGCTATCGCTGCCCAGCGGCAGGTCGTCCTCGGACACCGTACCGCTATCCGGCGTGCCCAGGGCGGGCTCTGTATCGTTGACCACGATGGGCTGCGTGGCGGGGTCGCTGATGTCGCCGTCGCCGTCGATCAGGGTGTAGGTGAAATCATCGCTCACGCTCGCGGCATTGCCGTGCTCGATCACGCCGTTGCTGGTATAGCTCCACGTGCCGTCGCTGTGGACGGTGAGGCTGCCGTAGGCCGTCGTCACCGTTTCGCTGCCGCCGTCGGGAATCTCGACAGTTTCCGTCGCGCCCGTGGTGTCTTTCTGGTAGGTCACCTGATGCACCCGCGCGCCGTCGGCGCCCGGGATATCGGCATCGATGCCATTACCCGGATCGCCGGTGATCAGATTCGCGGTGCCCCCGCTCCAGGTGGAGGCAGTCGCATCCCAGCCCACCGTCAAGCCGCCTTCGTCCAGGGCCACGGAGTCCTGGTCCTTGGCCTCGGGCACGTCGTCGACCACGCCGACTTTCAGCGTGCCGACGCGGGTGTCGCTATTGTTGTCGACCACGGCGATCTGGATGCCCTCGTACACCGTGTCGGTGCCGCTGGCGCTATGGTCCTGGGTACTCCCCGATAAGGTATAGGTGTAGTCGACCACCCCCGTGCCCGCGGCGTAGCCGGTGATGGTCAGGGTGCCGTAGGTCGTGTCGATGGAATCGATGGGCGTGCCCGAATCCGCCAGATCGATCAATTGCTGCAAGGACACAGTCGTGCCGCCGCTCAAGGCGCCATCGACGATCGTGCCGCCGATCACCAGTTGCGTGATGCCGCCCTCGCTCGTGCCGATGGTGAGCGTCCCACTGGCCGATTCGGTGACGGCCGAGGCGTCGGAGCCGCCGGGCAGCGACGCCTCGTACACCAGGATGTCGGCATTCAGATCCGAGGGCTTCTTGTCCTCGATGTCCAGGCCGGCGACCTTGCGCGTCGTATCGCTGGTGTTGCCCCAAGGATCGGCCGCATCGGCCTCGATCGTCACCTCGTCGATAGCCAGCGGATCGTCCGGCGTATAGGTCCACTTGCCGTCGCCATCGACGACGATGCTCGTGCCCGGGACATCGACACCATCAATTTTCAGGGTGATCGTCGCGCCGGGCTCGCCCGTGCCGGTGATGATCGGCGCCTCGCCATCGACCACCAGCAGCGGATCGATGGTGACCGTGGTCACCGTGTCCTTCTCGATCGTGTCTGTGACCGTTGCGGTGTGGCCGCCGCTGTCCCGGACCTCCAGGGTCACGGTCAAGGTGCCATCGGCCAGCGATTCCAAGTCGGCGGTGGTGCTGAATCTGCCGTCCGGGTGCACGGTGATGTCCACGGGATCGATCGTGACGCTGCCCCCCACGCCGTCGCTGACGGTCAGGCTGACGATGTCGCCGCCCACGGGCGTGTGGCCGGTGATGGCCACGTTCTTCAGGTCATCGATGCTCGCCAGGACGCCGTCGCCGGCATCCATATCAGCCGGGCTGGCATCATCGACAATCTCCACGCCGGCGACGTTGATGATCCAGTTGGCGGTGGCGGTCGCGTTGGCCGCGCCGCTGCCGTCATCGACCGTGTACGGCAGGGTGATCGAGCCGGTGAAGGCCGGTCTCGGCGTGAAGGTCAGCTCGCCGGCGCCATTCAGGCTGACGGTGCCGACCAGGTCGCCGCCGTCCATGATATTGATTGGGTTGCCCTCGCTGATGGCTTGTCCATCGACGAAGGTGACCTTCCAGCGCGTCTTGTCGCCATCATCGATGTCGTCGTCATTGGCCAGCACGTCCTGGACGATCGGGCTGCCGACCGTGCCCAGTGTCAGGTCGTCCTCGACCAGCGGCTGGTCGTTGGCGCCGACCAGCGTGATGGTGACGGTTTCGGTGGCGGTGCCGCCGTGGCCGTCGCTGATGGTGACCTCATAGTCCTGTGTAATGGTCTCGCCCTCGGGCAAGGTATCCAGCAGGCCGTCCGCGACCGTGAACTGCCACTGCACGCGGTCGTTCACATTGTCCACCGGGGTGATGGTGAAATCGCCCAGGTAGCCGGTGTCCTTCGGCGCGACCGTGACGGTGTGCAGCACGTCCAGCGTATCGACGTCCGAAAACCGCACATAGCCCTGGTGGCCATGGACGTGGGTGTTCTCGCCCGCCGCGCCGTCGGTGATTTCGGTGACGGTGGCGGCGAGGTCGGATGCCGCCGCGTCGATCACCGGATCGTCATTGGCGCCGGTGATCGTCACGGTGACGGTGGTCACGGCGGTGCCGCCGTGGCCGTCGCTGATCACCACGTCGTAGGACTGCGTCAGGACCTCGCCCTGCGCCAGGTGGTCGATGGCGCTGTCCGCGACCTGGAAGGTCCAGACGACCTCCTGGGTCGCATCGTTCACCGTCCCCAGCGTCAGATTGCCGAGATAGCCCGCGCCATGCGCCGTGACGCTCTGGACCAGATGCGTATCGGCCAGCACCAGCGTATCGACGTCGCTGAAGGCGATCGTGCCGGTCGCCTCGTGCGTGTGATTGTTTTCATCGGCATGGCCATCGGCCAGTTCACCCACTGCACCGCTCAGGGTGGAGTCGGCCGCCTTGATCAGCGGCGCGTCGTTTTCGCCGGTGATGGTGATGGTCACGATCTGATCGTCAAAGGCGCCGGCCGCATCGGCGACGCGCACCGTGATCGTGTCCTGAACGGTCTGGCCCTCGGGAATCGCCTGCGCCTTGGCGTTGTCCAGCACATAGGTCCATTTGCCAGTCGCATCGACGGTCAGGGTGCCGTAGGCGCCCACGCCCGCGCCGCTGCCGCCATCCAGCGCCGTCCAGGTGTGCGTATCGCCGATGTCCACATCGGTTTTGTTCAACTGGCCGCTGGCCTGCTGCACGCCGTCCTCGGCCACGTCGCCCGTGGCCGCGCCGCTGATGACCGGCTTGTCATTCGAGCCGGTGATGGTGATGGTGATCACCTGCTGGGCGCTTGCACCGCGCGCATCGGTCACGATGGCCGTAAAGGTCTCGGTGCGCGTCTCGCCCGCCTTCAGGCCGTCGGCCTGGGTATCGCTGAGCGTGTATACCCACTCGCCGTCCGCATTCAGCGTCAGCGAGCCATAGGCGCCGGCGGCGCTGTTGCCGCCATCGCTCAGGCTCCAGGTCAGCGATGCGGGATCATCCTCCGCATCCACGTCGTCCGCGGCCAGGGTGCCGGTGACGGTGGGCTTGCCTATGGGATTGCCGCCGGCATC
>Ga0160496_1000078_pt1 | contig 96202 bp, 93 predicted proteins | sample DIDPMG_2_FD_108231 | JGI IMG/M metagenome (GOLD analysis project Ga0160496, IMG submission 108231) | Enriched soil microbial communities from UW Madison campus, WI, USA - DID2937_E24_FP MG | ecosystem: Environmental > Terrestrial > Soil > Grasslands | place: USA: Madison, Wisconsin | collected...
ACCCGATACGTAATCACATGCACTTTATCTGCTTCCAGTACCTGAATATGCTCCAGATCAAGTGTAGCCGTTAGGTTGCTTCCGCCTTTAGCCGCGCTTAGGGAAGATACTGCTTTTTTAAAATCTTTTTCAAACAAATGTTCCAAACTTGTATTGCCTGCATATCTTTCTTCAAGAGTTGTCTGATCCATTATCAGGGTTTGGGCGTTTAAAGGATCTTCTTGTGTGGCTTCGCGCACTACCGGAGTACGTAGGTCGTCTTGCAGACAAGACTGTAACAAAATCAGAACGCATAGTAGTGATAAATAATGTAGTATTCTCATAAACAATTAATTATAAGGTTATTTTTTTTCTCAATGATAAGCATAAAAAACATATATACCAACTATTTTACAGATAAATTGCGAAAAAAAGAATGGTTTTGTTATTTTATGTCACAAAATTGTTGTTTTTTACATCAAATACAGAAGCATAACAAGAAAAGAGATAATGATTTAAGTTTCAGAAAAATACAACCATCTGTAGTAAATGTAAAAAAAATAAAATTCAGTAAAAGATACCGTTGCTACTGATGCGAAAAAAGCTCCGAAAGAGGGGTTTAAAATAGTAGAATAAAGGCTAAAAAAGAAGTAAATCAACCCTATAAAAAAAATCGCCTGAGGCGATTTTTTTATTTATATACCCAGATAATTGCCTGGGGTAATATTTTTGAGTTCTTGTTTAACAGAATCTGATACCTTGAGCTGTTCAATAAACGTATGCATAGATTCCTTATTGATGGTCGTATTGGTTCTCGTAAGATCTTTTAATGCCTCGTATGGATTCGGATAGCCTTCGCGTCTTAAAATCGTTTGAATGGCTTCTGCTACTACAGCCCAGTTGTTTTCTAAATCCTCTTCAAATTTAGAAGAATTCAGCAACAGTTTATTCAATCCTTTCAACGTTGCTTCAAAAGCAATAAGAGTGTGTCCAAACGGTACTCCTACATTTCTAAGTACGGTACTGTCTGTTAAATCTCTTTGTAATCTTGATAATGGCAATTTTGCCGATAAATGTTCAAAAACAGCATTGGCGATTCCCAGATTACCTTCTGAGTTTTCAAAATCAATCGGATTCACTTTATGCGGCATTGCTGAAGAACCGATCTCACCTGCTTTGATCTTTTGCTTAAAATACTCCATAGAAACATACGTCCAGATATCACGGTCTAAGTCAATGATAATGGTGTTGATTCTTTTTAAGGCATCGAAAAAGGCAGCAAAATGATCATAATGTTCTATTTGTGTAGTAGGAAATGAATGTTTCATCCCCAAAACCCCTTCTACGAAGTTTTCACCAAACTGTTTCCAGTCATTGTTCGGATACGCTACTTTATGAGCATTAAAATTTCCTGTCGCACCTCCGAATTTAGCAGCAAACGGAATGTTGTTTAACAAACGTAATTGCTCTTCCAAACGCACAACAAATACCTGGATTTCCTTTCCTAAACGGGTTGGTGAAGCTGGTTGTCCGTGTGTTCTTGCCAACATAGGAACATCTTTCCACTCAATGCTGAGTTCTTTAAGTTTGTTTACCAGATTGATAAAAACCGGCATATAAACATTGGAAAATGCTTCTTTGGTAGATAAAGGTATCGCAGTATTATTAATATCCTGAGACGTAAGTCCGAAGTGGATAAATTCTTTATAAGGTTGAAGTCCCAAAACATCAAAAGCATCTTTGATAAAATATTCAACCGCTTTTACATCATGGTTGGTAACTTTTTCTGTTTCTTTAATTTTTAATGCATCTTCCGTTGAAAAATTTTGATAAATATCTCTCAATTCTGAATATACATTTTTATCTATTGTCTGTAATTGTGGCAGAGGCAATTCACAAAGGGCTATAAAATATTCTATTTCAACTAAAACCCGATATTTGATTAAAGCTTCTTCAGAAAAGTAAGGAGCAAGGGAATGTGTTTTACTTCTATATCGTCCATCAACCGGAGAAATAGCGTTCAATTCTGTTAACATAATAATTTTGTGTTGTTAAGATGCAAATATAACGAGATTTATGTAGGTTTAAAAATATATTTAGCTCATAAATAGGCTTTATTCCAATACTTTTAATAAAAAAAGCCAACCCTGTCGGGTTGGCTTTTTTACTATTTTGACCACTGTAAAATGGAATCTTTATTCATTTTGATATAGTCATCATTTTTTGCCTGCTCAGCGGCTTTAAGAGAAAGTTTTGCTGTTTCTATAGCGCCTTTTTTATCTCCTAATTTTGCCTGTACCAATGATTTCTGACGTAGCATATAAAAAGGTGCTTCCGGTTGCATACTGATACTCTTATTGATGTATTCCAAAGCTTGCTTCATATCTCCGTCTGATTGAAATAGATATTGACCTGCTGCATAATAATCAGATGCTTTCGCATTTTCTGTAAGAGATGTTTTGATGCTGTTCATTGTCTTTTCATGCGTTGGAACACCGAATTTCAACGGAACTGCTGTTTTTTCCCATTTAATCAATAACTCTCCGTTATTTGCATCTATAGGATTTACATCAATAGTAAAATATTCGACATCTTTAGCTAAAGTCACTGGGCTTACTTTTGTTCTTAAAACAACTTTTGATTCATCCCAAGCTGCAGGTAATCCCCAGTTTTTGGTGTCGTTATAAAACATCACTTCCCAGGCATCTGCTTTTGGCAATGTGTATAAAGCATATTCTCCTTTTGGTAATTTCTGACCGTCAATTACGATATCATCGCTAAAAGTTACAATGGTATTTTCGTTTGCTCCGGTTCTCCACACTTTTCCGTAAGGAACCAAGTCTCCGAATACTAATCTTCCTTTTTTGGCAGGACGTGCATAATCCACTTCTACTTTAGTAAGTCCGATAACTTGTTCTATTTCTGATTTCGGACTTGCTTGCGGGGCAGTTACCTGAGCACCTGCACTCATTACAGTAAAAGCAAATGCCGCTATTAATAAGATTTTTTTCATATCAAATTAGTTTTTATATTTATTTATTCCCTCTTCCATCCAGTTAAGATATTCCTGCGCATCAGGAGTATACCCTACAGGATTATTTAGATTATTTCCTTCATTATCTAAAATAATATAGTAAGGCTGTGCATTTGCCTGATATTTTTCAATCTGAAAATCACTCCATTTATTTCCTACCGTTTTTATCTTTTGTCCGGTAGTTGGTGATATATATTGTTCATTTTCAGGTAGATCTTTTTTGTCATCTACGTATAATGAAATCAGTACTACATCATTCTGCAATTTCGATAATACTTCTGGCTTAGACCATACATAATCTTCCATTTTTCTACAATTTACACATGCAAATCCAGTAAAATCAAGTAAGACAGGTTTGTTGTTTTCTTTCGCATATTTCATTCCTTTTTCATAGTCTACAAAGGCTACAATACCATGAGGACCTTCTTTTGCTCCGTCAGGAATTTCACTTATTACAGCTCCTCCTCCCTGAGAGTTTCCTACTCCATACGGACTTTCAGAATAGGTCATTGGTGGGGGAAATCCTGAAATAATCTTTAAAGGTGCTCCCCATAATCCAGGTACAAGATAGATAGTAAATACCGTAACAAATAGAGCCATATACAAACGTCCTACAGATAATTTTTCCATAACAGAATCATGTGGTAATCGTATCTTACCTAATAAATACAATGCCCAGGTTCCGAAAATTGTAATCCAGATCGCAAGGAATATTTCACGTTCCAGATAATGTGTCTGTAATACCAAATCTGCATTGGATAAGAATTTAAATGCCAAAGCCAGTTCCAGAAATCCTAAAGATACTTTTACAGTGTTCATCCATCCACCCGAACGCGGCATAGAATTTAACCAACCCGGAAACATTGCAAATAACATAAATGGCAACGCCAATGCCAATGAGAATCCAAACATTCCGATAATCGGAGCGATACCTCCTTTTGCAGCCGCTTCAACAAGCAATGTCCCTACAATTGGTCCTGTACAGGAGAAAGAAACTACCGCTAAGGCTAAAGCCATAAAAAAGATACCGATAAGACCACCTCTGTCTGCCTGACGATCTACTTTATTTGCCCATGAATTTGGCAACATGATTTCAAAAGCTCCTAAGAATGAAGAAGCAAATACAACAAGTAAGACAAAGAAGATTACGTTGAACCAAACATTGGTTGATAATGCGTTCAAAGAATCAGCACCGAAAATTTTGGTAACTATGGTTCCTAAAACGACATAGATAATGATGATGGAAAGTCCATAAATCACAGCATTTTTAATTCCTTTAGCTCTTGATTTACTCTGTTTGGTAAAAAAGCTTACAGTCATCGGAATCATCGGAAACACACAAGGCGTGAGCAAGGCGGCAAATCCTGACAAAAAAGAAATAAAGAAGATAGTCCACAAGCCTTTTTGCTCTTGCTTAGAAGCAGGATTTCCGGCTGGGGCGCTTGCTGTAGAATCTGTTTTGGTATCAGCAGCAGCCTCTTCAAAAGCTTTTACTTCTTTAGTGGTAAGATCTTTTAGATTGAATTCAAAAAATTTATCCTGACTGATACAAACATCTGTACAAACCTGATAAAATAGGTTAAGTTCTATTTTAGAAAGATCTTTATTGGTAACCGTAACTTTTTGTTTGAACTGAACTGTATCTTCAAAGAAGTATTCATCTATTTCAAAAACATCATTATACTGTTGCTTATATTCGCTTTCAATGGTTTTTTCAGTAACTTCATAGTTACCCGATAAATTATTGAATTTAAACTCTGTTGGTAAGGCTCCGCCTTCAGGTGTGAACTGAGAATACATATGCCATCCTTTCTCGATGGTACCGTCAAGGGTTATCATATATTCCGTATCGGAAATTTTCTCTATTTTAGATTTCCACTTTACCGGATCCTGAATCTGCGAGAATCCGATGAATGAAATCATAAAAAACAAAAAAGTATAGAATTGATTTTTCATTAATTAAATATGATTTTTAAAATTTGATTTTTACTGTTTTTATGAATGAACCGCTCATCCACACGATGGCCGATGATCCATATAATATCATTTTTTTCGGTGGTCAATATCCAAGTCTGCTGTTTTTCAAACAAGGAAAATTTTTCATCCTTAAAAAATTTGCTGACTTTCTTTTTACCCATCATTCCAACTGGATAAAAAAAATCTCCCTGCTCCCACTTTCTGACAATTAGCGGATAATACACTTTCTCAGCATCTGCATATAGATGATGCTTATTATTATTTTTTTCAGCTGTTGCCTCAGAAAGTTCAAATTTAAGTTTTATTGGCAATCTTTCTAAGTCTTCATCAGAATTAATATAATATTTTTCAGCCGTTACTATGGTTTTGGGCTTTAAGAGTAGCGCATCGCGATCTTTGAGCAAAATATGGGTGGCAGAATAAACCATTTTCCCTGATACAGCCCGTAAAAGCTCATAGATATCATTCCATGCAGTAAAATGATACTCTTTGAGCCATTGGTACAGATAGGCCTTATGGTTGTTGTATTCGAGTAATAGAGGTATGTTTATTTTATATATTTCTTTTTCTTGTATGACCACTTTTTTCCAAATCATCTCAGCTGCATCATGTGCCAAATCTGAAACTTGTTGTAAGTTTTGCAGGGTTTGCTGAAATGAGGACAAAAAATGAGGATTGTTTTCTTTAAAAACCGGAATTACTTTATGTCGGAAAGCATTTCTGAGATACTTTGTTGATTGATTAGACGCATCTTCTCTCCATGCCACTGAATGTTTTAAGGCATACCCGTATATGTCTTCTCTTGAAAAAATCAGCAACGGACGGATGATGTGTTCATTTCTATCAGGAATTCCCAACAGACCATCAATACCGGTACCGCGATTAAAATTAATAAGGAAGGTCTCAACTGCATCATCAGCATGATGCGCTGTAACGAGGTAGTCATAGGATTCTTGTTCTAAAATGTCTTTAAACCAGCTATAGCGAAGTTCCCGTGCAGCAACCTGAACAGATACTTTATGTAAATCAACATAATTATTTGTATCAAAGGAATTTGAATAAAAAGGAATATGATATTTTATACAAAAATCACGAACAAGCTGTTCATCAGCATCACTTTCTTCTCCTCTAAGGTTAAAATTACAATGGGCTACTGCCAAATGATCGGAAAACTGCCTGAATAAATAAAGTAAAACCATACTATCCACCCCACCACTCACAGCGAGTAAAAATCGGGCATCTAAAGGAATTTTAAATTGGTTTTCTAAATTATTTTTTAAGCGTTGTAACATTTTGACGGAAAAAATCAAATGTAAGCTATTTAAAAATAATTCCTAAATAAATTTATCTTAAAACTTGCTGCATTGCTTTTGCTTTCAACAGACATTCCTGGTACTCCGCAACAGGATCTGCTTTGGCAGTAATAGCACTCCCCACTGAGAAAGAAACATAACGGGTAGCCTGATTATATAAAATACTACGAATGACCACATTAAAGTCAAAATCTGAATCTGGTGAAAAATATCCTATTGCTCCGCTGTACAAACCTCTTTTCGTTTCTTCCAGAGACTCGATAATTTGCATAGCAGAAAATTTTGGGGCACCGGTCATACTTCCCATAGGAAAAGTTGTTTTGATTACCTCTACAGCATTTACAGCCGGGTCAACCTCAGAAACTACAGTAGAAATCATCTGATGTACCTGATCAAAAGTATAAATCCCACATAATTCTTCTACTTTTACCGTACCCCGACTTGCTGTTTTTGACAGGTCGTTTCTGACCAGATCTACAATCATGATATTTTCGGAACGTTCTTTTTCACTGAGTTCCAATTGTGATTTCAATATAGTGTCTTCCTCTACATCTTTTCCTCTCTTTGCCGTTCCTTTGATGGGCTGTGAAACAACTGTGTTTCCTTTTTTCTTAAGATAGCGTTCCGGTGATGCACTCATCACAAAATGCTTATTCATTTTAAAAAATGCAGCAAAAGGAGGTCTTGAAATAGCATTGAGTTTCTGATAAACATCTAAAGGATCTATGAATGCTTCTTCTGCAAAAAACTCCATACAAAAATTAGCTTCATAAATATCGCCTTTGTAAATAAACTCTTTCATTTTATTTACTTTGGCAATATAGTCGGCTTCTAATATACGAGACTTAATATCAAGTGATAAGTACAGTGTATCTTCATAAATAACCGTATCATTAATTTCTTCAAAATCAGATTCTATCTCATCTTCACACAGAGGCAAATAAGAAAATTCGATCTGATTATCTTTAAAAAAGAGTATTTTTTTAGGTTGAAAAAAATAAAGATCGGGAAACTCTAAACCGTCATAACGAGTAGATGTTAATTTGGTCTCTACTGCATTTTTTACATCATACGTAAAAAAACCAAAAAGCCAATCTTTACTGTTATGCTGATACGCTTCAAGTTCTGCAAAGCTATTTTGAGCATCGGTCTGAAGGCTTGTAAAAGCATCAAAAGCCAATAACTCATTAATATCCGAATATTTTTGATGATGATCGTTGCTATTGAGATGAACTACTTCTCTAAATTGTTGTGAAAACAAAAGGGCTTTCTTTCTGAAAGCCGCTATATCTTTTACTTCAAATATTAATGAGGTTCGTTTCATTTATTTAATAAATTCCTTTACTATATCATTAAATTTATTATTTAACTCATCGCTAACAACAACTTGATTTTCAATAGAGAAATTCTTACTAAAATTTGGAAAAGCAAAACTCAATACCTCTTTTGCTTTGAATTTATGGAAGAAAGATTGTGCATATTCATTTGCAGAAAGGGCTCCGCGCGCTCCTTCAGAAGTCGATACTACAAAATATTTTTTGTCTTCCAATACCAACTTATCATATCGGGACAACCAATCCAAAATATTTTTAAAAAAGGCTGAAAGAGCTGCGTTGTGCTCATTAGTTCCTACCAATACATGCGTAGCATTTTTGATTTTTTCAGCAAGTTCTTTAATATGTTTTGGATATCCTTCATTAGTTTCAATATCCTGACTGAAAATTGGCAGCTGCCATTCTCTAATGTCAATATATTCTACAGTTTGGTTCTGCATATTATGCTTAAGCAGTGATTTTACTAACTGTACGTTGATGGATTTGGAAGAATTACTTCCCACAAAGCAAATTATATTATGATTCATCTTCAGGAATTTCGTTACTGTTTGAATAATTTCGCCACTTTTCTATACAATTAACCATATCTGACGGTAAATCAGAAGTAAACAACATTTCTTCTTTTTTAATGGGATGCAAGAAACCTAATGTTTTTGCATGCAATGCCTGTCTTGGTAAAATCTGAAAACAGTTGTCTACAAATTGCTTGTATTTGGTAAAAGTAGTGCCTTTAAGGATCAGATGCCCTCCATATCTTTCATCATTGAAAAGGGTATGCCCTATTGATTTCATATGTACACGGATCTGATGGGTTCTTCCTGTTTCTAAACGGCAACTTACAAGCGTTACATAGCCAAAACGTTCAATTACTTTATAATGCGTAACAGCATGTTTTGCCCCGGTGGTATCATCAGGAAAAGATGCCATCTGCATACGATCTTTTACATGTCTTCCTATATAGCTTTCAATTCTGCCTTCATTTTCAGTTACATTACCCCAAACTAAAGCAATATATTCACGTTGTGTCGTTTTTTCAGCAAACTGTTTTTGCAGTTCGCTCATTGTCCATTCTGTCTTTGCAATAACAAGAAGCCCGGAGGTATCTTTGTCAATTCTATGCACCAATCCCGGACGTTCTGAACTGTTTAACGGAAGGTTTTCAAAATGGTACGCCAATGCGTTCACCAGTGTTCCCGTATAATTACCATGTCCCGGATGTACTACGAGTCCTGCAGGTTTATTGATAACGAGTAAATCATCATCTTCATAGACAATATTCAAAGGAATATTTTCAGGAATGATTATATTTTCAAATGGTGGTTGTTCCATCAATACCCGAACCACATCATTGGATTTTACTTTATGATTGGATTTTACAGGAACGTCATTTACAAAAATATTTCCGTTTGCCGCAGCCTGTTGTATTTTATTGCGTGTAGCATTCTCTACCAGATTCATTAAAAATTTATCTACGCGTAATGGCTGCTGACCTTTACCTGCTTCAAAACGGTAATGTTCAAATAAATCTTCGTCTGCTGGTACTGAAAAATCTTCTGTATTCATATCTACTGTTAAAAAATGGAATCTAAAGAAGGCGCTACATCTTCAAATGCATCTTTCAGTGAATCATTTTGTTGTTTAAATCCTAAACTACCATCTCCGAGAACAATGTCAATAGTAGAACCTTTGGTCACTTTATCTCCTTTTCTCAAAATTCTTCCGCCCTGCTCTATTTGTATGACAACATCTTTAGCCAAATGAGGTTCATAAGTAACTTTGCCTACTTCAAGCCCCAAAGACTGAATGCGTCTTTCTGCATAACGGAATGTTTTATCCGTCAAATCTTCCGGCAGACGGAGAGATGAATACCCAGCTGCATTAATTTTTACATAAATTTTACGTCCTCCTTTTACACTCGAATTGGCAACTGGATCCTGGGAAACGATACTAAAAGGTGGAAAGTTTTTATCAAAATCAACAGTATCAATGACAATCAATTCCAAATCAAACTCCTCTAATTTCTGAGCTGCCTGTTCTGATTTTAATTTCCCCAGATTAGGTACTTTAATTTCTTTTCCGTGACGGGTATAAAAATTCAAAAACTTAAGGCTTAGAAAACCCAAAGAAATGAAGATAAAAAACGCCAAAACAAAAGACAAAATAAACTGTTTGCTTTTAATAAAATTCTTAAAACTCATAGATATAAATTTTGACAAAGATATAAATTAATTCTTTGGGGTTTTTTCATAAATTTGTTTCAACACAAAGAATTCTTTAAATCGAAATACAAACTTAATAAATATAAACATTTATGATAAATGTTGCCATCGTTATGGGCGGATATTCCAGCGAATACCCTATTTCAATAAAAAGCGGAAACGTAGTCTATGAAAATTTAGACCGAAAAATATACCAGCCTTATAAAGTTCACATTCTCAAAGACAAGTGGGTATTGGTTAATGAAAAGAATGAAGAATTTGCGATTGATAAGAATGATTTTTCAGCAGTTGTTAACGGTATAAAAATTACTTTTGACATTGTTTTTAACGCCATTCACGGTACTCCTGGTGAAGACGGATTATTACAGGCGTATTTTAAACTCATTAACATGAAACACACTTCATGTGATTATTATCAGGCAGCATTAACTATGAATAAAAGAGATATGTTATCTGTTTTAAAACCATACGGTATAAAAACAGCCATTTCTTACTATTTAAATCAAGGTGATGTAGTCAACGAAGAAAGCATTATTCAGCGCGTAGGTTTACCATGTTTTGTAAAACCAAACAGATCCGGTTCAAGCTTTGGAATTTCTATGGTTAAAAACGCCAAAGATCTCGCAGGCGCTATTGAAAAAGCATATAAAGAAGATAACGAGATCATTATTGAGAGTTACCTCAAAGGAACTGAAGTATCGGTTGGTGTTATCAATTATAAAGGAGAAACCGTAGTATTACCGATTACTGAAATCGTTTCTGACAATGAGTTTTTCGATTTTGAAGCTAAATATCAGGGTAAATCTAAAGAAATAACACCTGCACGAATTACTGAAGAGGAAAAAATGAAGATTGAAGATGCTGCCAAACGTATTTATACAATATTAAACATGAGTGGTTTTTCCAGAAGTGAGTTTATATTGGTCAGCGGAGAGCCTTTCTTATTAGAAATGAACACCATACCAGGACTTACGGAAGAAAGCATTTTACCCCAACAGGCAGCTGTTGCCGGTATTTCGCTGACACAACTTTTTGATAATGCACTGCAACTTGGCTTAAAAGATTCGATATGAGAAAAGCTGTTTTCCCGGGATCATTTGATCCGATAACTAATGGTCATGAAGATATTATCAGACGTGCTTTGCCTCTGTTTGATGAAATCATCATTGCTATTGGTATCAATGCAGAGAAGAAATACATGTTTCCTCTGGAGAAGAGAAAAGAATTTATTGAAGAAACGTTTAAGGATGAACCTAAAATAAAAGTAGCTACGTATAAAGGGCTTACAATTGATTTCTGCAAGCAAAACAATGCGCAGTTCATTCTGAGAGGTCTTAGAAATCCGGCTGATTTTGAATTTGAGAAAGCTATTGCACATACCAATCGGGTACTATCGAAGATTGAAACGGTATTTCTGCTCACAGCAGCTAGTACTTCTTACATCAGCTCAAGTATTGTAAGAGATGTACTCAGAAATAACGGAGACTATAAAGTACTGGTACCAAAAGCAGTACGCAAAGAATTATAATTCATTAGATAAAAGAAATGTTTCTGTATTTATCTGTTTTTTTAAAAGTGATTCATACAGAAACATTTTCCTCTTCAATAAATACATCGTCTCACTAAAAAAATATCCGGGGCTGTTATTTCTTTAATAACGATTTACTCATTTATAAATTCTTTTGTGGAAATATATTTGCCAAAATGATGCACAACTTCACTTAAAACATAATCCTGTTGCATACGATTGAATGCGGAAGTTGCATCTGAAATCAAAAAAGTATTGTAACCTTTTTCATGAGCATCACGTAATGTACTTTCAACACAAACATGGGTAGCATAGCCCACCAAATACAGATTTTCGATTTTATTGTTGCGCAGATACACATCCAGATTAGACCCCGTAAAACCGCTTGCGCCTACTCTACCCGTAACGACAAACTCCCCATCCATCGGTTTTACCGGTTCATAAAATTGTGAACCAAACTCATCAATAGGAAAAGTTCCTGCATTGGGTATGGCTTTTCGTAAACCGCTTTTTCCATTAGCCAATTCAGGATATCCCTTTTGAAAACGCAGTCCGACGTGAATGATCTCAATATCGTTTTTCCTTGCATAATCCAATACTTTTTCAATGTTGGTGATTGAATTGTGTAACATTTCTTTATCCTGTACCAATGCCTGATACAGTTTACCTTCTGTATGCATCCACTCATTCTGGGTTTCGATAAGAATTAATGCAGATTTTTCTTTTGTTTGTCCCTGTAGGTAATACATGTTTAAAAATATCAGCAAGATTAAAAATGGTATTCTCATAGTTTGTAATTTAAAGCGTAAGTTGTAACGGATTTATTATATGTTCATTGGATATCTTTGCCACAGCTTTCCATCCCTCAGGATATTTTATATAGGATAAGTAATCCGTAATAATTAGTTTTTTATTTCTGAAAAACTGTGTTTTCACAACCGCTGTGTTTCCAGTGATTTCCAATACGTCAATAATATAATCGAGCTCTCTGATTCCGGATTTCATTTTTTCAGGATTGTTTTTGTAAGATTCAACCACTTCTATCCAATCATTTAGCGAAAGTCGAAAAAGATCATTCCCCTGTGGTATCAGAATGGCAAAATCCCGATGAAAACCTCGTCTCATTTCGTGTGTGTTTAATTTATTTAAAGCTGCATTTGCAAATGTTTCCTCTACAAGTTGTTCTATCTTCAGTTTCTCTATATCAACTGTTTGTGACATAGCTTTTACATTCATTCCCAAAATGAAAATCAATAAAATTGTTGTTTTCATACTTAAATTGTTTAAAATTATCATTAATTGTAAATAATATACAATTGCAAAATAAAACTAAATATTTTATATTTACAACATTAATTGTAAATAATTTACAAAGTGAATCTGAAACTTGAAAAATTTTGCACAGATGATTTTGCCTTATATTTCCTTTTGGTCAATGATATACGGGTGATGCAGATGATAACAGAGAGAATATTGGAACCTAATGAAGCACAAGATGACTTTAAAAAGCTCCTCGAAAATAATAGACTGCATGAGTCTTTTGGAAGTTATAAAATTTTATCTGCAGAAACGAATACATTCATCGGATTTGCCAAGCTGGAAATAAAAGAAACAAATAGTGAAGAAGCCGAACTTGGCTATATGATTCTACCTGAATATTGGGGTCAGGGTTTTGCACGCAAGGCGAGTTCAATGCTTGTCGAAAATGCTAAAAAACAGCAACAACTCACAAAACTTGTTGCGATTATAGATCCTAAAAACGCTGCTTCAAGAAAAATATTAATCAACAACGAATTCAGAACAAGAGAGTTCATTGATTTTGATGGATTACCAGGCGAAATACTTGAACTTAAATTGAGATAATAAAAAACGCAACTATGACAAAAAAGGCTTCAAACAACAATCTGTCTTTTGATTCAGATTTTTTAGATAAATTAGTAGTGGGCATCGGTGAAGTGTCTCAAATTACGGGCATTCCTGCAAGGCAAATACGCTATTGGGAAGAAAAAGGAATCATTGCAAGCCTTACAGAAGAAGAAGGTAAAAACAGACGGTATAATTATGAAAATATTAAAAAAATGTTGCTTATAAAAGAATTAATGGATGAAGGTTTTACGCTGGACGCATCAGCTGAAAAGGTTAAAGATCGCATGAATATGATCGAAAAAACCTTGAATCAATTAAAAAAATATACCTGACGTACAGTTTGTGTATTTTTTCTTTGCACATTATATCTGTAAACGAATCTTTTTTTAGAAATCTAATTTTTTTTAGAAGTATTTTATTTTCAATATTGAAAGGCATATTATATCGAAAAATGTAATGCCACAATATTAAATGCATATTCTCCATCTTCAAAGCTTTGCTTTTACATAGCTCATCATAAGCTATTTACAATTCTATCCCTGTTATATACTAAAAACGTATAATAAACACCGTTAAAGCAGTGTATTTTTTTGATAATCTTACAATACATAGCCGTAATTATGTAAAAACCTTACATATAGGCATTTATAAATTTGTAACAAACAATTGATTGTTTAGTACAAACGGATCACTAATATCCAAAAAATAAAAGTAATTGATAGAAATTAAAATAAATACAAACTAACAGTAAATATGGAAAATACCATTTCAACAGCACAATCAACACCTTATAGCAAACGATGGGCCGCATTATTCTTATTATGTACTGCCCAGTTTTTAGTAATAATGGACACTTCAATTATTGGCGTGGCATTACCGGCAATAAAAACAGATTTAGGATACTCACAAACCGGACTACAATGGATTTTTAATGCTTATGTCATCTTATTCGGAGGGTTCTTACTTCTCGGAGGCAGGTTATCAGACTTATTCGGAGCGCGAAAAATTTTTATGTGGGGATTTGTTATCCTTACCTTAGCCTCTTTATTGGCAGGTGTTGCCTGGTCTGAAGCGTCACTTAATATTGGAAGAGCTCTTCAAGGTATAGGTTCTGCATTTATTGCTCCTGCAGCCCTTACATTGGTTTTGTCCAAATTTACAGATCCTAACGAACTAAATAAAGCACTTGGCTTTTGGGGAGCATCTGCCGCTGCAGGAGGTTCTGCAGGAGTTTTTCTTGGAGGTGCTATTACCGAATGGCTTTCATGGCACTGGATATTTCTGATCAATATTCCGGTTGGTATTATAGTATTGCTTAGAAGTCGTAGTCTCTTGCTTACCGGTGAAACCCGGAAAGGAAAAGTAGATATGGCAGGGGCTATTCTGGCAACAGCCTCTTTGATCCTTATGGTGTATGCTATCGTTTCATCAGAAACAGAAGGCTGGGGATCAGTTCACACAATTGGTCTTTTGTTATTGTCATTTGCATTGTTGATTGCTTTTTATATTCTTCAAAAGCAGAAAAGCGAACCATTAATGCCAATATCTATTTTTAAAGTACCCAATCTTTCTGCAGGTAACATTGTCATGGCTTTACTAGCGGCAGCATGGATACCCTTATGGTTTTTTCTCAATCTTTATTTGCAACAGACCTTACATTATTCGGCTTTCAACAGCGGACTTGCTTTGTTACCCATGACATTAGCTATTATGTTTCTGATGGTAGGTGTTACCGGAAAACTGGTAGCAAAGTTTGGCTTTAAGTCTAATATGATTATTGGTCTTCTGATCCTTGCGGCATCACTGATTCTTTTTAGTGCAGTACCGGAAGACGGAACATTTGTTGCAAATGTATTACCAGCCTCACTATTGGGGGCTGTGGGTATGTCGCTTACTTATATACCCGGAACCATTGCGTCGATGTCAGGTGCAAAACCTGAAGAGACCGGGCTTGCATCAGGACTCGTCAATACAAGCTATCAGGTAGGATCAGCTTTGGGACTGGCAATTATTGTGGCTATTTCCGCTGCGAAAACAAATACTCTGAAAATGGTTGGGGATACAGAACTGACAGCACTGAATGCTGGTTTTCAAACCGCCTTTTTTTCAGCAGGAATGATATGTATTATCGCAGCCATTATCGCAGGAGTTTATATCCGTACAATAAAGTAAAACTGGTACTGCTCTCTATATATTCTGAACATTAATGATTTTAATGTCAGCTGTAAAACCCGCTTTATAGGCGGGTTTTGTGGTATGTGTTTACGGCTAATAAGACTACAAATAAAGGAGATATTGTCTGAATAATAAATTATTTTCATGATTTGTCAACAATGAAAGGGTTTATATTGAGAAATAAATTCTTCTTAATCATTGCATGTCGATCACTTCATCGGGAATCCAGCCTTCGTCATTATCTTTGATTTTTCTAACCCAACTCCAACCATTTAGAGATTTTATTTTAATAACTATTTCGCCTTTATTTATATTCAGTTCTTTTGCGCTGTAATCTTCTAAAATAAGTCCTTGTTTGTTGCTTTCCAAACTTTCAATTATCTGAATCGGAACCCATCCCCCCTGTTCCTTGTCATTTTCTGCCCATATCCAGTCTTTCCAGTTTTCTTCGGGTGCCCGGTTTCCCAACTTTACAATTTCTCCTTTCAATAATTTAATAGGGTTTTCGTACTCACTTGTATGTGATGAAATACTTTTCCAGGTTTCCATAATTAATTAGTTAACTTTTAAAATGTTAGCGATTTATTACCTTGTTCTTCAGAACTGATATTTATTTGAAATAAGCTTACTGTTGCGTTATCATAATGTGCTGGTAGCCCCTTTGTATTTTTAAGTGTCAATAATTCCAAAAAGTCAAACCCACATTTTGTATAGTAATTAATAAGTCCCGGATTCTCGCCAACAGTGTCCATTCTGACGAACTGTTTTTGATTTTCCCTCGCATAGATTGTAGCCCATTTTACGATCTCTCTAACCAAATTTTGTCCACGAAAATCAGGATTTGTAGCAATTCGGTGAATGTAAACAGATGGATCATTATTTCGTTCTTCCCAAATTTGAGGATCGTTAAAAGTTGTTGCCCAGACACAGGCAATTTTGTAGTCTGCAACAATTTTCCATTGCCTGTTTTCAGTAATTTCAGTTTCAATCAGTTTTCTCTCAAATTCCGACCAGGAAACAGTAAACTTAGTCTTCTGAAAATCGGTTGCAATTTTATATAGACGGAAAATTTCGTCTATGTCGTTCATACTGCTGTTTTTTATTTGAAAATTCATATTCCATTTATTGTTTTGTTGATTTTGTTTTACAAAGTATTGATTGCAATGACAGCCAACGGCGTTCAGCTTTGTGTTCAGTAGAATCAGAAGTATTGAAAATCAGGCTCAACTCTTACAATAAAGTTTGTAAATCGTCTATTAGAGCTATTATTTTTACTTACATTATATAAAAAAGTAAATCTGCTTTGCTTTTAGCAATATTCAAAATTTGATTCACTAATATACGATTTTTTTAAATCAAGTATTTAACTGATTTATAGCTTATTATTTTTTTTGCTGTCTTATTGATCGTATCATAACATCATATTAGTCAATATTATGAAGTTGAAACTGTAGTAATAAGGGTCATAACCATTTAAGTATTGTAAGCCGAATCTGTAAACTTTACACAATAAATAAGAAATAACGTAACATTCTGACCAATATAACATTGCAAATTTGCATTCTAAAAGCAACAGAAAAACATGAATGCAAAAGTCAAATGGAGCAATGTGTACATCTTATTTGTGTCTCAGGCTCTGTATCAGACGGTCTCCATACTCGTTATTACATTATCAGGAGTTATTGGTATGCAGATGGCACCTGATAAAAATCTGGCAACATTACCTGTGGCTATGACTACTATTGGTGCAGCAGTAATGATGATACCGGCTTCTATGCTTATGAAGAAAATTGGGCAACGTAAAGCATTTATGATCGGCACTCTCATAGGGGCTTTATCCGGATTAGTCTCCTGGTATGGCATTATCAACCATTCCTTTTGGATATTTTCTATCGGTAATATGCTTCTGGGTGCTTATCAGGGATTTACACAGTACTATCGTTTTGCAGCAGCGGATTCTGTTCCTGATAAAGCAAAAAGCAAAGCCATCTCATGGGTAATTGGTGGAGGTATTGTTGCTGCTGTTGCCGGACCTAATCTTGCAAGATTTACACAAGATATTGGTGCAATACCATATGCCTATTCTTATCTTTCTACTATTCTGTTGAGCATTCTTGCTCTGGGAGCAGTAGCACTTCTTAAAATCGGACATCCAGTTGTAGTACAAAACAATAAACCTACAAAAGCAGGCCGGTCATTAAAGGAAATCATTAAAAATAAAAATACAGTCCTCGCCTTGTTCTCCTCAGCCACCGCTTTTGCCGTGATGGGAATGTCTATGACTGCAACACCAATTGCTATGCACGATTACGGGCATTCATCCGGTGATACAGCATTGGTTATCCAGTGGCATGTGTTAGGTATGTTTTTACCTTCTTTTTTTACAGGAACACTGATTCAGAAATTTGGTGTACATCGCATTATCATCACAGGAGTACTTATTTTGTTTGTATATCTCATTGTTGCACTTTCAGGAACAGAATTTAGCAATTTTATTGCTGGTTTATTTGTTGTTGGTTTAGGTTGGAATTTCCTTTTTATCGGCGGATCCTCTGTACTTACAAAAGTGTATAGACCTGAAGAAAAAGAAAAAACTCAGGCCTTTCATGATTTTACCGTCTTTACAGTTATCAGTATTACAAGTTTTTTTGCAGGCAGTCTGCTTAATCATTGGGGCTGGATGGGCGTAAATCTTATATTATTACCATTACTCATCTTTACATTTGTAGTGGTGATGAAAATAATCAGAAATAATAGTAATCAGTAAATTTTATAAATCTATTCGAAAATACCGTAACACAAAAGAACCTGATTTACGGAAATTTGTATAGCAATAATATATAAATTTAAATATATATCAATTATGAATAAACATCAGCATACAGAATCAGTGGATGTAAACGTTACTTCCGAACCTAAAAACATTATAGCAAATTATCCGGCATTATTTATCATATCGGTTACTGAAAGGGGCGAAAACATTCCTCTGGAAGTAGTACATACGATGAAGATGCATCTTCTTGTAGTAAATGAGGAATTAACTTGGTTTGACCATATTCATCCTGAAAAACAGGCCGATGAAACCTATTATGTAGCAGAGACTTTCCCATCAGCAGGAAAATATCTTTTCTTTATTGATTACAAACCTGTAGATCATCCGGCAAGTGTGAGTATGAAATCTATTGAGGTTGAAGGCAGTCAATTGAAGCAGATACCTGAAACCAAACCTAAGTTAACAGCTGTTGTTAATGGCTATACAATAAGTTTACTCAATGGAAATGACTTAAAAACCAATACTGCTCAAAGTCTGGAGTTTTCTATAGAAAAAGAAAGCAAAAGATTGCAAGAAAAAGATATAGAACCGTATCTGGGAGCAAATGCCCATATTGTAATGATCAGTCAGACTGATAAAGACTTTTTACATATTCACCCTATGTCTAAAGATCCTTTTCCGATATATGCGAAAACCTATATCAAAGAGACCGGTTTGTATAGAATGTGGGTACAGTTCAAAATAGACGGAAAAATACATACAGCAGATTTTACCGTGATAGTTTCTGAAGGAGAAGCTAATAAAGAAGTTCATGATAGCCATAGTGCTCACCATTAAGCTCACAAAAGATTTTTTACAGATATAATTAATTTAGTTTGTTCGTCTATAGAATACTATAATCGACTTATAGCTAAATGGATATGTAATAAATCTATTTTTTAAAACAGTAAATTTTACAAATTAAATGGATAATAATATAAATGATACTGCAGTTGATTTCTGAACTTTATAAAATGAATAAACATAACTCTGATCACAACTATTTTATATCAAAAAACTATCGAACATAATTTCATATTTATATAGTGGGTGAAAAATTTCAGTAAACATATTATCCTTATTTTTCTGGTGAGCATCAGTTCTTTCCTATTACCATATACAAGCTATGGCTATGTAGCAGATGCTATATCATTTAAAGAAAATCATTGTTCGATACAAGGTGACAAAAAAACTGAATCAGATGAGTTGCATGTTATCCAAAAATATCATACTATAGATAATCATTCTATTTGTATATACAATGCTTGCGTTTGTAGCAATTTCTTCCACTTTCCAAACATAACCATTAGCCTGGAAATCCATATAGAGAATCCTTTTTATGAAATAACCAAAAAGGCAAAATTTCACTTTATTCAGTTAGAATATAGTTCTGGTTTAATATCACTCTGGTACCCTCCTAAAATAAGCTGATTTTTAAAACATAAATAGGCCTGATCATGTGTGGGCTGAAATATATAGTAGCTTTAAAACATGATTTAATTTATTTTAATTAAAAAGAAACAATATGAAATCAATTGTAAAGATATTCGTAATAGTAAGCATATTTCTATCATCAGTTACGAATTATGGACAAATAAAAAATGAAATAACAGAATCCGTAAAAATATATGGCAAATGTGACATCTGTAAAAATAAAATTGAACAAGTTGGTAATAAAAAGAAAACAGCAAGCGTACGATGGGATCAAAAAAGTAAGATGGCAGTCATAAGCTATGATAAGAAAAAAACAAATCGTGAAGAAATATTAAAGCGAATAGCTTTAGCCGGTTATGATAATGAAGCCTTTTTAGCACCTGATGATATATATAACAAACTGCCTGAATGTTGTCATTATGTAAGAGAATTGAAACCTTTAACCAAGGAAACAAAAAAGCATGAATCGATGACAACAAATGCCCACCATGGTAATGAAAGAAACAATAAAAAATCAGAAGATGGTATAATTCAGAAGATTCTGAACAGTTATTTTGAAATCAAAGATGCTCTGGTAAAAACAGATGCAACCGGTGCTGGTAAAAAAGCTGCAGATTTGAATACCATCATAAAAACAGTAGATATGAGCAAACTCAATACTACTGAACAAAACATTTGGAGCAAAATTTCAAATAATGTAACTACCTATTCAGAAAACATGGCTAAAACTAAAGATATTAATAAACAAAGGGAACTATTTGCATTACTCAGTATTGAAATCTATCAACTGGCAAAAGCAGCAAAATCAGGTTTTCCTATCTATTATCAACATTGTCCGATGTATAATAGTGGAAAAGGAGCAGACTGGTTAAGTAAAGAGAGTACTATAAAAAACCCGTATTATGGATCTAAAATGATGAATTGTGGCAGTACAACTGAAACATTGAACCAATAAAGGTCATTATCAAAAAAATAGAGCTAAAAAGATTTTTAATCAATTCTAAATAAAAAAAAAATGAAAAATATACTTCTTTATGTTTTTGTAGGGGCAATATTGCTATTCAGTACCCTATCCTGTAATCAAAAATCTAAAAAAGCAGATGAAGCAAATGAAAAGGTAGAAAACACCTCATCTGAAAACAAGGTAGCTAAATTTTCTGTACAAGAAATGGTGTCAGACTATCTAACTTTAAAAAATGGATTGGTAGCTGATAACAGCGAAGCAGCAGCTAAAGCAGGAAAACGACTATTTGAAACACTCAATGCGGTAGATATAGCGATTGTTCCGGAAGACAAGAAACAGGAATACAAAGATATTACAGATGATGCCAAAGAAAATGCAGAACATATTTCGAAAAATGAAGGTAATATTACCCATCAAAGAGAACATTTAGTAGCTTTAAGCAAGGACATTAATGATTTAATCGTGTTGTTTGGCACTACACAAAAATTATATCAAATCTATTGTCCCATGTATAATAACGGAAAAGGAGCCATCTGGATCAGCGAAACCGATAGCATCAAAAACCCTTATTATGGAAATAGAGATAAAATGTTTTCCTGTGGTAGGGTAAAGAAAACTTTTTAATATGAAAAAAATACTAAAGGTAACTTTTGGGACAATACTACTGGTGTTAATTATTATACAGTTTTATCAGCCGGAACGCAATAGTGACAACGGAAAAAATTATACTTCTGATTTTATGTCTTCTTATAAAGTTCCGGAAAATGTAAAAGAAATACTGCAAACATCATGTTATGACTGCCACAGTAATAACACCAATTATGTTTGGTATGATTACATACAACCAGCAAGAACTTTAGTAGAAAAACATATTAACAACGCTAAAAAAGAATTGAATTTTAATGAATGGGGAAATTATTCCAACCGAAAGCAAGAACGGTTATTGACCTCTATGATAACACAAATAGAGAACAAAGAAATGCCGATACCTTCTTATGTCTTTATGCACAGAGAAAAAAAGTTAAGTGACATACAGATAAAAGTGCTTACGAATTGGCTAAAAAATCCCGAATAGAAAAAATAGCAATAAAAGATGAACACATATAAAAATAGCTCTATACGATTATTACAAATAGCCATTTTGTTTTTTTGTATACCTGCATTATGGGCGCAAAAAGTAGTTCGATACGATCTGTATGTACAGGATACTTTGGTAAATTATGCAGGAAAATCCAAAAGAGCAATAGCAGTAAACGGGCAAATACCTATGCCTACTCTTACCTTTACCGAGGGAGATACTGCAGAAATAGTAGTCCATAACCAACTCAAAGAAGGCACTGCACTGCACTGGCATGGTCTGTTTCTGCCCAACAAAGAAGATGGTGTTCCTTTTCTCACACAAATGCCGATAGAACCAGGAACAACCCATACCTATCGTTTTCCTATTATCCAGAATGGAACGCACTGGTACCACTCGCATTTCGGTTTACAAGAACAAATTGGAATGTACGGGAGTTTTATAATGCTCAAGAAACCAGGCGACAAGACTTTTAGAAAAGGAATTGACGATTTGCCATCTGTACCGGTTATATTAAGCGAATGGACCAATTACAATCCTGATAATGTGCACCGTATGTTGCACAATGCCAATGACTGGTCAGCAATAAAGAAAGGAGCCACACAATCTTATATTGAAGCTATTAAAGAAGGGCATCTGAAAACCAAACTCAAAAACGAATGGAAACGCATGTTGGCTATGGATGTAAGTGATGTTTATTATGACAAAATATTAATGAACGGAAACGCTTTAACGGATTTAAAATCAATAGATGGAAAAAAACTCAAAGCAGGCGACAAAGTCAGATTACGGGTTTCAAACGGTGGCGCTTCATCCTATTTTTGGCTGCGTTATGCCGGAGGTAAAATGACTGTTGTGGCAAATGACGGAAACGACGTCGAACCAGTAGAAGTTGACAGGCTCATGATTGCAGTCTCTGAAACTTATGATGTAGTCGTTACCATCCCTCAGGATGGTATCGCTTATGAATTTATGGCAACGACTGAAGACCGGACCAATTCCTCGAGTTACTTCATCGGAGATGGTGTAAAACAACTGATTTCCCCATTGCCTCGCCTTAAATATTTTGATGGAATGAAAATGATGAACGATATGATGAAAATGAATGGAGACCTTGATGATATGGGAATGAAAATGAGTCTGAATCAAATGGATATGAATGTGGTAATGTATCCTGAAATAACAGGTGAAAACACAAAAAAACAGAAACATGATAAACATACTACAGATGAAAATCCGGATCGATACAATGCCAATGCTTTAAGTGATATTGTAACGCTCAATTACGCTATGTTACAATCGCCGCACAATACAGAACTACCAGATGATGCACCGGTACGGGAATTAGAGTTTGTCCTCACTGGAAACATGAACCGGTATGTATGGAGTATGGACAACAAAGTATTATCTGAAACAGATAAAATTCCGGTTAAAAAGGGGGAAATATTACGTATAAAAATCTATAACAATTCCATGATGCGACACCCTATTCACTTACATGGATTTGACTTCAGAGTAATCAACGGAAAAGGGGAAAAATCACCGTTGAAAAATGTAATTGACATAATGCCGATGGAAACCGATACCATCGAATTTCTCGCAAATGAAGAAGGCGACTGGTTTTTTCACTGTCATATCTTATATCATATGATGGCCGGAATGAACCGGGTATTTGAAGTGGGAGATTATAATAATCCGTTATTACCAAATAAAAAGAAAGCATATCGTGCGTTGCAAAGAAAAAGCAATATGCCTCATTTTATGATACAAAATGATTTTGCAAGCAATGGAAACGATGGTGAAGCCATGTTGCAAACAGCAAGATGGAGACTAAATTCTGAATGGAGGCTGGGATATAATGATATGCATGGTTATGAAGTGGAAACACATCTTGGAAGATATCTTGGAAAAATGCAATGGATTATGCCGTTTGTAGGGTTTGACTGGCGTTATCGTAGAATGGGAAAAGACGAACACGATAAAAACATCTTTGGACAAGTCAATAAAAAAGACACCAGAAGAGCCGTCAGTCTGGGTATCATTTATACACTACCCATGCTTATCGATTTTCAGGCTGAAATTTATCACGACGGAATCGTTCGTCTACAGCTTATGCGGGAAGATATTCCGTTATCGAGAAGATTGCGGGGAGGCTTTATGGTAAACTCCGATTTGGAATATATGCTAGAATTACGGTATATAATCTCAAAAAATTTTGGAATACGTACCCATTATGATAGTGATATGGGATTTGGTGTAGGACTTTCATTAAATTACTAAAATCTCAAAACAATCCTAAAGAAGTAAAACCGATAGTGAGTACTGTCGGTTTTATTATTTTAGGAAAAATCAACTAATCTTTTTTAAATCCTTATCTGACAATGTTAATCTTAAGCTAAAATCAATATTTAAAAACGGCTTCAACAAAAGCAACTGCTATTGGTATATTGTGATACACAATACATATTGCTGTAAACAAGATATGAATAATAAAACCTGTTGACATAAGATGTTTAAAAGCCTATCTTAAAATGTATAGTTTAAACACATAAGCGTTACAATTTGGTCCTGAAAGAAATTCCCAATGCAAAAAAATATTTTGGGGCGATTTCGGATAATCCCATTCCGGAAGAAAGATCCATCATTAAATCCGAAGTAATCAGGTAAGTAACTCCTGCATCAAGACGTGAATCTGCATTAGCATTTCGTGCATAAAATCCATAGGTCTCTATATAAGCTGCGATCCGTTTGGTAATAGAATGTCCATAAGCGATGGTATAAATATAAGTAGGAACACTGTTTTCCGGATTCCATTCCATACCCATATTATATCCTATAGAAGCATTTTCTGAGATACTATTCTGAAAGGTAAATCGGAATTTCGGTATAAAAATACTCGATCTGCTAAATTTGCCCTCTTTTACATTCCATATCAGATGTCCGATAAAGGAAATTTTTGGTAAAAATCCTTTCTCTTCAGTTAGAGCAGTTTTGAAACCTATGGATAGTGGACGCAATAAGGTTTTTCCATCTTCTTTCGCCAAATCTGTAATCAACCGAAGTTCTGTTTTATGCGTAATACCGTACTTCCAGAGAGCGGAAGGAAAATCATATACATATTTATTTTTTCCGATATGTTCTATGCGGAATCCATTTTCAACCTGAAGATATTTTTTAGGTACCGTATATACAGTTTCCGTTTGATCCGGACGGTCTAATTGTATCGGGTCCATAGTCTGTGCAAATACATACAAAACATTAATATGCAACAATGAAAAGATAAACCAATGAATAATTTTAAAAGATATTGATCGAATCATAATTAAATATTTTTACACAAACCTAATTAATAAATAAAAAATATCAAAAAAAATAATTAGGCTTACCTAATTATTTTTTTTTTTTTTTAAATGTTAATAACAGGATAGAAAAATATATGTTGTACTGACTTCATGTCTAACAGTATAAACATCTTGTTTAGATATGGTTATAATAACAGCCTTTATCATTTTAAAGTTTACAGATACTAATTATATTTTTAGTATTTTTAACATCTCTTAAAACCTAAAAACATGACATTATCCTACAAGCGCTATCTTATTCCGATACTCGGTATAGGATTTTTAATCTGGCTGCTCGCAACTATTGCTTTCAGAGCAGCAGGGCAATTCTTTTTTATTACCGATTCGCCTGTTATACTTAGTATTTTATATGTTATAGTAGTACCTACATTGTCATTCATTACTGTAGCTACATGTCGGAAATTTCGATTAAAAGGGCTTGAAAACGTAGTTGCAGGTATACTTTTAGTATTGCCGGGAATGTTGATAGATACTTTTGTGATTCAATTTTTTGGCGATGTATTTCCAAATATGCCGACAAACAGAGCTGCAACATTTGGTTCCTGGCTTATGTGGGCATATACAATAGTCTTAATCACTTCATTAATCCTCGGATTACGCGAGTCAACAAAACGGACCATCAAATAAAGACTTAGGATTGTAAACAAATCTCCATTTCTATTTTGCTGTCTGCATCACGCACTTTCTGAATCTTTTTGACTATGGCACAAATGTGTCAGTAGCAATTGTTTGTTAATCTCCAATTTTGCTGAAGATTAAAAATTAATAAACATGACAAAATCAGAATTAGAACAATTCGTGAAGAATTACATCCAAGCGTGGAGTACAACGGATGCCGGTAAAAGGAAACAGCTTATGGAAAAAGTTTATTCAGCTTCGGCAACATTTTATGCAAACGAACCGGGCGATGATACTGTAATGCATCATGGTATGGATAGAATTTATGAAAACATTACAAAAGTTAACCAACGGCTCACTATCGAAAACGGACTCGTTACAGAATGTACTCACTACTGCGAAAACCACAATACGCTAAGGGTAAGTTGGCACATGAAAACACATGACACAACTGTTGTAATAACAGGGATGAACTTTCTGCAACTTAATGACTTGATGAAAATTGAAGGCGATTATATTTTTATCAACCAAAATTCAGAATAAAACGTCATCAAAATATTTAAAAAATGGTGCGAACAATTAATTGCTCGCACCATTTTTTTTAAAATCAATATGTCTCACTCCGTTTCCCGAAAAGGGACGTTTCTATTTTCCCTGTTCCACACGTTTTAAAGCTTCATTATCTTTGGCGTCAAACCTGAAATTTTGAAAATCTTTGTCTGTAGGTATATCCAGTTCAAAACTTTTCAATTCGGCTATTTCGATTTTCAGATTTTTACCATTGAAATCCAAGACGTTTCCCTGCGGTTAGGTGGCAACGATGTGCTGTCGCAGGCAAATTCCTCTCTGCGGTATACATTGAATTGTCCTGATTTGGGATATTCCTGTCCGTGATGGGTATAAAACTCTCTGATGGTTTCTTTATGTTTCATTTTATAAAGTTATGAAATTCAAACTTATATAATATTACAAATTACAATATTACTCTATCTTCTCGGTGATGCTCTTTTATTGTTTTGCATAATTCTGAATCCTTTGTATATTTATTAAAGGATAGCATCCCCTTTTGAAATGGAAGCATTCAATAAATATTAAAAGCAAAAAAATGGAAAAATACAGCAGGTCAACTGATAAAGTAAACATTCACTATACTGAAACCGGAAATGGCAACATTGCTTTAGTCTTTGTACATGGTTGGCTTGGCAATACCGATTGGTGGAACGATCAGGAAAAGTATTTCAATGATAAATATAAAATTGTCCGGATAGATTTAGGAGGACATGGCAGGTCTGATAAATCAAGACAAAACTGGACAAGTAAACAATATGCAGATGATATAAAAACTGTTCTTCAACACATTAAATCCTCTGAAATTATTCTTATAGGACATTCTATGTCAGGAGCCTATATAGTTGAAGCGAGTATTGATGTGCCTAAGATTAAAGCCATTATTTTAGTAGATACTTTAAGAGATTTAGAACAAAATTTAACTACTGGACAAGCAGAAGAATTTATGTTCAGTCATTATCGTACTGATTTTAAATCTGCTGTTGAAAATATACTTCCTCAATACCTTTTTGTAGCAAAAACGCCTGAAAAGATAAAAAAACAACTTCAAAACGAATTTCTTCAAAATGAGCCTGACTTAGCAATAAACACTCTTCGTCCGCTATATGAAATGGATATTCAAAAATTTGCACAACAAATTAATATTCCTGTAAGAGCTATCAATTCTGATGCTGCACCCACAAATATGGAAAGCAATACAAAATATTTTAAAAACTATAATTATAAAGTTATATCGGATACAGGACATTATCCAATGCTCGAAAAACCGAATGAATTCAATCTAATATTGGATGAATTAATTAACGAGACGCTTACTAACAACTAAAATGGTTGTATAACACAGACAGATTTTACTATTATAGTATTTTACTTTACGGCGTAAAATCAGTAACGGTTTTATTTTTAGTCATACTACATCAGACAAAACATTTTCGTACTGTTCTTTTAAAACTGTCATTTGTATGGAAAATTGAACGCTTTGGTTTATCTTACTTTGAAAGACATCTTGAAAACACATTATTATGACAATTGGAAAAATACACTTTACCAAGCTGTTATTCATCGCCTAATTCTTTTTGCGTTTTCTTCGGAAGTCCTGCGACAACTAAATCATATGAGTTTAATATCCAGTCTTTCATTTGTTTGTCGGTAATTTTTCCTGTTGTTTTTACGCTGTTCCAAAGTTTCTTGTTCATAAAATAACCCGGCATTACGTCACTATATTTTTCTCTTAAAATTATGGCTTCTTCCGGGTCACATTTTAGGTTTAGAAACTCGAAAGTGGTTATGTCAGTTGCCCAAAACATCTTTCCTTTAACCGAGAATACAAGTGTTTTGTCGTCAAAAGGCATTTTTTCTTCTGTACCTTTTAACGACAAACAAAAATTCCTTACGTCTTCTATATTCATAATTAATCGGCTTTTTCTGCAAATCCAAGAATATAACCGTTCAGGTCCTTTACATAAAACTCTTGCATTCCGTACCAAGTCGTTTTTAGTTCGGTTAATTCAAGGTTTTTACTTTTCAGATCCAGATAAAATTCTTGTATGCCCTCAACATCCATATAAAATGAAACGGTTGCACCAATATTCTGTCCTTCTGAAAAGACAACATCATTTTTAAATGTGTCCGAACGCTGAAACATAAATTCTACATTGTCTTTTTGCATCATTGCGTAGACATACTCTTTGTTTTCTGCAAAAATCTGGTCAATTCCGTCTTGTGTTTCGGGAACTGCCATAATAAGGTTAAATCCGAAATTTTCTACATAAAAAGCAACAGTTTTTCTTATATCAGTTACTTCAAAGTTTGGTGAAAGTTTGCTTATCTTCATTTTGTTTAAGTTTAAAATTAAGTCACAAAGCTACTTTTAATCCATCTTTGATAATTGTAAAAATCGGTCGTCTTTGTTTTGATTTAATTCTTTTGGCGTTACACCCGTATATCTCTTGATTTCTTTTATGAAATGTGGCTGGTCAAAATAGTCGGAATTTGGATTTAGATTGCCATTTGAAATTTCTTCGTATGTAGCGTTGCAACGAACAATATTTAAAAATTCTTTAAGCGTAATTCCAAATTGTGTCTGAAAATACCTGTTTATTTGTCTGCTGCTCCAAAAAACTTTTTTTGAAATTTCGGCAACTGTTTTAATTTTCTGTTCATACACGAAGTCGAACAGTTTTAGTTTTCTGCCATCCATTTGCTCTAAATGTTTTATTGATGTCTCTAAATTATTCGAGATTTCAGAAGCAAATTTTTCAAACTCATCGCTTTTGTATTTCTCAATGCTCCAGAATAAAAATGGCAAATTTACCGTTGAGTCCAGAATTGATTTTATCTCTTTTTGGAAGATATATTCAATGGCCAAAAGTTTAAATCTGATGGCAAAAAATTTAGTGTTCTTGGGGATTTTTATGTCTTTCGGTTTTGTCCAAACTCCTGTGAGTTTAACATTTGTAAGTGTTTCGTTCTCAAACTCTGCAATTAAGTCAAAGTAACCGTCTGGTAAAATAGTGTGTTGTGCTTCCGTGTTAGTGGTTTCGTAATACCAAAAACACTTCACAAAGTTGTTCAAAAATCCATTTGGTTCAATTTCTCTGTATTTCATTTGCAGTGTAGTATTAAATCTCCAATAATGGTTTGGAGCATGGAGAGCAAAATTGGTCGATGCTTCTTTTATTTTTGACTTTACTTACATTTTTGTTAGTATCATACAATGAGTTGCCAATGTACGAAATTACAGGTATTCATTTACTTTTATACAAGAAAAAAGATTGGCTTATGTCTTTCAAGCAATGGAAATGAAGAGGATTATCTGCCAAACGCAAAACACAAATTTACACTTGCTGAATTGACTAATTCTTTATTGCTTCCTTCAATTATATCCAAGCTGATTATCAATCTTTCATTGCGTTTTATGCCTCTCAATTTAACCTAATCAGAGAACGATTAGAAGATGAGACCAAATAATATTTAGCTTTTATCCATAATTTGTAATCCAACGTGATAAATAAAAATATTAGTAATAATTATCCATTCCAATATTCAACATTCAGCAATCAATTCTTATGTTCTATTTGTAGTCTTTGGCTGTCTGGTAAGTAACTATTCCCAAAAAGCGCTATAAAGAAACAACTCTTACCATTTAATGAAAAGTTAATGTTGATGCCGTTGCTTTTTTGCAAATAAAAGTAACAAAGCTGGTACTAAAAGCGAAAGTAAGAGTAATACAAATTTTGTTACGGTAATCCATCCCAAGGATCCAGCTACCAACGGATATTTCTTTGGAAATTCGGAAAGGAGATAAAATACAGTTGCATTTTCAAGCATATCAAAACCAAACCATATCCACGGGAGCAGCTTTACTGTTTTGAAGAAATATTTTGTAAGTGCTACCCGTTGCAGAGTGAATTTGGAAAAAGTATGCAGAAATAGCAACATAGATAAAGGAAAAATAACATCAATGGTGTAGGTAAAACGTTTGTATACCCGTATTCCTATCTCCGGAAATAATTGTATGTAGTGATACACTGCATCGCTCCCGAATATTGGTTTTTTGTCTAATATTTCCAGTCCGCCCAATAACATACTTACTTGTTTGGAGCCTGCGGGAACATTGAATGAATGTGTAATGATAAATACAATAATAAAAATCAGAAAGACGAGCCCCAGCTTTTTTCCATTCATTTTCCCCTCTGCAGATGCAGTACTTGTATTATTACTCAGAAGGATTCCAAAAATAAGACCCAGCAAAAAAATTGTGGGTATATAAAATAGGTGTTGAGAAGTCATAACCTTATAATTTTTACCGTTTAATGAACACCTCAAAGAACAGTTATTTTTTCGGTAAAAAAATTGGTCTGCACCAACATCAGAAACGCACGCTATTCATCAGCTTGCTAAAGTTGGTCGGGTCTATTGCCAGATAAGCGGCGATGTATTTTTGGGGTACTTGTTGCAGCAAATGCGGACTTCTTTGGCAGAATATCTTAAAACGTTCTTCAATAGTAGTAGAACGAAGTTCTATCTGTCTGTTGATAAGACCTATGGACAAATTTTCGGATAGTTTCCGGAATAACCGCTCTACTTGCCGGGACTGCTCGAATATTCCCTGTAAAACAGAATAGCTCAGGTAGTTGAGTGTACTGTCTGTAATGCAGGTAACATTATACGTTGATGGTTTCTGAAAAATAAACGATTCCATTACAACACACAGGTTTGGAGAATATGCAAACCCCAGAATATTGGTTTTACCCAGTGTATCAAAGTTATACATCTGGATACCTTTCTCAACAAAGTAGATATTGCGTTGTATATCGCCTTCGCATACAATGTGATCACCTTTTTTGAACTGCTTCGTCCGAAAATCTTTTGTCAGAAAATCAAAATCGGCAGACGTAAAAGCTGGCTCTACTCGACAAATATATTCATATAATAAATTCATAATGCGTCCGGTTATCAAAAAAAAGAATTGTTACCTGCAATATATAACATAAAAGAAGGAAAATCCATTTTAGACTGCAATTAATATAGTGTCTTACTATTCCAAGATCTCCCGCTCTCCAAGATATTGCTGAAACCGTAACAGATATCCGTCCGGGTCCTGAATAAGCAATTCTTTTACACCTTCTTCTATTGTATTTATTCTATACCATTGTTCTTTTGGTTTACTGAAATAAGGAAGATCATTGGTTTCAATTTTAGCAATAACAGTATCGAGGCAATCTACCTCAATCTGAAAATTGATTCCCCCGCCTCTTATGGAACCGAGCTCACCAGTAATCCATGCTGTAGCATGATCCTGTTCTAACATAAACTGGGAACCTTCGTATGAAATCAAAGCAAAATCATCTTCTCTTCTCTCATATTCTATTGTAAAACCTAATTGTTCTACATAGAATACTTTAGAAGCTTCAATACTGCTTACCAGCAATTCGGGGATTAATCTGTTAAATTTTATAGTTTTATCGTTGCTCAAAGTAAAATATTTATTGAATTGAGAGTAAAGGAGCTAAGCTTTCAGCTTTAACAAGCAAGCCTCTAAAATATAAAAAGTATGAGTATCACGCAATTGCTACGAAAAATATCAAGTAAAAACTTAACTACAGAAGTTAATCTAAAATACTATTAAACAAATTAGGATAGAATTTGATATATTTGAATTGAATCTTCTAACTATGAAAAAACTAGCTTTCCTTTTGGCTTTTATGCTTTGCTTCTCTATTTCTAAAGCACAAAAAGCAGAACAACAAATTGACAAATTAATGACCAGCTGGCATCAGGCAGCTGCTAAAGCTGACTTTAATGGCTATTTTGGATTACTGCATGACAAATCCATTTATATGGGGACTGATGCTACCGAACGCTGGACAAAATCAGAATTTATAAATTTTGCCAAACCTTATTTTGATCGTGGCAAAGCCTGGGATTTTACAGCTGTAGACCGCCATATCTCTTTTTCTAAAGATGGAAATACTGCGTGGGTAGATGAAATTCTGGATACTAAAAATATGAGTCTTTGCAGAGGTTCTGGTGTACTGATTAAAGACAACGGAAAATGGCAAATTGTACAATATGTGCTTTCTATGACAGTTCCGAATGATCTTGCTGATGATGTTACAAAGCAAAAAACTCCGGATGAAGTAAAAGTTCTAACGGATTTTCAAAATAAAAAATCGCTTAAATAAAGCGGTTTTTTTTGGTATTTTTTGTTGTTTACAAGTCTATCCAAGCCCAATACTTTTTGAATTGTTATGTCCGGAAATCTTTTGCCAGAAGATCAAAACTCTCATGAGATCCGTCAAGTATCAATAATAGTATATACTAAATCTTAAATTGCATCTTCCCTATTATATGAAAGGGATCTATAGAGTCAGTATTCTTAATATAATAACGATTATAGCGCTTTTTGATTTTATTCTGAAAAAAACTAAGATGATCTAAGTCAAATTTTTGTTGATTTCGATAGCTTATTGCGAATTCTCGTAAGTGTTTGCCTTTCTACGCCAAGGTAACTGCATAGTTGCGATATACTTATGCGATTGAACAACTGAGGGTACTGAGAGATGAAATCAACATAACGTTGTTCTGCATTTTGAAAAAGAAAGCTTTCCAGTCTTTGTTGCTGTATTTTGAGCTTTGCTTCCACAATCATACGACCGTATTTCTGAAATTCCGGAATTTCATTGTACATATTTTGCAAATGATCAGCAGTAAAATTTACAATAGCAGAGCGTTCCAGACACTGAAAAGTGAGTGGACTCGGTATATTGTCCATAAAAGAAGCGTAATGAAACGCATATTCCCCTTCAGGAATTAAATAAATGTTTTTTTCATTACCCAAATCATCTGTATGAAAAGCCCTAAGTAATCCATTTACCAAAAACCCGCCTTGTTTCTGAATGTGCCCGGCAGCAATATAAACATCATTTTTATCGAGCATTGTTACCGTAAGTTTATCACTGAATATCAAAAGTTGATCTTCTGGCAATTCAGGACATACGGTTTTGATATGGTGTAAGTAAATTCTGATCGCTTCATTCATATCTTTTGGATTAATCCCCTATTCAACTACCTGTATAAAATTATTATTTTCAGCCGTCTTCTTGCCCCATTCAGCGATGGATTTTAATAGCGGAATAAGTGTTCTGCCGAATGCTGTCAGCTCATAATCAACTTTTAGCGGAGGTTTTGTAGTGTGTACAGTACGTTTTACCAATCCATCCTCTTCCATTTCCTTCAACTGCAGACTCAAAGTTCGCTCTGTAATTACTTTGCATTGCTTTCTTAGTTCACTATATCGTTTTTTTTCAATTAAATGAATAAGAATTACCGCTTTCCATTTCCCTCCTATATACTTCATTGTCAAGCTTGTACTGCAGGGATATTGTTTATTGTCTATACTATACATCTGTTACTATCCTTTTTAACCGTTATTGCAAAGATAACATACTATACTTATGTTTGCAACCATAAAAAGTATAGTATAATTAAAATTTTAAAAATTATGAGTTTTTTAGACCTTGCAAAACGCAGATACGCAACCAAAAAGTACGACGCTGCACAAAAAATTTCAACAGAAAAAATTGAGACGCTGAAAGAAATCATACGACTAAGTCCATCCTCAATCAACAGTCAGCCCTGGAAATTTACTTTCGTTACAGACGAATCGTTAAAAAAACAACTGGCAGCACAATCTTATATGAATGAAAACTCAATTAATGATGTAGGACTGCTTATTGTGTTCAGTGTGATGGAAGATATTATAGATTTTGAAAAACGCAATATTTCAATTTTGCCCGAAGGCTGGATTTCTTTTTATGAGCAAATGATAAAATCAAATGGAGATGCCGCAACAAAATCATGGATGGAAAACCAGGTCTATCTTTCTTTAGGGTATTTTCTGAGTGCCTGTATAAGTATGGGTTTAGATGCTACTCCAATGGAAGGTATTGACCGGAAAGCCTACAAAGAGTTATTACCGCAGAACGGATACAATCCGCTGTTTGCCGTTACTGTAGGTTATGCAGACGCAAGCGATACCATGCATCCGGATCTATTTCCAAAATCCCGTTTTGAACCGAGTGAAATCATCCAGTCTATCTAAAACACTATTCAACAATAATCTTAAAAAGTAACTGAGCAGACAGTCATTATGTACATCATCATAAATAATGAAATCTTATGTGTTCAGTAATACAAAGAAAACTTTTGTATATTTAGATGAATATTCTATCAATAAAGAAAAAAAAAACATCTATGGGACTATTTAACCTTTTTAAGAAAAAAGAACAGCCAATACAAAATCAGGAAAATAAAATATTACTTGCAATGCCTATGTTTGGTGGAGGCAATAGGTACGATATCAACAAAATCACAGATTATTTAAAAAAATATTGGAACCTATCTGTAACAAGCATTGATGGAGACAATGATACAGCTATTCTGGACATTGATGGAGAAAAAGTTGCTATTGCCTTTATGCCCGCTCCTATTCCTTCTCATGATATTGAAGAAACAGCCCGATATGCATACAATTGGCCAACTATCTTGGATGATGTCACTAATATGACAGGACATGCTATTGTTTCTGTTATGTCCGGTTCAAAAACTACTGCTGAGCGCTATAAACTTTTAAGCAAAGTATTACACACTATTTTAGTAACTTCTGATGCGATTGGAATTTATCAGGGAAGTCAGACCCTTCTGATCCCTAAAGATCAATATGTTGAAAGTGCTCAAAGTCTGAAAGATGGAGCAAATCCCATAAGTCTTTGGGTATATCTTGGGTTAAGAACATCCGAAGATGGCAATTCAATTTACACTTATGGGTTAAAAGAGTTTGGGAAACATGAAATGGAAATCATTAATTCAAAACTTAATCTCGAAGAATTGTACGACTTTATTTCTAATATTTGCGCTTATGTTATAGGTAGCAATGTATCGTTCAATCATGGAGAAACATTGGGCTATACGGCTGACCAAAAAATAAAAATAACACTGTCAAAAGGACAATTCATCGATGGGCAAACTTTAAAATTAGAGATCTAAATAAGACACAATCCGGATGCCCGCAAATTGATAGGGAATTTTTTAATTTTATGCCTGACATTCATAAATGATGAAAATGCCCCAAAAGAAGTTTCTTTTGGGGCATTTTTTATTTTCTTTCCAGATTTAAAAACGATCTGAAATTTAGTCCTTTATCCTCAATCGTTATTTTACCGGTAGAATCATAACGTTTAAAATTATAATTCTGTATTTCTTCATAAGCCTCGAGCGTGTCAATATATATTTTTTGCTGACCATCGAGTTTAAATTTTATTTTTACAGTTTCCGTTTTATATACCCAGTTTTTATCAAACATATACTTACCGTTTTTCATTTGAGAATGGTCAATCGGATAAGGGACGTTAAGATGAAAGGTGATGGATTTTAAATTATATTTTTCATCATAAACAAACTCTCCTTCATAAAAATTCTCAGAAAAAAAACTTACCGTAGTTACTTTTCCTTTTACCATTCTGTCGAACTGATAATCGGTAATATTATTAAAAAAGTCTAATTCGGGGATGTTTACATATTTTCTCAGCACTATCTCTGTCAGCCAATATAACGGTGAATCATTCCCTGAATAACGTTCAAAAAATTTTTCGTTGAGCTGACTTTTATTGAGATTGGTATTTATTTTTGACTTATTTATTTTTTTGCTGGGTAAATTAATTGAAACATCATAATCAAGTCTGGAATTGACCAATGTATCATAAAAATCAGTCTTCTTAACAGAGTCTCTTTTTTCAATAAAAGCTCTTTGTATTACTACATACTTATAATTTGATCTCGTATAATTTTTATAGGTTTGTTGTTTTACATTGTTGATGATATCCAGCATATTTTTTTTAGAAACACGTTCAATCACCATTTCTTCCATTTCAGTATCTTCAATCTGTGCAAAAACAGCCGACGAACAAAACAGAAATAATACTATATACAATATGTTTTTCATTCTCAATCAGATAATTGTATTATAATAATACAATATTAGTACCACAAAATAAGTTTATATCAAATAAATTCCGTCTTCTTTTATTTCAATAAGCTTCTGCTTGTACAAACTTCCGATTGATTTTTTAAACGTTTTTTTGCTCATATTTAAAATGGTTTTTATCTCTTCCGGATGACTGTTATCGGTCAGTCCGAGAAAACCATTATTGTATTCAAGCTCATCTAAAATCATTTGAGCCGATTTTTCTACTTTCTCGAATCCTAATTTTGCTCTTGAGACATCTATTTTACCATCAGGACGAATGTGTTTGATATACCCGATAATGCGATCTCCTGTTCTGAGATCTTCATAGACTTCATTTTTGTACAGAAGTCCTTTATGTTTTTCATTGATAATAACATTGATTCCTAAATCGGTAATGTGTGAAACAATCAAATCTACCTCCTGTCCAGGTTCCAGATCTGTTGACTCGTTATTTAAAAATTGATTCAATTTGGATGATCCTACCAGACGATTTGTTTTTTCATCTAAATACATATAGGTAAGATATCGTTTTCCTACTTCCATAGGTCGTGCCTGCTCTTTAAAAGGGACAAACAAATCTTTTTCCAACCCCCAATCCATAAACGCACCAAACTCATTTACAAAATTTACTTTCAGTAATGCAAACTCATTTAAATATATTTTAGGTTCAAGTGTAGTGGCTACAATACGTTCTTCGTGATCTAAATAAACAAATACTGTAATCTCTTCATCAAACTCAAATTGACTCGGAACATATTTTTTGGGTAATAAAACATCTGTCTCGCCATCTGTCAAAAATAATCCGACAATAGTATTTCTTGCTATTTTTAATGTATTGTATTCGCCTATTGCTATCATAAAATCGTTGTTTCCACAAAAATACAAACTTAAATCAGCTAATCCTTAAAATTTAAATAAATTAAATAACATCCTCTTAACAAATCTTTCAATCAGATTTTTGTAATTTGAAATATCATTTAATTAAAAACAAAAAGCTATGAAAAAAATGCATCATTACGCAACAGCCGAAAAAGCATTGCGAGAACTGGAAGAAAAAGGGTATAATGTTGATTTTAACGTTGAAGAAACCCGTATTATAGTTAATCCGGATGATTTTCGAATCAATCATATTTACAGATATGAAGGTATGTCTAATCCCGGAGATGAATCAACTGTTTATGGAATTGAGCAGATAAGTAATGGAGAAAAAGGTGTTTTTGTAGCCGGTGACCTTTCATTTAATGAAGATGGAGCTGCAAGAGTTCTTTTAAACATTGAAATTAACGATAAAAAAAGTGAAGGTTAACCTTCACTTTTTTTATTTTAAATCTAAATCGAATGTTTTAAACAATATATCGATATCAGGATTTTTCTCTTTCAATAAATTGTATTTATCCTCTATGGTAAATGCTTTTTTTATTTTGATAGATTCATTTACTTCAATATGAATTTCAAGGTCATAATTATTCAGTTTTTTTCTGAGAAAGTTTACCAGATCATATTTATTCTCTTCAAAACTAATTTTTGATCCTTCATTTGGTAACTCTATTTTTATCAAAGAGCCTTCAATTACCGGAGTAGCCATATTCATGGTTGAAGACATAAGCATTCTGCCGGTTTTAAAAAACTTTTCTGAAGTAAATGTCCAATATTCCATAAGCTTCTCAAGAGTAAATGTTTCCTTGGGAAGATCATCTGGATTTACATGAACTTTACTCAGACTCGCTTCTAAATCTTTTTTCTTTTTTATACTTTTTAGAGAAAGTGCTGATATTTGTGGCTCATTAGTTGCCTTTGGCAAAATAATTTTTTGAGTAGCTAATTCCTCATCTTTTTCATAGGCTACAACATCTTCCTGTACTTTGTTTTCAGACACAGGAGGTACTGCCGTTGAAGCAGATGTTTCTATATAAACCGGGATATTTTTAACAGAATTATTAAAAAAGTCAGGCGGAATTATGAATGAACCGGATTTTTTTTTTCAGTATTTTGCGTTAATGATGCCAGTTGCATCAAACACAGTTCAACTAATAAACGCTGATTTTGACTGTTTTTAAACTTTAGATCACATTCATTGGCAATGCCGATTGCTTCAATAAGCACATATTGATCCAGCTTTAAAGCTTGTTGATAAAAAAGATTTTTACTCTCTTCACTCACTTCTAATAACTGAACCGTAGCCGGATTTTTGCAGACCATAAGATTTCTGAAGTGAGATGCCAATCCGGTTACAAAATGTTGTCCATCAAAGCCTTTTGCCAAAATATCATTGTAAGCTAAAAGAAGATTCGGAATATCATTCTGAATGATTAGGTCAGTTACTTTTAAATAATAATCAAAATCGAGTACACTTAAATTTTCTGCAACTGCCTGTCTTGTAAGATTATTGCCGCAATAAGAGACAACACGATCAAAAATAGACAAGGCATCACGCATTGCGCCATCTGCTTTCTGAGCGATAATCTGTAAAGCATCTTCCTCGAAACTCACTCCCTGACTTGTAGCTACTTCTGCCAGATGATTTTTGGCATCATTAATAGTAATACGCTTAAAGTCAAAGATCTGACAACGTGATAATATCGTTGGAATGATTTTGTGTTTTTCTGTGGTAGCCAATATAAAAATGGCATGTCTTGGCGGCTCTTCCAATGTTTTTAGAAATGCATTAAAAGCAGCAGCTGAGAGCATATGTACCTCATCAATGATATAAACTTTATATTTACCCGTCTGTGGTGGTATTCTTACCTGATCGATGAGATTTCGGATATCATCTACCGAGTTGTTGGAAGCAGCATCCAATTCAAACACATTGAAAGCAAAATCTTCGTTAGGATCGTCATACCCTTCCTGATTAATTTTTCGGGCAAGAATTCGGGCACAAGTTGTTTTTCCAACACCTCTTGGTCCGGTAAATAAGAGTGCCTGCGCCAAATGATTATTATCAATAGCATTGATTAATGTATTGGTAATCGTTTGTTGTCCTACAACATCTTTAAAAGTTTGAGGTCGGTATTTACGGGCAGATACTACAAATTGTTCCATATTCACTTTTGCTTCCTACAAATATACGAAGTAATTTTTCTTTTAAAACTATTCTTCCGGATAATAGCCCGAATCTCCGAGTTTAATCTTCCAATCGGTTCGCAATTGTGAAAGGTTAATATTCTTAGCCGGATTTCTGTAATCAATTTTTCGTTCGGCCGTAAGTTCTAAAAGGAGTAATTCTATGTAAAAATCTTCCAGTGTTTCTTTTGGATTATACTTTGTTTTAAGATTAATGTCAAACAGTTTTGCTGTCTGATTAGACCAAAATGCAGTCCAGCCGCTTTTAAATTCTTTTACAAGATCAAATGTAGTCTGCCCTGTCTGACGGTTGATTAGTTTTACAAGAATCTGACCGTCTTTTCGTGAAAGTTTTTTCAAACGGTCTTTAAATTGTTTCTCCAAATAATCTTCAGAACGCTTGATATAGGCATTTCTACGTTTTTTCGTATCCATCTTTGCCAGATTTTCATTAAGAATAAGCAAATTATCAGAAGTAGCCACTACATACGGATAGACTCTGAGAATACGTCTCTTCAAAACATTCATTGTTTTGACTCGTTCCATTTCTTCTTTAGAGAAATTAATCATCATTTCTGGTAACAGGAATTCCTGTTCTATATCTCCGTTATCAAGAAGAGTACTGGATATTGTATCTGCATATTTTTCCCAGTCGTTTACAACCTGAGCCTGTAAACAGTTACTAAAAAAAATTCCGACTATAAATATTAAAATCTTTTTCATTGCATAAAAATAACAATCAAATTTATTGATTATTTTAATACGCTTTAACCTAAATAATTAATTTTACAAAAAATTACAGGATGAACACAGAATCAATACTCAATACATCTTCCATCAAATTTCTTGAAAAATATTTAAACAATGCTGCTCCTACCAGCTTTGAAAAAGACGGTCAGAAAATATGGATGGAATACATACAGCCTTATGTTGACAAATTTCAAACTGACACTTACGGTACCTGTGTTGGTATTATCAATCCATCAGCTTCCTTTAAAGTAGTTATTGAAGGTCATGCAGATGAAATTTCCTGGTATGTAAATTATATTACTGATGACGGATTTATCTATGTAATCCGAAACGGTGGCAGTGATCAGGTTATTGCTCCTTCTAAAAGAGTCGCAATTCATACTAAAAAGGGAATAGTAAAAGGGATATTTGGCTGGCCAGCCATTCATACCAGACTGCGCAATCAGGCAACGGAAACAATCCCTAAAATAGAAACTATTTTTATCGACTGCGGATGCTCTTCTAAAGAAGAAGTTGAAGCATTAGGTGTTCATGTAGGTTGTGTAGTCACTTATCCGGATACCTTTGAAATCCTGAATGGAAATAAGTGGATTTGCCGTGCCTTAGACAATAGAATTGGTGGCTTTATTATAGCCGAAGTAGCCCGCTTATTAAAAGAAAACAATATTTCACTGCCATTTGGTTTATATATTACAAATTCCGTTCAGGAAGAAGTCGGATTAAGAGGGGCTGAAATGATCGCGAAAACCATTAAGCCAAATGTGGCTATAGTTACTGATGTTGGGCATGACACCACAACCCCAATGATTGAGAAGCGTATTGAAGGAGATATAAAAATTGGAAAGGGACCGATCATTGTATATGCTCCTGCAGTACAGAATAATCTGAGAGAATTGATTATTGACACTGCTGAGCAACGCAAAATTCCTTTTCAGAGAAGTGCTAAATCGAGAGTCACCGGAACCGATACGGATGCTTTTGCCTACAGCAATGGCGGAGTAGCTTCTGCACTGATTTCATTACCACTGCGCTATATGCATACTACAGTAGAGATGATAGATCAGACCGATGTAGAAAATACTATAAAGCTTATTTATGAGACTTTATTAAATATCAGAAACGATCATTCATTTTCTTATTTTGAATAAAAAAATCCCGAATGCTGCCATTCGGGATTTTTTTATTCGTCTTTGTTTTTGATAACCAATCTAAAACCTTCTCCGTGTATATTCAGAATTTCAACTTCTTCGTCAAGTTTCAAATATTTACGAAGTTTTGCAATGTACACATCCATACTACGAGAAGTGAAATAATTATCATCTCTCCATATTTTAGTCAATGCTACTTCACGAGGCATTAAATCATTTTCATAAAGAGCCAGCATTTTCAGCAATTCGTTCTCTTTAGGTGATAATTTGATTGGTTCTTCATTTTCGAAAGTCAGGAATCTCAATTTTGAATTAAGATGAAACTTACCGATTTTGAATTCAAATTGTGTATTTTCTGCTTTTACTTCAGACGTTTTACGTTGCATAATCGCTCTGATTTTCATCAATAAAACTTCTGAATCAAAAGGCTTGTTTAAATAATCATCAGCTCCAACCTTGTATCCTTTTAAAACATCTTCTTTCATAGTTTTTGCTGTCAAAAAGATAATTGGGATTTCTTTGTTTTTGTCTCTGATTTCTCTTGCCAATGTAAATCCATCTTTATAAGGCATCATTACATCTAAAATACATAAATCGAATGTTTCTCTTTTGAATTTTTCAAATCCTTCCATTCCGTTTTTTGCAAGTGTTACCTCAAATTCATTCAAGGTAAGATAATCCTTAAGTATAGCACCGAAGTTCGGGTCATCTTCGACTAAAAGGATTTTTTTTCCAATTGTTGTTTCCATATTTAAATATATCTGTTGTTGTTTACTTAATTTATCAAAGGGAGTTTTATAACAAACGTACTTCCTTTTCCTTTTTCGCTTTCTACATATATATGGGCATTATGATCATCAATGATTTGCTTCACATAAGCCAAACCTAATCCATGTCCTTTTACATTATGCAGATCGCCTGTATGCTCTCTGTAAAATTTTTCAAAAATCCGCTTTTGAGCTACTTTGCTCATTCCTGCACCCTGATCCTGAATTCGAATCAGTATAAAATCTTTTACATTCTCCGTATAAATGTCAATTTGCGGAGCCTGTATGGAATATTTTATAGCATTGTCCAATATGTTTACCAATACATTTGTAAAATGCATAGGACTTACCAAAGCGGTATCACGAACAGCGTTTAAATGTAATCTTGCTTCTCCTTCCCTGTCTTCAATAATCAGCATTACGTGATCAAGAGCTATTTCAACCAATTCATTGATTTCGGTTTTTTCTTTTTGAATATCCAATTCCCGCTTTTCAAGCTTGGAGATTCTCAGAATGTTCTCAATCTGTGCATGCATTCTTTTATTTTCGTCACGGATCATTTGCAGATAGCGCATTACTTTTTCATTATCGTCTATAATTTTCGGGTTCTTTATAGCGTCTAAAGCTAAGTTAATGGTGGCTATCGGAGTTTTAAACTCATGGGTCATATTATTGATAAAATCCGTCTTTATTTCGGATATCTGACGTTGTTTTATCAATTGATTGATCGCACTGATATAAGCAGCAATAATAACAAAAGTGAATAATAATGAGATTAATACAAAAGGTAATAAATCTGAAAACAAATATTTTGATTTTTCGGGAAAACTGATATATAACTGATATTTTGTGTTATTTTCCAGATCCTGTAAAATAGGCACTGAATAGGTTTTATTTTCATCATATACAAAATTGCTGGACTTAATTGTTGTTGAAAGCCCATTACTGTATATACCGTATTCAAAATGTGTATTTATGCCATTTTCCAAAAATTGTTCTGTCAAAATTTCTTTTAACTGATCATTTGTTATCCGTTTTTCTATAGGATAAGAAGCAACCATATCATTGAATAACATATTATAAGTTATTCTATTGATTTCATCGATCTCTCCTTCCTTTTCAATTATTTCGTCCGGTACACTTTCAGAACGAAATGAACGACTGGATTCTGTATCAAAAGCATCATCAAAGCTCTGCTTATCTCCGTGATAAATTTCTGTGCGGCGTTTAGAAGTATAATTTCTTAAAGAAATACTCTCTTTCTTACTGTCAAAGAACGATCCTTTTAAATTGTAATCTTCGAATGAAATAGTATTGGAATAAACAATTTCACGATTGGTTTGTTTATCTTTTTCAAAGTAGAAGATTTCCTTTATATCTTTTTTACCGGGGATTTTACCGGTTTTATTAATAAATTCGTTAAATTTCTTATCATAATCATAACGTTCCCTATCTTTAATCTGATCTGCAACTTTACCAATAATTTGTGTTACATGCAGCTTAAATTGGTTATCGTTGTTAATATACGATGTATTAATCCAATATAATTGAACAAGAATAATACCGATAAGTGATAAACTCATCAATACTACTAAAAATTTAAACTTATATTTATTCATTTTATTACACAAATTTAACATTAATTTTTAACATAAAAATTTCGTTAACTGAAAATTAACATTAATTTTTTATCTTAAAATACCTTTCAAAATCATCTCTATTTCAAAAAAGGTCTGTGTTAAGTCAACATTATTCACAACAAAATTTGATAATTTTATTTTTTTTGCATCTGAAAACTGATTATTTATTCTGTCTTTAACCTCTTCTTCAGAAATACCATCTCTTTCTACAACCCTTTTGATACGTACGGGTTCCGGAGCAGTTATCAGAACAGTAAAATCACAATTTTTATAGGCTCCAGACTCAAATAAAATGGCACTTTCTTTCACAACAATTTCATTTTTTCCCAGCTCAGCAATACATTTATCAAAGTCACGGGCAACCGCAGGATGAATAACAGCATTTAATTCTGTAAGCTTATCAGGATTATTAAAAACTATCGAAGCTATTCTTTTTCGGTCAAGATGACCGGATTTGTCCGTTACATCTTCATCAAATATGTTTTGAACCTGACGGATTATTTCAGGCTGTTCCATTAACCTTTTACCGGCTTCATCAGCATAATAGACTTTATACCCTAAAGTTTCTATATGTTTCATCACAGTTGTTTTCCCACTTCCGATACCACCTGTTAAACCTACTATTATAGCCATTATTTAAAAAACATTTCAGGCATTGCTTCCTCTGCCTTTTGATTTAAAACAAATAATTTAAAATTTGATTTTAGAAAACCTGATCCATACCCATAAAACTGAATTAAAGTAGCAATAATTGCGTATGCAGCAATTTTAAAATCTTTCGTTCGCAACAAAGCACTAATATACAACACTATAAAATAGAGAACAAACAATGCTCCCATATAAAAATTTCCCAATACAGCACTACCAACAGCTAAAATAAAGAACAGACAAAACAAAGTAGGAAACCAAAAAGTAATTTTGGAATACTCGGGATAGCGTTGGTTAAGAATTGGTCTCGCTTTTCCAAATTTATTAACCTGTCTGTAAAACTTTTGCCAATCAATACGCCTTTTATGGTAAACATAAGCGGGTTCAAATAAGCGGGTTTCATACCCCTTTTTCCATAAGCGTATGACCAGATCAGGATCTTCGCCAGGATGTATTTTACCAAATCCCTGAGTTGCCTCAAAAGCATTTTTTGAAAGTCCCATATTGAAGCTTCTGGGTTGAAATTTACCTATCTGTTCTGACCCTCCTCTGATTCCGCCAGTGGTAATAAAAGATGTCATAGCAAAATTAATTGCCTTTTGTATATCGGAAAAAGAAGCCGCAGCATTATCAGGGCCTCCAAAACAATCTACATAATCGTTTTTCAGACATTCATCTACTTTTTGTAAATAAGAATCAGGCAGCAAACAGTCTGAATCAAGGATAATAAAATAAGACCCTTTTGCTTTTTGCATTCCATAGTTACGTGAAGCTCCAGGTCCCGAATTTTCTTTATAGTAATAAGAAACAGAAAGCAGGTCACGGTATTTATTTACGACATTTTCACATGATAATGAAGAACCATCCTCTACAACAACAACTTCAAAATCATCTTGATAGGTTTGCTGCGACAGACTTTCCAGCAGCTCTTCTATTTCGTCAGGTCTGTTATATACAGGAATAATAAAAGAATAGATCATTTTTTTACATAAAAAGCAAATTTATAAGGAAAACTTATAAGTGTAAAGTTTATTAACACTTAATAAATAAAATATTTTCCATTTTTATTAAATAGAATTCCAATACGATCAATTTATAAAAATTTAGTAAAAGTTTATTACCATATTAATTGACGAATATGTAATTTAGTTCCTTAATATTTTAGCATTTCCTTTCTGTTTTTCTATTGTTGGTACAAGAACAGATTGAAATTTAAATAACAAAAAAAGGACTATGAGCACTATAAAGATACTTTGGGTAGATGATGAAATTGATTTACTTAAACCGCATATCATTTTCTTAGAAAAAAAGAACTATACAGTAATAACGGCTAATAACGGGCAGGATGCGCTGGATCTTTTTGAAAAAGAAAATTTTGATATTGTTTTTCTTGATGAAAATATGCCAGGACTCAGCGGACTGGAAACATTGTCTGAAATAAAAGAAAAAAGATCTTCTGTTCCGGTAATTATGATTACCAAAAGTGAAGAAGAATATATTATGGAAGAAGCTATTGGTTCAAAAATAGATGATTATCTGATAAAACCCGTAAATCCGAATCAAATCCTTTTAAGCTTAAAGAAAAATCTGGATCACTCAAGATTGATATCAGAGAAAACATCTTTGGATTACCAAAAAGAATTTCGAAAAATTGCAATGGATATGATGAGCGTCAATTCTCATGAGGGATGGGCAGATTTATATAAACGTCTTATTTTCTGGGAAATGGAACTCGAAACCATAGATGACCAGAATCTAACACAAATTCTGGAAAGTCAAAAACTGGAAGCCAATATTCAATTCGGAAAATTTGTTGAGAAAAATTATGAAGATTGGATTAATGATGATGATGAAGCTCCCATGTTTTCACATAAAGTCTTTTTTAAACGGGTAGTTCCAGAATTACGAAAAGACGAAAACGTATTATTTATTGTTATAGACAATTTGCGCTATGATCAATGGAAAGCATTTGAAAACAGTATTACCAACCATTATAAAATAGAGAAAGAAGATTACTTTTACTCTATTCTACCAACGGCAACACAATATGCCCGAAATGCTATTTTTTCAGGACTTACTCCATTACAAATGGAAAAACAGTTGCCTCAATATTGGAAAAATGATGTTGATGAAGGTGGTAAAAATTTATATGAAGCAGAGTTTCTGAAAGAACAATTACACAGGTTGAGATTGAATATAAAACATGAATATCATAAAATAACCAACCTTAGAGACGGTAAAAAATTTGCTGAGAATTTTAAATCAATGAAAGACAATAAACTTGTGGCTCTGGTATATAATTTCGTTGATATGATTTCTCATGCAAAAACAGAAATGGAGGTAATTAAAGAACTGGCGGCTAATGATAAAGCTTATCGGTCTTTAACTCAAAGCTGGTTTAAAAATTCTCCTCTGTTTGAAATCATACAACAAGCACAAACCTTAGGATTTAAACTTATTATTACAACTGACCACGGAACGATTAACTGTAAAAACCCTTCAAAAGTAATTGGCGATAGAAACACCAGTCTCAATCTTCGATATAAGACCGGCAAATCCCTTACTTATGAAGAAAAAGATGTTTATGCGGTCAAAGATCCTAAAAGAATTCAATTGCCGACTATAAACATCAGCAGCTCCTATATTTTTGCAAAAAGTGATTATTTTCTGGCTTACATCAATAACTACAATCATTATGTAAGTTATTTTAAAAACACCTACCAACACGGTGGTATCTCTTTAGAAGAAATGATTGTTCCATTTATTATTTTAAATCCGAGATAAAATGAAATTTACTTTTTCACTTCAGGAAATTGATAATATTGCAGAAAAAATAGTACATTTAAGTTCCTCAAAAATATTTTTGTTTAACGGAGCTATGGGAGCCGGAAAAACCACTTTCATAAAAGCATTAGCAAAACAAATGGGGATAAATGATATAGCAAACAGTCCTACCTTTTCTATTGTAAACGAATACCAGACAAATGAAGGACAGCCCCTATACCATTTTGATCTGTATCGGTTAAAAAATGAAGAAGAAGCATATGATATAGGATTAGATGAATATTTTTATTCCGGAAACTATTGTTTTATAGAATGGCCTGAAAAAGCATCGCACATTATACCAGAACAGTCTCACACCATCGACTTTGAAATAATAGATGAAAACACAAGAAGGATAACGTTTATCTAAATAAATTATGGGAATTACAACACCTTTTTCCAAAAGAGAATTGATGCCGCAGGAAGAAAAATTAGATATCCGTAAAAAAAGGGGTAAACTTTTTATTGGGATTCCAAAAGAGAATTTTAAAGTAGAACAACGTATTTGCCTGACGCCTGAAGCCGTCAATATGCTTGTGACGTATGGTCATAAAGTTCTCATCGAATCCGGTGCCGGAACACATGCGAGTTATACTGATAAAGAATATAGTGAAGCAGGCGCTCAGATAACACAGGATCCTAAAAAAGTATTTTCATGCCCGATTATTTTAAAAGTGGAGCCTCCGACACTGGAAGAAATTGCTCTCATGAAAGCAAAAACATATCTTTTTTCTGCCATTCAACTCAAAACACAAAAAAAGGAGTATTTTCAGGCATTAGCAAAAAAGAAAATTACCGCACTGTGTTATGAATTTATTAAAGACCGGGAAGGTGCCTACCCTTTTCTGCAGGCGATCAGCGAAATTGCCGGAATTGCTTCTATACACATTGCAGCTGAATATATGACCAAATGCAACGATGGTAAAGGCTTATTATTTGGAAACATCACGGGTGTACCTCCTACAGAAGTAGTAATTATCGGAGCTGGCACGGTGGCCGAATTTGCAGCAAGAACCGCTTTAGGTCTTGGAGCTAACGTAAAAGTATTTGATAACTCTATCCATAAATTAAAAAATCTGCAAAGAGTATTGCCGTATCGTATTTTTACATCAACCATTCAGGAAAAAGTCTTACTAAAATCATTGATGCGCTGTGATGTCGCTATTGGAGCCATCAGAGGAGCGAGCCGTTCTCCGATTATTGTTTCTGAAACAATGGTAGAGCGCATGAAAGGTGGAGCAGTTGTGATTGATGTATGCATTGATAATGGAGGCTGTTTTGAAACTTCAGAAGCTACAACTCATGAAAATCCAATAAAGACCAAATATAATGTAGTGCACTATGGAGTACCGAATATCACATCCCGCTATTCTAAAACAGCGACATTAGCCATAAGCAATATAATTTCTCCCTACTTATTAGAATTAAGTGAAAACGGCGGGTTGGAAAATGCTTTGGAATATGACAAAGCAATCCGGTCAGGAGTATATATGTATCAGGGAATTTTAGTAAACCAGCAAATTGGAGAATGGTATGGATTGGATTATAAAGATATTAATCTTTTTGTCCTTTAAATAAGGATATAAATATCTTATCTTTGCTCAAATTTATTTTAAATGAAGTTCTCACAAAGATTAGCATACTACCTGCTCGGTTTATTGATCGGGGGAATGTTTTTATATTATTTTCTCGATGCAAAAGATACGCGTTTTTGTTATTTACCCAATTGCCGTGTTTTAAAAGAATTAAGATCCAAACCTTTGCATTTCACAAAAGAAGCTGAGGAAAACATGAACACCTTTACCATAGATGACATTAAAAAAAGTCTGACCTACGGCGATGTTGATTTTTCTAAAAGTAATGTATCCAAAGGTAACGGAAAGCTCTATATAATTGAAGGAAAGGATCAGAATATGAAAGATATCACCATCTACATGGTCAACTACTCCGACAAAGTAGTATTGGAAAAAGTTGAATATACTAAGAAATAAAAAAACAGCTCATAAGAGCTGTTTTTTTTATTTACATTATTACGATTTTCTATAAATCTTTGAAGATCGTATGCATTAAACGTTTCTTATCATTGATGCTTTCTTCTAAAGAAATCATTGATTCGGTTCTGTAAACCCCTTCAATATCATCAATTAAGAAAATAACTTCTTTTGCATGACGTGTGTTTTTTGCACGGATTTTACAGAAAATATTAAATTTACCTGTAGTTACGTGAGCTACTGTTACAAAAGGAATATTATTGATACGCTCTAAAACAAATTTTGTCTGAGAGGTATTATGCAAGAAAATTCCTACGTAAGCGATGAATGAATATCCTAATTTTTCATAATCCAACGTTAAAGATGAACCCTGAATAATTCCCGCATCTTCCATTTTCTTAACACGTACATGTACTGTTCCTGCAGAAATCAGCAATTTTTTTGCAATATCTGTAAAAGGAACTCTCGTATTATCAATCAGCATATCTAATATCTGATGATCAATTTCATCTAATCGAAATTTACTCATAAAACAATTTTTATCTACTTCTAAAATTTGAGGTCAAAAATAATATATTATCTTTAAATATTTTGCATTTTTTAATGTTATTTTTGTTCTTTTAGTAAATCATTAACACTAATTAAGCCGTTTTTTAGAAGATCAAACTTATTTCTACGGGAAACATGATAAATATCATCTACAGTAGCATCCTTTTCTAAGGCTGCCAGAACTTCCAGATGACCCTTTTGAGTAGGGAGAATTAATTCATGATCAACATTAGCTTCAAAAAAAATCTCATAATCCCTTAAGACTTCTTTATATTGCACACCAGTGCGTTCACCATTTACAGGATTAATAAAAACAACATCGTTAAATATCTTAATATTTTCTGGTATTTGCAAATATTTACATAAAAAATCATCATCATCTGATTTGTTAAGCAAATAAACCAGACTTTCAAAAAGAGAAACAAAGACCAACTTTCGAGTAATTTCTCTTTCATAATCTCCTGAATAATGTCCCGCTTCAAATAATACTGTAGGAGTTCCTTTCTGCATAAAGTAGTCTCCGATGCAGTTAACATTAAATGCATCATCAAATCTTCCAACCTGATCAGGGATATAGTACTGCAATTCCTTATTAATTGCTACTATCAATTTCATCACCTGCGCTCTGACCTCATTAACATCCCTGTTTTCATTATAAGAAGGCGCTAAAAAAGACATAGTAGCTGATTTATTACCAACGCCAAAAATGGTACGTTGATCATGAAGATTGAAAGCAAAATGAGGCTGAAATTCATCGAAAAGCCTGTGCAATACTTTTGTTTCAGGCTGGGATTTCATAACAGAATCTCTGTTCAGATCTATTTCATTGGCGTTAGACCTTGTATACAGTTCAGCTCCATCCGGATTTAACTGAGGTATTACAAGAAAGGAAAAGTGCTCTAAAAAAGAGAGAGCGTCCCTATTGTCAGAAGCAAGAAAAAATAAAAAATCAATAAGACCTTTTGTGGTCGTAGTTTCATTTCCATGCATCTGAGACCAAATATACAATTTCTGCTTTCCATTTCCAACTCTAACCGAATAAATAGGTTTATCCAGTACAGACTTACCAGCTATATTTATCTCAAAATGTTCCGGAAGCTTTTTCAATAAGGCGAAAACATTTTCGTTTGTAACATACCTCCCCGATATTTCCTGCTGTAAGAAATCATCAGCTATATCAAATGTTCGCATATATTAATTCAATTAAAGATTTATCAGGGATGAACTTAATTTTAAAAAATTGCCCATCTCCAGTTTATTTCTGCTGTAACCTTAACAACGTTTCAGGAGTTATCTGTTTATCAAAAGAAAAATAACCCGGTGATTTAACCGATTTACCCGCTACCATTACCGTAGGCTTAACTTTAAAAGTCACTGTTGCTTTTGCATTTTTATCTCCTTTTAAAAACTGCAGAAAAACCTGCTCATTATTCGCCAGCAATTCATACACATTACCTTTCAAAGTTACAGGTACCACTGTAAAACCTCCTCCTTCAATTTTTATAGGCTGATCAACTACTCCGTTAGCGATTTCAGTACCTTCAAATAAAATGATATAGTCAAACTCGTTTACCGAGGCTTTACTTGAAGTAGGATTTTCAATTTTCACATTAATAAGGGCATTTAAAGGTAATTTTTTACTCAAAAAACCTGCAATGAATTTTGGCATTTTCGAGATATCATAATTTTTTGCAGCAATCATCTCATCAACAGCAACACCTGCTATTTTAAACTCATCAATTGACGCTACTGAAAATTTACATTCCGCTAAATTTTCCAATTCTTTTTTCTGTTCTCCAAATCCACAAGCAGATAATAAAAACAAAAAAAGCAATGATAGAATCCATCCGTTTTTCATTCTTTTTTTTTCTGCGAAGATACATTTTAAGTATAAAAAAACTGGTTAATCTAATGATAAAATATACATAAACACATTTCAGAAAAACACTTTAGCAATTATAATCCAAAACGATACAATTTCATACAAACCATAAGTTTACATTTGTAATATTTTTATTATTCACAAATGTAAACAAGCTAAATAAGCGCATACTAATTAATATTTATATTATTGCATTCCAGACAAATAAACAACATCAACTAAAGAAAAAATTGAATATGTTTACAATTTTAAATACCCTGTATTTCAATTGCTTTACAATTGTAAATTGTTTATTTTAGCATTCTAAAACTTGTTTTTTATGACTGATTTCAACATCCGCCTCAATGATATTTTAGCACATTTTGAACTTACGCCATCTCAGTTTGCAGACCTAACCGGGATTCAACGTTCAAATTTTTCACATATTATTTCTGAACGAAATAAGCCCAGTCTTGACTTTGTTTTAAAGATAATTGAAACCTTTCCTACTCTGAATTTGTATTGGTTACTACTCGGAAAAGGAAGTATGTTCCAACAAAAGTCTACTACTGAAGAGACAATTTCAGCCCTACCGCCTACTGCTTCAGAACCCCAAAAAGAGACAATAGAAACAGAGAAACACACACAGGAATTTATTGCTGCAGAAGAAAGCAGACCCGTAGAAAATGTAAAAGAAATTCATGCACCTGATATTGACCTGCCTTCTGAATCAGCAAAATCTGGAAACTTGTCATCCCCTGTTTCCAACGATGCTCCTGAAGAAATCATTCTATTTTATAAAGACGGAACTTTCAAAAGCTTTCGTTCCAGATAAAAATTTATCTTTGGAAAAATTACATCTTATGATAAAGCGTCTTTTGAGTTATTTCTTTCCTATTCCTCATAAAGTAGTACAGTCACCTGTAAGCGAACAACTCGAGATCACATGGCTGAATGGAAAACTGATTCTGGATACCAAACATGCTAATTATTCCTATGGCAGCTTACAAAAGATTTTGCGTTATGGATTACAGCAAATTGGCTTTGATAACATCCGGGAGATGCAAAATATTTTAATATTAGGCGTTGGCGGAGGCAGTGTGATAAAGACCTTACTTGAAGAAATAAAATTTAAAGGAATGTTAACAGGAGTTGATTTGGACCCTGTTGTATTACAAATTGCCAAAAAGTATTTTGATCTCAAAGAAGATGAACAATTGAAGCTGTATCAGCAGGATGCTTTGAATTTTATTATGAAAAATAATGAGCAGTTTGATCTTATCATCATTGATATTTTTCAGGATATCATCATGCCCGATTTTCTTTTTGAAAAACCATTTATTGACCATGTAAAAAAAAGTATGAATTTATCGGGAACCCTGCTTTTTAATACTATTGTATACAATCAGCAAATTCAGGAAAAAATTACTTTTTACAAGTATCATTTTAATCAAAATGACTATAAAATATATAGTTTCCCGGAAATTGAAGAAAAAAATGAATTAATTATCATACAAAAAAAATGATACCTATATTTGAAAATATAATTGTTCCACATTATGAAACACAGTCTTATTATAACCCTTTTTCTCATTTGTTTTCAGTCTTATGGTCAGTATACAACTGAAATAAACACAAACAGACCAAGCCTGTCAATGGGAGCCTATTCCGTCAGCAAAGGTATTATTCAGATTGAGACCGGATTGGGAATGCAGAAAGACAGCTATGACAGTGAAACATACAACGACCGGATCGGAGCAGATGTACAACTGCGTTTTGGCGTAATGAACGAAAATTTAGAATTGATAGCGGATTTTAAATATGACACTACAAATCAGACGGTGTATGAGACAGAAAATAAATTCAGTGGTTTCAGAAACGCAACAATTGGTGCCAAGTATCTTTTATATGATTCTTATAAAAATTATGTTGACAAGGTCAATGTTTTGAGCTGGAAAGCCAACCAGAGATATAAATGGAGACGATTGGTACCTGCCGTATCAGTTTTTGTCGGAGCTGATTTTAAGTCTGACAAGTACTGGCATCCGAATATGCCGGCAGCCTCCATAAAAGGTATGATCATCACCCAACAACATATTTCCAATCACTTATCATTTGTTACCAATCTGATTATTGAAAATGCAGAAAATGACGATTTCAGAAGTTATGGCTATATCGCAACCTTATCGTATGGATTTAACCAAAGATGGTCTGTATTTGCAGAAAATCAAGGTTATTTCCGGGAATATGAAGGCGAAAAGATTCCGTTTAAAGATGACTGTATATTCAGAGCTGGTTTTACGTTTTTAGTACACCGCAATTTGCAACTCGATATTTCAGGCGGAACAGGTATAGGTGATAATCCGCAAAAGTATCTCGGACAGATTGGTGTTTCATGGAGAAATCATAAGAAAATTATCTTTAAAGATCCTTACGAGCTATAAATAAAAAAAATCCATTCAAATGAATGGATTTTTTTTATTATTTATGACTTTACTTATTCAGCACTTACGTCAACCGTAGTTTCTGCTGCAATTCTTTTATAAGTACCATCTGTTAATTTTTCTCTGATGGCTTCAAAAGCAGTAAGCGTTTCTTCAATATCTTCAAGTGAATGTGATGCAGTCGGTATAATTCTCAACAAAATAATGCCTTTAGGAATTACAGGATATACTACAATCGACAAGAAAATTCCGTAGTTTTCTCTAAGGTCGTTTACCATCACCATGGCTTCAGGGATAGAGCCTTCAAGATAAACAGGTGTTACACAGGTATTTGTATCACCAATATTAAATCCTCTTTCTTTTAATCCGTTTTGGAGTGCATTTACATTTACCCACAATTTATCTTTCAATCCTGGATTGTTACGCAATAACTCTAAACGTTTTAAAGCTCCTACGGTTAAAATCATCGGTAATGCTTTGGCAAACATCTGAGAACGCAGATTATACTTCAGATAATCAATAATATCTTTATCAGCAGCAAGGAAAGCACCGATAGAAGCCATTGATTTTGCGAATGTAGAGAAATAAACATCAATTCCATCCTGACACCCCTGCTCTTCTCCTGCTCCTGCTCCTGTCGCTCCCAAAGTACCAAAACCATGAGCATCATCTACCAATAGGCGGAAGTTGTATTTTTCTTTTAAAGCTACGATTTCTTTTAGCTTACCCTGCTGTCCTCTCATTCCGAAAACACCTTCTGTAATCACTAAAATTCCTCCACCCTGCTCGTTAGCCATTTTAGTAGCTCTTTCAAGGTTTTTCTCTAAGCTTTCAATATCATTATGTTTATACGTAAAACGTTTTCCCATATGCAGACGAACTCCATCAATGATACAGGCATGCGAATCTACATCATATACAATAACATCATTTTTAGTTACCAAAGCATCAATTGTAGATACCATTCCCTGATAACCAAAATTCAATAAATAAGCCGCTTCTTTTTTAACAAAAGCAGCCAATTCATCTTGTAATTGTTCGTGGATTGTAGTATGACCAGACATCATACGAGCCCCCATCGGATAAGCAGCTCCGTATTGTAAAGCTGCATCTGCATCTGCTTTACGAACTTCCGGATGATTTGCCAACCCCAGGTAGTCATTTAAACTCCAGTTAAGAATGTCTTTTCCATGAAATTTCATTCTTGGTCCTAATTCACCTTCCAGTTTTGGAAACACATAGTAACCTTCTGCCTGTGAAGCCCATTTTCCTAAAGGACCTTTATTATTATGAATTCTTTCAAATAAATCTTTTACCATTTTTATTGATAGTTTAAAAACGCAACAAAAGTAACTAATATTAAAATCTTATCATAATATTTCACCTCTTTTTAATCTGTAATAACCGCATTCAGAGAAAAGAATACAGAAAAAGGTAACTACGTGAAAAAAGAGCTACCTTTTTTAGTAACGAAAGCAAAAATACCTTCTTTTAACACTTAATATTTCCAATTTTGTGGCATCAAAATTTAAAAAATTATAGAAGTGAAAGAATTATTAATCTTGAGAAGTGGAAACATTTAATTAAAAAAGTATAGAAATTATTTGGAATAATTTTTATCATATTAATTCAATAAATTCAAGTATGGATGATAATCAATTTTTGCAGAAAATATTGGTTGAGTGTAAAAAATTTTGGTTGGATATATACCCAAAGATGAATATTCAAGAAAAAAAAAGAATATTGGCTGAATAGTACGCATAAAGGAATGAGGTTACAGGCAGAGTCATTTGCAGATCCATATTCTTAATTTTCTAAAAAATGGTATGATTTTGCCAAGGCACATGAACCAAAATTTGATGATATTTTTAATTATGTTACTCAAAATTTGGGATTTGAATTTGATTGGGATGAGTATAGCAAGAGAATTACTCAATAGCTTTAAGTAGAAACGAAAAAATCCAGCACAAGGCTGGATCTTTTATTTATATCAAAATACAATTAGTATAAACTAGGGAATTTTGCAGGATTTACTTCATGCATCATTTCATATACTTTTTCTACTACATCTTCTACACTTGGTTTTGAAAAATAATCGCCATCCGTACCATAAGCCGGACGGTGTTCTTTCGCAGTCAGAGTTTGCGGTTCGCTATCCAGGAACTTATATCCTTTTTGTTCTTCAATAATCTGCTGTAACAGATAAGCAGATGCTCCTCCCGGAACGTCTTCGTCAATTACAAGTAATCTGTTGGTTTTCTGTAATGATTTTACTGTATCATGCTTAATATCGAACGGCAGTAAAGATTGTGCATCAATAATTTCTACATCAATTCCAATTTCCATAAGCTCTTTTGCAGCCTGTTCAATAATTCTTAAGGTAGAACCATAAGAAATAATGGTAAGGTCACTTCCTTCTTTAATAGTTTCCACAACGCCTACCGGAGTTCTGAAAGCTCCTAAATTAGACGGCATTTTTTCTTTTAAACGGTAACCGTTAAGACACTCAACAACCAAGGCTGGTTCATCTGTTTCCAATAACGTGTTATAAAAACCTGCAGCTTTTGTCATATTTCTCGGCACCAGAACATGCATACCACGAATTGCGTTGATGATCATTCCCATTGGTGAACCCGAATGCCAGATTCCTTCTAAGCGATGTCCACGCGTACGTACGATCAACGGAGCTTTTTGACGCCCTGAAGTACGATATTGTAAAGTAGCAAGGTCATCACTCATAATCTGAATGGCGTACAGTAAATAGTCCAGATATTGAATTTCAGCAATCGGGCGAAGTCCTCTCATTGCCATTCCGATTCCTTGTCCTAATATAGTAGCTTCACGGATTCCCGCATCACCTACTCTGCTTTCGCCATATTTTTCCTGTAGTCCCTCTAATCCCTGATTAACATCTCCAATATTTCCGGAATCTTCTCCGAAAATCAATACTTCAGGTCTGTTTTTAAAAATGGTATCAAAATTATCTCTTATGATAAGTCTTGCATCAACCTCTTCATTCCCATCATTATATACCGGAAGTACTTCTGCTATTGATGTAATTTTTTTATCTGATTCGGAATAGAGATTTGAACTAAAAGAAGGTTGAATTTTAGCCGTATAGTCTTTAATCCATGCTGATAAAATAGTTTTATTAGCTTCATGAACCAATAAGCGCAATACTTTTCTTGCAGCTACTAAAAGATCTTTTCTGATAGGCTCTTTAATTGCTGTAAGTTCATTGCTGTACTTTTCAATAAAAACTTTATTGGAAGAACCGGCAGCAAGATTGGCAAAGATAGCAACCAATTGTTCCCTTTCAGCTTTTATAGGATCCAGATAAGCATTCCATGCTGCTTTTTTCCCTTCTAATACTTCTTTTTTAAGTTCCGCATCAAGAGTATCTAAATCTTCTGTAGCTGCAATTCCGTTTTCGATGATCCATTGACGCATTTTTGTCAAACAGTCAAAATCAGTTTCCCATGCCAGACGGTCGGTCGATTTATAACGTTCATGTGAACCCGATGTTGAATGTCCCTGAGGCTGTGTCAGTTCCTGAACATGAATTAATACAGGAATATGATTTTTACGTGCTATTTCTGAAGCACGGGCATACGTATCTACCAACGCAGGGTAATCCCATCCTTTTACCGTAAAGATTTCATAACCATTAGTATTTTCTTCTTTCTGAAAACCTTTAAGGATCTCTGAAATACTTTCTTTAGTAGTCTGATATTTTGCATGCACAGAAATTCCGTACATATCATCCCATACACTCATTACCATTGGTACCTGTAATACTCCGGCTGCATTAATTGTTTCAAAAAACAATCCTTCAGAAGTGGAAGCATTTCCAATAGTACCCCATGCTACTTCATTCCCTTCAACAGAAAATTTATGTTCTGTATCTATCGTTTGTGAAAATTCACGGTATATTTTAGATGCCTGAGCCAATCCCAACAAACGAGGCATTTGACCCGCTGTGGGAGAAATATCAGCACTGGAATTTTTTTGTTCCGTCAGCTTTTTCCAATTACCATTTTCATCTAAACTATGTGTTGAAAAATGTCCCCCCATCTGGCGTCCACCAGACATCGGATCATGGTTCAGATCAGCATGTCCGTAAAGTCCTGCGAAAAACTGTTGGATATTCAATGCTCCTATTGCCATCATAAAGGTTTGATCACGGTAATAACCTGAGCGGAAATCTCCGTTTTTAAATGCTTTAGCCATTGCCAGCTGAGGCACTTCCTTTCCGTCTCCGAAAATTCCAAACTTTGCCTTTCCTGTTAAAACTTCTCTACGCCCCAATAAACTACACTCTCTACTGATACGCGCAATCTTATAGTCGTTTAGCACCTCTTTCTTAAAATCTTCAAAGGTTAAAGTTTCTTTTGTTTTAGCTTTTTCACTCATAATATATATAGACGAAAATTTACTTTAATTTTTAAATATGGCACGAATTTAAAAAATATGAATGTATTTTGCTAATTTTTAACCTACTAATATCTGTTTTGGGTATTGAAAAAAAATTATAGATTATATATTTATATCTAAAAAAACAAAGAATAATTAATCAAAAAAAGCCTAAAAAGACTATTTTTTAAATAATATATCAATAGTTATTCTCTAAAACCATCGCTTTCTTTTAAAATAATATACCATGATGACAACGAGTAAAAACATCACAATCATAACGGTATAATAACCATATTTATAACGCAATTCTGGCATCACATCAAAATTCATCCCATAAACACCAACAATAAAAGTTAAAGGCATAAAAATAACAGATACTATCGTGAGTACTTTCATAATATTATTCATCCTATGACTTTGCATGGAAAAATAATAATTAGAAGCATTGTCAAGCTGTTTAATATCATAATCTATCTGGTCAAGAATTTCTAATACTTTGTGGTACATACGGTTAAAATAAACCTGATTAACCGGATCTAAAAATTTGACTTCTTCATTGATATTGATACTGCGGATATTGAATACTACATCTTTCAAAGGCAACATCGCCCGCTTCATTTCATTAAGATTGTTAGACTGGTATTGTATAGCATTTAAAATAGCAATGTTATGAGATTTTTTGGTATCGTTTAGTATAATATCTACTTTGTCTTCTATTTCATCTAATGATAAAAAGGTATTTTCAGTAATGGCTTCTAACAGTAAATAGAGAAGAAAATCTTCCTGCTTTCTTCTCACTGATCCTACTTTCGTGCGTATACGCTCTCTGATGTGCTCAAACAAAGCATTCTTTTTGTCCTGAAAAGATAATAGCAGATTATCCTTTATGATAAAGCTTATCGGAATAATTTCAATTTTATCTTCAAACAGTTGAGATACAGTTGTTTTTAAATTAAAAAACAATAGCCCTTCCTGAGTTTCTACTCTTGATCTTCTCGAAATAATCAATACTTCGTTGAGAGTTGATAAAGGAACATCAAAAAAAGCAGCTATTTTCGGAAAAATAGCCGGATCATTTAATCCATGAATATTAAACCAAACCATATCATTTTCATTAACTGATTGCAGTAATGGCAGAATATCTTCAAAACTTTGAGCGGTTTTTTCAATATAACGCTCTTCGTTATAAATGAACACCTGTAAATCGGTTGGTTCATCTACATACACTCCGTTATATTCCCACGTATAAGGCTGTACCGTTTTTATGGTTTTGGTTTTTACTCTTTTTGACATGTAATTTTTATTTTAAATATACCATATTTTAAAATATCCATAGTATTTTTACCTAAACTTTAATTATGACAACACTATTTATCAACATAAAAGAGCTTTTGCAGGTAAGAGAACAGACACCACATTTCTTAGCCGGAGATGAAATGAAAACACTACCTGTTCTTAAAAATGCTTTTCTCCGTATAGAAGATGATCTTATCAAGGATTACGGAGTGATGGAAGACCTTACAGATAGTACTGCAGACGTTACTATTGATGCTGAAGGCAAGACCATATTACCAACATGGATTGACAGTCATACCCATATTGTTTATGCCGGTAACAGAGAACAGGAATTTGTGGACCGCATCAACGGTTTGAGTTATGACGAAATTTTTAACCGCGGTGGTGGTATTTTGAATTCAGCTAAGAAATTACAGCAGATTTCAGAAAATGATTTATTTGAAGAATCCAAAAAGAGACTGGAAGAAGTAATGCGTCAGGGTACTGGTGCACTGGAGATTAAATCCGGCTATGGCCTCACATTAGAAGCAGAATTAAAAATGCTTCGTGTAATAAAGAAACTCAAAGAAACGTATCCCTTAGCTATAAAGTCCACTTTTTTAGGAGCACATGCCTTTCCTGCAGAATATAAAGATAATCATGAAGCCTATATAGATCTGATCTGTAATGAAATGATTCCGGCTGTAGCTCAGGAAAATTTAGCGGATTATATAGATGCCTTTTTAGAAACGGGGTATTTTTCAGTTGCTGAAACAGAAAAAATCATGCAGACTGGTCTTCAGTACGGATTGAGATCTAAAATCCATGTCAACCAGTTTACGGCTATTGGAGGTATCAAGACTTGTGTAGAAAACAAAGCACTGTCTGTAGATCATTTAGAAGTGGTAACTGATGAAGACATAGAAGTTTTGAAAAACAGCAAGACTATGCCCGTAGCTTTGCCTACCTGTTCTTATTTTATCTCTATTCCTTATACACCCGCCCGTAAAATGCTTAATGCGGGCTTACCGCTGGCATTGGCATCTGATTTTAACCCAGGAACTACACCATCAGGTAATATGAATTTTGTGGTAGCTACTGCATGTATAAAAATGAAAATGACACCGGAAGAAGCTATTAACGCAGCAACTATCAATGCTGCATATGCCATGGATTTACTTGAGAGTTATGGATCTGTGACAAAAGGGAAAAAAGCGAGCTTTATCATTACGCAGCCTTTGAGTTCCTATTATCAGATACCTTATGCATTTGGCAGTAACCTTATAGAGTCAGTCTATCTCAACGGTAAAAAATGGTCTTAAAAAAACACACCAAAATTGCTTTTGGTGTGAAAAAATAGTTATGAAAAAGAATTTTAATCGATTAAATCGATTTATATTTACCATAAACAAAATTATAAATAATAGTTGTGATAATCAATAGGCTTTTTATCGTACAAAATCTAAACAACAATAGATTTTAACTATACCAGCATATTTTATTAAGGATTTCAATCATATTTTCATGGATAATTTTTCAATATTTAACATATCAAATAAAAATAAAATCGTTCAACTGCGTTCAAGCGAGATAAAATTCGGAGAAAGAGTGCAATTACCAAATGAAAATGAAAGTATCGAATCCTTTCTTACTACTACAACAGCTACTTATATTTTATTCGGAATTCCGGAAGACATTGGCGTTCGCGCCAATTTCGGAAGAAAAGGTACTTCAACAGCCTGGGAAAGCACCTTAAAATCACTGCTGAATATCCAGCATAATAAAACCTGTAAAGGGAATTCAGTGGGCGTATTGGGAGCATTTGATTTTAGCTCTCTGACAAAAATTGCGGACACCCTCAATGTTGACAATATTGAAGAACGAAAAGAACTTTTCAAACTCGTAGAAAAGATTGATAAAGAAGTTACTTTTTTAGTTTCACAAATTATAAAATCCGGCAAAATCCCCATCATTATCGGTGGCGGACACAATAATGCCTACGGAAATATTAAAGGACTTGCTTTAGCTAAAGGAAATCCGGTAAATGTAATCAATTTTGATGCCCATACAGATTTCAGACCATTGGAAGGCCGACATAGTGGTAATGGTTTTTCATATGCGTTTGAAGAAAACTTTCTGAAAAATTATTTTATTTTTGGTTTGCATGAAAACTATACTTCCAAAGCGGTCTTTCACCGAATAAAAGAAGTAACGGCATTTGTCAAATACAATACATTTGAGCAAATTAGAGTCCGGTTTGAAAAAGAATTCTTATCTGAATTAAATCAGGCTCAACAGCATATAAAAGCGGATCCATACGGTATTGAAGTTGATTTGGACAGCATTGAGAAAGTGGCTTCAAGTGCCATTACACCCTCTGGCTTTTCTACTATAGAAGCAAGACAATTCATTCATTATATGGCTAAAAACCGAAATGCTTCTTATCTTCATATCTGTGAAGGCGCTCCTGGTTTAGATGAAGAAAAAAACAGTCATCTTGTAGGTAAACTCACGGCTTATCTGATTACTGATTTCATTAAAGCAAGAGAGAGTATTGTTCAATAACTCAGGTGTACAGCATATTCAAATGTATGCTTTATCAACAAAAAAATTTATTTGTAGATGCTCTATTATCCTTGAAAGAGCTTTCTTTTGTTTGATTTCTTTTATAATAGACAAAAGACCTGCTATAAAAGCCGGTCTTCAATGAATTCAATTTTTGTACAAAAACGTACCGTATAACTATAGGTAACATTCATCCATATTTTTAATTCACTTCCTGAAGAAGATAGATCCATCCCGTAAAACGTTCTCCTTTTTTAGTTGTTATATGGTAATAATAAGTAGCCGTTGGCAATCGTTTTCCTTTTTTTGATTGTCCGTTCCACTCATTTATATAATTCCTTTTTTCATATACAATTTCTCCATAACGGTTGTATATAGCCAGATTTTCAACATTGAAATGTTCTAATGAGAGAAAATCGTTCAGCCCATCTCCATTTGGTGAAATTCCTTTGGGAATCATACAGAGATTATCAGCAGCTATCTCTATATTTTTTTTCTTGTGGCAGCCGTTCTCATTCGTCACCGTAACCTCAACAGCCAGCTGATGGTTGGATGTATTGATAAAGCTGCTTAGATTAAGTATGCGGTTATTTTCATTTATTTGCGTACCATTCACTTTCCATTCAAAAATAGATGCATTACTTATAAAAGAAGGATTGTCAACTACTTCAAGATATAGTTGACCACTTTCGCAGAAATACATAAAATCAAAATCAAAATCATCCCATACTACAACTTCAACCGATTGTTGGGTTGCACACTGTTCCTCAAATGGAGTAAAAATATAAGTAGTCGTTTTTTCAGAATCAAATGAAGGCGACCAGTTACCGGAAATTCCATTTAATGAAATAGTTGGCAACACAAAATTTTGATCATTAAAACACAATGGCATAAATGAATCAAAAACAGGAATTGTTTTAGGGGTTATCTCAACAGTCATCTGAATCGGTAAATAGATAACCTCATCCGGGGTAAAAGTGTAGGTAGTAGTCTGAGTGGTATTGATTGCCGGTGACCAGCTACCGGAAATTCCGTTTACTGAAGTGGTCGGTAATTCAAACTCTTCGCCTTCACAAAACGGTCCTATCTGCTCAAAATCAGCAGAATCAGTATGGCGCAAAAATCTCACAGAAACATCATCTATAAAATAATAGGCATAATTGATAGTCATAACTCCCGGAATAAATAAATAACTTATTTGACTATTTTCATTAGTAAAAAAATTACCAAGTACAAAACGGTTAAGATTGTTTTCTGTAGGGGTAAACTCAAAAGACAATAATTGCCAGTTTTCACTTTCGGTAACAGGTGTACCAGAATAATTTACATCGGGTACAATATCAATTAATTCACTTGAATTTTGCAACATGGGAGCGTCAAGAAATTTAATTCCAAAATTATTTATTGACATAGCAGTACTAGCTGATTTAAGCACGTAAAACTGAACTTCATACACTGAACCGATTTCCAAAGAAGCACTTAATGTTCCCTGAAGATATTCTCTGTAAGTAACATCAGGTATTGACATAATAAATCCTGCCATAGAATTTCCAGTATGAGGCAAATGACTGCTAAGGGGGATTATAATTGTAGAAAGAGGATGGGTAATGCATGATGGTGAAAGGCTGGTATGATAGATATCACTTGTTCCCCAGTTCGGATAACTCCAGTAATTTACTGCATTTTCAAATTCAGGACCTAATGGATAAATACTACATAATAAATTTTCCAGATTAACATCTTCAAAACCAGGATTAAGTACTAAATTTTCCTGTGCCTTGCTCACAAATGTTGTCAACATCAACAGAAGAAAAAAATATTTTTTACCCAACATATTTCTTCATATATTTTAAATATTCAATGATAAATTTATATATTCGACAATATACTAAAAGAAGTTTAAAAAAATACATAAATTTAAAATTATAATATATCGTATTAATATTTATTTTTTATCTGATGCAAATGCTTTAATAAGTTTACTATTCTCTTAGAAAAAGTCATAAGTACAGGTAGGGATTAGTTTATATGTTTGATTATCTTTATATTGAACTTAATTGTAGCAACTATTCATTAACATAAAACTGACTTTGTATTTTATGGAGATTTACGAATTATCAAAACAATTAAAGATAAATGGTTTTAGTATAAATACCCTCAAAAAAGTCATTGACAGAAATAATGGCAACCGGGCGTTCAATACGCTTGACTATTATTGTATATATATTGTATTTAATTATGCCACTATAATTGTTGAAGGGGAAGAATATGAAATAATAGGACCTCATATTGTTTTTATCGGACCATCGAAAAGTATTGTCTATCAAAAAAATCCGGAAGAAGATAATATCTATGTGATTGCATTTTCTGCTTCATTTTATGAAAGGTCTGCCAAAGACAGTATGTTTTTAAATTCAGAGCTTTTTTATAATTTCAATCAGGATGTTTTTATTTCCCCTACAAAAGCAACGGAATACGACATCAAGAGATTTGCGATAGACCGACTTGCCCTTTACCAATATAAAGACAGTGGACTCTATGTTTCTATTGCGCATAATACAATTGAAGCGCTGCTGCTGGACGGCTTGCTGAATATTGAAGAAAAAAGCCTTCATGTAACGCGTAAAAATCTACAAAACATAGATCTCGTAAATAAATTTCGTGTGCTGTTGCACACTGATTTTAAAAAACATAAAATTGTAAAATACTATGCCGATAAATTAAATATTACCCCGAGACGGTTAACTGAAATGACTGAACATGTTTTAGGCAAAACCCCCAAACAGATCATTACAGAGCGATTGCTGCAGGAAAGTATAAGACTTTTAAAACATTCTACAGCAAGTATTGCTGAAATATCTTATGAGCTCGATTTTAATGATGAGGGAAATTTCGGAACTTTCATAAAAAAACACTTGGGAAAAACACCTAAGGAAGTACGTACAGATTCTAAACTTAATGGAAATAAATAATTTTCAGGAATCTATATAAAAATATTATCCCTGTCAATTTAGTGTTGACAGGAATTTCATTAACATAAAATAAAATTCTCAATGATCCTTTTTAGTAAATAATTATATCAAGAATGTAATGTCTGAAATTGTTGCATTACCTCAATAAGCATCTGTACACTTTCAACAGGCAATGCATTGTAAAGTGAAGCTCTGTACCCACCGACAGTGCGGTGACCTTTAAGACCACTTATATGATGTGTCTTGCAAAGATTATCAAATGCTTCTGTATGTTTTTCATTTTTGAGTCTGAAAGTGACATTCATTAGGGATCGATCCTCTTTTGCTGTTGTTCCTTCAAAAAGCGGGTTATGATCTATTTCTTCGTACAACAAAGCCGCCTTTTTATTATTTCTTGCTTCCATTGCTGCTATCCCTCCGGCTTTTTTAATCCATCTTAGCGTTAACATTGAGGTATAGATAGCAAAAACAGCGGGTGTATTATACATACTCTCGCGTTCTATATGCATCTGATAATTCATAATATTTGGAAGACCATTTTTTGGATTACCGAGTATACGTTCTCTGATAACAATAAGTGTGGTTCCCGCCGGACCAATATTTTTCTGAGCTCCGGCATAAATAAGATCAAATTGTGAAAAATTCAACATTCTGGAAAAAATATCAGAGCTCATATCGCAAACAAAAGGTATGGCTGTTTCCGGAAATGACCGCATCTGAGTACCATAAATGGTATTATTGCTGGTACAGTGAAAATAATCAGCATCTATGGGGATGGTATAGGCTTTAGGAATATAACTATAATGCATATCTTTTGAAGACGCTACTTCGATAACTTCTCCGAATGCCTTAGCTTCCTTTATGGCATTGTCTGCCCATGTTCCGGTATTGAGATAGGCAGCCTTCCCTCCTTTTTGCATTAAATTCATAGGAATACGCAAAAATTCCATACTGGCTCCGCCCTGAAGAAACAGTACCTTGTACTCATTCTGAGGTAAACCAAGCAATTCAAGAACAAGACTTTTAGCTTCTGCTAAAATGGCTAAGAATTCAGGGCTTCTGTGTGAAATTTCTAAAATAGACAATCCTGTCTCATCCAGATTTAAAACAGCTTTTGCTGCCTGTTGCATCACTTCTTCTGGTAAAATACTTGGCCCTGCACTAAAATTATGTACTTTCATGTCTTGAAATTAAAAGATAAAGTTAGAAATATAAATGCAATCATTTGTATGATTCTTATATAAAAATAATCAGATATTCGCGATATTTGTAATTCAACAAACCAGCCACTGCCATGCCAATAGATCAGTTTGAAAACAGCCCGTTTACGACCGTTATTTCATTTCATAAAGTTATTGAAACACTTGAAGATATTGCTGAAAATGATGAGGTTTCGTATCGGGTTGATTATGCAAAGGCATTGCTGAAAGAGGTTGAAAAACTACCGGAATTGCGTACCGGAATCACTACAGAGGAAATGATCTATGAAAATGAAAACCTCATCAAGAATCTTTTGGCTGATTTGTTTCCAACAGCGCTCAACAATAATGAAATAAAAGCTGTAAGTTTTCCTTTTCAGAATTTTACGTTCAATTTTACGAATCGTTTCAAAAAGATCATCCGCGAAGCAGGAAGTGATTTTGAAATGTCAATCCGTGACCTTACTGAAGATAATTTTTATATCATGAACTGTTGCCTGATATTGAGTGTTCATTACAATGAAAACATCGATCTCATGCGCCCACTTTTTTATGATATACCTGATGCACATGGTATTATCAAGCATTATAAAATTATGTATAATGCTGATTTTGTAGAAGTCATTCCTACCGTTCATGCAAAAAAACTAAGTCAGGAAGAAATCAACGAACTCAAAAACAGCTATAATAATCTGGATCTCTGGAAAGAAAAATTTCCGCCGCACAGTTGGATTTTAAAAGGTTTCGGTATTATATCATTATTCGATGTAACAGTAGAAAGCGCTATTTCGAATCTCAAGAGTAAACTGCTCAAAGCGGATTCGGAAAATACCTCTTTTGAAAACAGTGAGTTGGATGAGACTTTTAAATCGGTATTTAAACTGCCTGATATTCAGGTTGGTTTTTCATTTTTCAGTTCAGTAGAAAATCATATTATCAAAGTACCCAACAAACTGCATATCAAGAGTTTTATTTCTACGCTTGAAATGGATCAGAAAAAACTCATTTCATTATTCAACGAAATTTTTGACTATTTGGTGCTCACTAAAGAAAACTTGATTATTTCTGATATTGATGTATTAATTGAAGATGAAAATTTTAAAGAGTTGGGATACTATTTTAAACAAAAAGGGATTGAAAGCTTTATTTTTACTCCGGTATTTACAGTAGAGCAGATCAGCGGTATTATTGAATTAGTCTCCGGTACAAAATATGCTCTAAATACGATCAATGCACAAAAGTTAAATGATGTAACACCATTTATTACCGATACGTTTGAACGCATACAAAATGATATCCGCAATCAACTGGAAGCTTTCATCCAAAAAGAATATACCACTATACATCCGAGTGTTTACTGGAAATTTCTCGAAGAAGCCCGAAAATATTTTTTTGAATTATCTGAAACCAATTATATCTATAAAGAAATTGTTTTCGATAAGGTGTTTCCATTGTATGGAGCATCAGATATCAAAAGTTCAACAATTTTGAGAAACCGTGCCATTACAAAAGATCTTCAGGATCAACTGCACTGGTTACTCTCCATTTTTTATCTGATTGATGATGAAAATAATAAACTCCTTTTTGACCAAAGGATTTTTGAATTAAAGGAATTCCAAAACCTGCTTGAAGAAGGCTTGTCATCCGGAATCGAACAGGAAATAAACAAATATATTAATCAGAAAATACATCCGTTACTGAAAAATATTACAGACGAAGAGGTGATACGAGAAAAAGTAGCTGCCTATCTATCCCTGTTTGATGAAGAATCGCAGAGTTTTTATCAGGAACGTAAACGGTTTGATACTGCTCTGAATCATATCAATAAAAGACTTGCAGAAATACTCGATGCTGCACAGATAAGGGCACAAAATATATTTCCGCATTATTACGAACGGTTTGTGACAGATGGTGTAGAACATAATATTTATATTGGCAGTTCTATAACACCATCCAAAATATTTGATCAGATTTATTTACAGAATCTTCGCTTATGGCAGATACAGACCTTATGCAAAATGCAAAATTTCATACAGCAAAATTCACAGCATGAAATGCCTTTTATGTTTGAGATGACTTCCCTTATCTTAGTGTATGATACACCGGTTTCCATACGTTTCAGAATGGACGAAAAACGCTTTGATATAGATGGAAATCACAACATTAAATATGAGGTAATTAAAAAGCGAATTGATAAAGCTTTTATTAAAAACTCTGATGAACGTATCGTTCAATCCAACATGCTGACTATCGTTTACATGAACGAAGAGCAAAAAAATGAATATACTGATTATCTTACTTTCTTAGCTTCAAAAGCTATCTTAGATACCGAAATTCAGCAATTTGACATTGAAGATCTGGCAGGTGTATCCGGCTTGAAAGCGTTGCGCGTAAACATAGCACAAAATCTTTTTGATGAGTCTCATTACTATACGTCAAAAGATTTGATACAATTAAAAACCGATGCCTTTAAAAGCGAGAATAAATGAAATTACTGAAGCGATAAGTCCAAACATAAAAACATTATAAGTAATACGGAGTAATTTGTATTTACGGTCTAAAACAATACCCAGATAATATAAATCCTTAATCATAGAGTTATACAGATATTCTCTGTCTTTCATCATTTCATTCATAGCCCAGGTATATTCTTCTAACGGCATTTCATAAAAATTTCCGAAAAATAACAGATTCACTTTTCTGTTATTGATATCATCTCTTGTAAAAGATCCTGAAGTAACCTTTGGCTTCGTAGATAAAATGGCAAAAATGATCGTAATTACGCTTGATAACAGCAAAATAAAGGTAGGAATGATCAAATGAGCATTGCTCGGGCTATCTAACTTAGGGATCAATGCCGAAAGGGAAATTGAAATGATAATGGCATTGACCGATAATAGAATATTGGCTTTACTGTCAGCAATACCGCTCAAGCGGGTATGATTGTTTAAGGTAACACGGAAAACGGTATCGATACCTCTTTCCGGACGTTCTTCTTTTGCTTTTTTCTTTTTTTCTTTAGCTTTATCTTTTGAGGTATCTTCCTCAATCATTTTTTCCAGTTTATTAGCAACTTTGAGGAGATTATCTTCTTTTTTGGGCTGCCAGTTTTTCTTTGCATAATCTGTGTAATACCGATGAAGCCGTGACATAATATTCCAGTTCCCTTTATTCCACATTAAGTCTGTAATACAGGAATTAGAACAAAATTCGAGCTCTTTTTTCAACAGATTACTTATTTCTATATAATTATCTTCTGCAAAATGATAAAAATCAGCATCCCGCATAATCATTTCCAGATTATCTACAGGTTCATGGCTGAGTTGTGTTGATAAAATCAACCGTTTTACCGTAGCAGTATCTTCTGCATCAAAATCATTTTCCTTTAAAAAACTTTCTGCTATCTGAGCCCCCCTTTCTTCGTGCTGCTCACAACCATTGATATATCCCGCATCATGAAACCATGCGGCAAGCTTTAGCAATAAAGCTTCCTGTTCCGTTACTTTTTCTCCGGCAACCAACTCTTCCACTCCTCTGACTACACGGATGGTATGGGTAAAATCGTGATAAAAATACCCTTTATTTGGTGTATCTTTGAATAACTGAAAGATATATTCCTCTGCTTTTTGCAGTATATTCATAATCATTAAATTAGTTACTAAATTATGATTTATTTTAATAGAACCATCAAAAGATTCCTTAAACTTTCTTTAATGGCGGGCATTCTGTGTTTGAGTTCCTGTGCTACTTATAAAGAAAGTTATGGAACTCAAACCCAAAAACTGTTTTCTGATAACGAGAAAAAAAGTGAAATATTGCATGAATTCTATCTGGTTGGTGATGCCGGAAATTCGGAAGAACCACAGTCTCAAAACGTATTGCGATCATTGGAGAAAAGATTGAATAACGCAGAGAAAAACAGTTCCCTGATTATTTTAGGAGATAATATCTATCCGAAAGGAATGCCGGTTAAGGATATAGAAAAACGCAAAAAAGCAGAACAAAAACTCGATTATCAGTTAAGCATCACCAGGAATTACAAAGGTTCTACCTACGTAATACCCGGAAATCATGACTGGTATCACGGACTCGATGGATTAGCAGTTCAAAAAGAGTATGTAAATAAGTATTTGAATACCAAAAATGCATTTTATCCCAAAAAGAACAATCCAATAGATAAGGTTAATCTGAATGATGATTTAACATTGGTTTTTATTGATAGTGAATGGTTCATACAAAACTGGAACCGGCATCCGAATATCAATGCATTAAGCACATATAAAACACGGGAAGATTTTTTTGAAGAATTTCGAAGCCTCATTAACAAAAATCAAAATAAAACAATTTTGGTTTTCATTCACCACCCTCTCGTTTCTAACGGTCCTCATGGAGGATATTTCTCTTTACGCTCGCATTTATTCCCGGCTTATAATATCCCGGCTCCGGTTTTTGGGACGCTCATCAACTATCTGAGAAAAACGAGCGGTGGCAGTCCGGCTGATATTCAGAATTCTTATTATTCCCAATTGGTAAACCGTTTAAAAGCATTGACACAAACCAATGAAAATGTTGTTTACGTATCAGGTCATGAACACAATCTTCAGTACATCGAAAAAGACGGTATCAAACAAATCATTTCCGGCTCGGCTTCAAAAAATGAAGAAGCAAGGGCTATCCAGCCTGTAAGTTTCTCTTCAGGAAAATCAGGATACAGTATTTTAAGAGCTTATAAAGACGGAAGCCTTCAGGTTGCCTATTACGGTGTGGAGGAAAATGAAGACCAGCTGTTGTTTTCATATGAAGTTTTGTCGGCACCCCAAAAGGAAATCTACACCATTCCAGAAAACAAATCCAAAACAATAAAGGCTTCTATATATCCTGAAAAAGTGACTCAAAAAAGTAAACTTTATAAATTCCTGTTCGGAGATCATTACCGGGAACTTTATGGCATTGCTATTGAAGCAAACTCCGTAAATTTAGATACCCTTTATGGTGGCCTTACTCCTACCATCTCTGGCGGTGGCAATCAGTCAATGTCCCTTAGATTAAAAAATCCGGACGGAAAAGAATTTGTAATGAGAGGATTAAAGAAAAGTGCTACACAGTTTTTACAAACCGCACTTTTTAAAGATCAGCGGGTAAAAGAATCTTTTGAAGATACCTTTGCAGAAACATTTATAAATGATTTTTATACCACATCAAATCCCTATACACCGTTTATTGTGGGTAATCTTTCAGATAACTTAACTATTAAACGTACAAATCCCATTTTGTTCTATGTTCCCAAACAAAATGCACTGGGTAAATATAATGCCTTATATGGCGATGCTTTATATATGATTGAAGAACGACCAAGTGATTCTCAGTTAGATGCTGATAATTTTGGAAATCCGGATGCTATCATAAGTACTGATGATGTTATCAAAAACCTGATGAAAGATGAAAAATATGAAGTTGATGCCGATGAGTTTCTAAAGGTAAGAATCTTTGACATGCTTATTGGCGACTGGGATCGTCATGCTGATCAATGGAGATGGTCTGAATACAGAAAAGATGGAAAAATCATCTATCAGCCTATTCCGCGTGACCGCGATCAGGTATTTGCAAAAATTGACGGTGCCTTATTATCACTTATCAAAAAATTACCTCCACTGCGTCATATGCAAAGTTTCAAAAAAGAATTTCCAAATCCACGCTGGATGAATAAATCTGCTTTTCCTCTTGATGTAAAATTTCTTCAGGAAAAATCTTTAGAGGAGTGGCAAAACATGGCACAACAGGTGGTTGATGGAATATCTGATGAAAATATCGAAAGAAGTTTTGCGCTGCTTCCCAAAGAAATTCCTGCAAAAACAAATGAAGAAATCAAAGAAATATTAAAAATACGCCGTTCCAAACTGGTAGCCTATGTTGGGGATTTTTATAAAGAATTATCAAAAACGATCATTCTGACCGGTACTGATAAAAAAGATACGTTTCTTATTGACAAGAATGATGATAATACGGTAAAAGTCACCTATATACGTTCTAAAAAGAATGGAGATGAAGTACAGTCAGTCAACACATACGATGCTAAAAACTCCAGAGAAATATGGATTTACGGCTTGGATGACAACGACCATTTTATTGTAAAAGGAAAGAATAATGCGATAAAAATCAGATTGATTGGCGGTCCTAACAATGATATTTACGATTTAAACAATACAAAAAATGTAAAGGTTTATGATTATGCTTCAAAAAACAATACTTATACTGATGCCCGAAAAAGCAATCTTTTTTTAAGCAATATGTACAATGTCAATCAATATGATTACCGCAAGGTACCTTTAAACATTTTGAGCGTATTGCCCAATGCAGGTTACAATCCGGACAATGGGTTAAAAATCGGATTTAACGCTACTTACACTGTAAACAATTTTGTTCAGAATCCGTATTCACAAAAACATCATCTGAAAGGTAATTTTGCTTTTGCTACAAACGGAATTGAATTGGGCTATGAAGGAGCATTTAAAAATGCAACTAATAACTGGATGTTCACCATCAAAGCAGATTTGACAGATAGCAATTTTACTCAAAATTTTTTTGGTATAGGTAATGAAACGGTTAACAATGATAAAGTATTGGGAAAAAATCATAACCGTGTACGTATGGAAACGTATAAAGTAGAACCCGGTTATAAATATGAAGGTCGAAACGGAGGCAGTTTTGAAATTTCCGGTGGGGCAGAATCCATTAAGATAGAAGACACGCAACATCGTGAAATTGATACAGCTTACGCCCACAATGAAAATCTGTATGAAGCACAACAGTTTGGTTTTGGAAAACTACACTATACCTTTAAAAATTATAATAATAAAAGTTATCCTACTCTAGGGTTCGGTTTTGATTTTGAATACGGATTTAAAGCGAATCTCAAAGAAGCAAATGTTAACCACAATTATATAGACAGCAGACTTAATTTTGTTGTTCCTCTCAATCAAAAGGAAAGCTTTGCATTTTCCTCTACCTTGCTTTCAAAAATAATTATGGGTAATACCTATGAATTTTATCAGGGAGCGGCCATTGGTGGCGCTAAAAGTTTGAGAGGTTTCAGAGAGCAACGGTTTATAGGTAAACAATCTTTTGTACACAGTTCGGATATCCGTTGGCATATAGGAGACATTCGTCAGGGAATTGTTCCAATGAAATATGGTATGCTGGCAGGATTTGATTATGGGAAAGTCTGGGCTGTAGAAAATTCGAATAAGTGGCACAACAGCTACGGAGCCGGAATATGGCTCAGTGCTATTGAAACCCTTACTTTTAATCTAAATTATTTCAGAAGCAGTGAAGACGATATCATTACTTTTGGGTTAGGGTTTGCCTTTTAAATCTGTAAGCATAATCCGATAGAGCTTTCCCCCTTCTTTCTTTTTAACCTCATCAGAAATCCATAGTGTTTGTTCATCTCTGAATACTATGGATTCTTTTTGTGAGGTATGATTCAAATCATACATCTGTATGTTTTTTTCAGTAAAAACGTCATTTTCAAAATCGCTTATCAGCCACACTCTGGAACTGGACAATAAAGCAATTGTTTTCCCATCAGGACTCAAGGCAGCATCGGTTATAGCACAATGGCGGTAGTGATTGCAGCTTTTGAGTGTCGCAATGCGTTTGGCTTCGAATTTTCCGGGCTTATTAGGTATTTTATATACATAAAATGTACCGTCAAATCCTTTACTTCTGTTTTTTGTAAAAACATAAAAGTACTCTTTATGTACAATAAAAGACTCTGCATCAAAAAATAGTTCCGTATTCTTGGGAGGAAATTTTTTCTGTTCCGGATAGAAAAAAGATGTGGTTTGCAGAACAGCCGCCTCTTTTTTTTGCAGATCTGCATTTGCAATTTTATAAATACTCAGATCCGTTCTTTCATTTTTATTATTGCCGAAATCACCAATATAAAAATCTCCTTTTTCATCTTTTGTCAGTGCTTCCCAATCGTGATTATGAACTTCTTTTATAAGAACCTGAGATTTGATTTCTCCGGTTGAGTCCAGTCCCAATAAAATATTTTTATTTCCGCTGTCTTCGAGTACAAAAAGTAAGTTACTATTGCTGTCATACATCATTCCCGAAACTTCTTTCAGTTCGTTCGGAAACGAATAAACCTCCTGCAGTTTTTTTTCTGTCTGACTCTTACAGGATAGAAGGGATAAAAAACATATCGTAATAATGCTATTTTTCATGCTGAAATTCTTTAAAGACAAATTATGTATAAAAAACATCTATTTCTTGCTATAACCCGATTAGTTAGGGAAAAATCAAGTAATAAATATCAATTATATAACTGCTAAAACAAGGGTTTATTATACCCGTAAAAACAATATAATATTATTTTTTGTCTTTCTACAAGTTACATTTTTAATTTCAGAAATGTCTTTTTTATTAAGAATACTTCAGTAATGCCTCATAAGGATCACCTGTCAAACCAAGAAGTAAGCAAAATGCCGGCTCTGTTTTATAGCCCTGCTTTTTTAAGTAGATTACCTTTTGCCTGAATGCTTCACCTTTTTGCTCTAAAATACGCTGCTCAACAAGCAAATGCCGGTAGGCATTCTGCTTCATTGTAGGGATAGTCTGTCCAAAAATTTCTATTTCAAAATGCTCCGTATAAAAAGAGCAAATAACGGTTTCTGCAGTATCGGTTTTTCTGTTCCGAATTGTAAATCCATTATATTTTGAAAAATTTTTATACAGTATTTCTTCAAAATAGGCTGCATTCTGAAAACAGCAGATAATATCCAAATCACTGCTGTCAATATCAACAGCAATGGGTATGGTACCCGTGAGTATGGGATCATAGGCATTCAGTATTTCCATAATATTATTTTCGGTCAATACCTGATATGCCCTCTTTTGCTTTAGCGAGCCTTCTTTTAAATAATCAATAGTACAAAATTTACTGTTCAATTATATTCCATTTAAGTTTTAAATACTATCCTTTTTTCCAACGTCTTACTTAGCGTCTGATCCAGTCATAATCTATGAGATGTGCTAAATTATTGGTTTCATTTCGTTCTGCATTAGAACGCAAATAGCTTCCTTCTGGGGTAGTGACCAATTCAACCTCTTCCCCAACAATCCAAGCAGATACATTGTAATCCCATATCCAGGTTGTAGCTCTGTTTTCTTTTATTCCCAAAAGTAAAATAGCTTCTGCTTTAGAGATTTTTTCTAAACGGGTTGCCGTATTTTTTTCAACATCTACCGTATGAAACCCATAGTGAGTAATCAATTTGTTGGAATCTGTCCAAATTCCTGAAATTCTGAATAATGCCATAATTAGTAATATTTAGTAGTCGTAAGTTATTTGACTGCAAAAAAGTGAGAATAGCCGGATAAAACAAGAGGTTTGGTAGAGAAATTTTGAACAGCACATTACTTTATTCTGCAATATCAAATCCAAACTTATGGAATTAAAGGATTTTTACAAAAAAAAATCTTAATTTTTATGAAAAAAAAATAATCTTCAAACTAATAATTTACCTTATAGCATTTATAATAAACTTGCAATTTTCATAAAATAGCATTATTTTTCATAATATATCTTTATTTTGCAATGCGCATTATCAAACAAACATCAAATCTATGAGTACTATTTTAAGATTATTCGATATTCCTTACTATCAGCAGAAAAATTATCCGCTAAAGAAGTCTTTTGTAACTAAATATGGTAATCAGTGGGTTGCTACTTCTACAGATGAATACATTGATAAGGCAAATGCGGTTTCCAGAGCTCTTCATGCAATGGGCATAAGAAAAGGAGATAAAATAGCCGTGATCACTTCTGCAAACAGAACAGAATGGCATATTCTTGATATTGGTGCTCTTCAAATTGGTGCTGTAACTGTTCCCATATATCCGACTATCTCAGCTGAAGATTACGAATACATTATTAAACATTCTGAAAGTACTTATGTATTTGTTTCTGATAAAGAAATATTAACAAAATTGGATAGCATTAAATTTAATATTCCAAAATTGCGCGGGATTTTTTCATTTGATGAAATTCCGGGTTGCGCTAACTGGAAAAAAATACTTGATGCCGGATACGAAGCAAGAAATCAACAGGAAATAGAACAAATTAAATATTACATAGATCCTAAAGAACTGGCTTCTATCATCTACACTTCAGGAACTACCGGAAGACCTAAAGGAGTTTTACTCACCCATGAAAACATTGTATCCAATATTTTAGGAAGTGAACCCAGAGTACCTTTTGAGAAAGGCAAATATATCAGTCTGAGTTTTTTACCATGTTGCCATATTTTTGAACGAATGATTCTATACCTCTATCAGTATTTAGGTGTTTCTATACACTTTGCAGAGTCAATTGAAAAAATAAGTGACAATTTACAGGAAGTAAAACCGGATGTAATGACGGTCGTACCAAGAGTGTTAGAAAAAGTATATGACAAAATTTACCATAAAGGAACCGAATTATCAGGCATTAAGAAAACACTTTTCTTTTGGGCACTTAAATTGGGGCATAAATTTGAGCCTTATGGTGCCAATGGCGGTTGGTATGAATTTAAACTAAAAATAGCCAGAAAATTAATATTCAGTAAATGGCACGCTGCACTCGGCGGTAATCTCAAGCTTTTAGTATCGGGGTCTGCCCCTCTTCAACCACGCCTGGCAAGAGTATTTGGTGCAGCAGGAATTCCCGTTATGGAAGGTTACGGACTTACCGAAACGTCACCGGTTATTGCAGTAAATGATCAGAGAAATCACGGCTGGAAGATTGGAACTGTTGGAAAAATATTGCATAATATAGAAGTAAAAATAGCCGATGACGGTGAAATTTTATGCAAAGGTCCGAGTATTGCACAAGGATATTATAAAGAACCAGAAAAAACAGCTGAGGCCTATATAGACGGATATTTTCATACCGGTGATATTGGAGAAATTGATACACAGGGCTTTTTAAAGATAACCGATCGCAAAAAGGAAATGTTTAAAACGTCAGGAGGCAAATATGTAGCTCCGCAAATCATAGAAAATGCCATGAAGCAATCTCGCTTTATTGAGCAGATTATGGTAATTGGTGAAGGAGAAAGGATGCCGGCAGCACTCATACAGCCTAACTTTGAATTCCTTAAGGAATGGGCCAACAGAAAAGGTGTTAATCTTGGATTCTCCTATGATGAAGTCGTAAAAAACAATCTCGTAATCGAACGTATTCAGGAAGAAGTCAATGAAATCAATAAAAAGTTTGGAAATTGGGAACAAATCAAAAAATTTGAACTCACACCTGAAATATGGTCTATTGAAGGTACGGAACTTACACCGACTCTGAAATTGAAACGCAAAGTAATACTTGCTAAATATCAGAAACTATACGACAAAATCTATAAAAAATAAAAAAAGGTTGTTCAGTGATGAACAACCTTTTTGATGATCTTAAAATCTGTATCCGGCTTTTATACCCGCTCTAAAGACAAAATTATCAAACTGTTTGTTATCTACATCGCCTTTACCTTTTACCTCCCATTTCCAGTTAAAACCTATTGAAGGATCAATACTAAAACTTTTACCGATGTTTATCTTATATCCTAAATCTCCGTTTATTAAACTCCAGTAACTATACTTTCCGTCAAATTTCCCAACAGGAGTATTCTCATTGAAACTTGTACTGGAATAGGTCAGAAATGACTGACTGTAGAATCCGGAATAAGTACCTTTTTTAAAATAAGTCCGTCTTCCCAGTTCAATGGCAAAACCAGTACCGTCAACATTGATCGGACCGTCTTTATATTTCAATCCTGTAGCCGATATATTAATCAAAGAAGAACCATTTCTTTTGTGATTCATAAATGCATTTTCCCATTCCATACTTACTCCCAACATACCCGGTTCAGAAGCACTCAGGTTTCCGGAAATTGTGATCCCTTCACGATCATTATTATTAACGCCATCCTGAGCAAAACCTACAGTTATACTTAATAGCAATGTCATAGTTAAAATACAGTTTTTCATAATTTTTTATTTTTTATCATTTATATACTTTCGGCATTTCAAAAGCTTTGCCAAACTTTTAATATTGGGATAAACTACTTACAATCATTTCATAACATATTAAAAATCATTTCATTACAAAAAGTCTTTTTTTATTTGTAAATTAGATAATAATAAAAAATAATAAATTTAACAATCAATTATTATGCATGCATACTATTTTTTTTTATCTTTGAGATACATCAATAAAAGTTTATGAAAGATAAAACCATTGATTATATCTTGAAATCTACCTGGCAGGCAGTTTCAAGAATGTATAATGAAGAAGCTTCAAAATATGGTGCCACCATGGCGTTGGGATATGCTCTTTTAAGCATCGATAAAGAAAAAGGTACGCCATCAACAGCCTTAGGGCCTAACATGGGAATGGAACCCACAAGTCTGACAAGAACTTTGCGTTCGATGGAAGAAAAAGGGCTGATTGAACGAAGGAAAAATCCTAAAGACGGAAGAGGTGTAAATATTTATCTTACAAAATTAGGAAAAGAGAAGAGAAAATTATCCAAAGAGACGGTTCTTAAATTTAATAATTCTGTTCTGCAACATATCACAGAAGAGCAATTAAAAAATTTCATTGAAGTTTCAGACACCATTCAGGAACTCATCAGTGAAAAGAAAATATTTAAAAAAGATTAAACAACCTATAGAATATGAAAAGAATTATCAAAAAAGTAGCCGTCATCGGTTCCGGAATTATGGGATCCGGTATTGCAAGCCACTTCGCTAACATAGGGGTTGAAGTTTTACTTCTCGATATTATCCCGAAAGAACCCAATGAGGCGGAACAAAAAAAGGGATTGACAATCGAGAATAAATCTGTTCGCAACAGATTGGTTAACGATAACCTTACAGCAGCCTTAAAATCAAGTCCTTCTCCCATATATCATCAAAAATTTGCCAATAGAATTACGACAGGGAATACAACAGATGATCTGGAAAAAATAAAGGATGTAGATTGGATTATTGAAGTAGTCGTTGAGCGTCTCGATATCAAAAAGGCCGTGTATGAACAGATTGAAAAATTCAGAAAGCCCGGAACTCTCATTACGTCAAATACATCCGGAATTCCTATCCACTTTATGAGTGAAGGACGTAGTGAAGATTTCCAAAAACATTTTTGTGGTACTCACTTTTTTAATCCTGTACGGTATTTAAAATTGTTTGAAATTATCCCGGGACCTAAGACATCTCCGGAAGTACTTTCGTTTTTAAATGAATATGGATCAAAATTTTTAGGCAAAACTTCGGTTGTTGCAAAAGATACTCCTGCATTTATTGGAAACCGTATCGGAATCTTTGGTATTATGAGTTTATTCCACTTGGTTAAAGAAATGGGACTTACTATTGAAGAAGTAGATAAATTAACAGGTCCTGTTATTGGCAGACCTAAATCAGCCACTTTCCGTACTGTAGATGTTGTAGGACTTGATACGCTCGTACATGTTGCAAACGGACTGTACGAAAACTGTCCGCAAGACGAAGCTCATGACCTTTTTAAACTCCCTGATTTCATCAATAAAATGATGGATAATAAATGGCTGGGAAGCAAAACTAAACAGGGCTTTTACAAAAAGGTTGATAAAGATATTTTAGCCTTAGATTTAGACACGCTCGAATACCGTGCTCAGAAAAAAGCCTCTTTCAGTACTTTAGAACTGACTAAAACTATCGAAAAACCTATTGACCGCTTTAAAGTACTGATAAAGGGTAAAGATAAAGCCGGAGAATTTTACAGAAAATCTTTTGCAGATTTATTTGCCTATGTTTCCAACCGTATTCCTGAAATAACTGATGATCTCTATAAAATAGACGATGCAATGAAAGCTGGTTTCGGATGGGAAAATGGTCCTTTTGAAATATGGGATGCCATAGGAATCGAAAATGCACTCGAATTGATAAAAGAATCGGGACAACAACCTGCTGACTGGATACAGGAAATGCTTTCTTCCGGAAACAATTCTTTTTATACTGTAAAAGACGGAGCTACCTATTATTATGACATTCCTTCAAAATCTTATAAAAAAATTCCGGGTCAGGACGCGTTTATTATTTTAAACAATATTCGGAAAAGTAAAAAAGTATGGGGAAATACAGATGCTACTCTTATTGATCTCGGAGATGGAATTGTTAATTTAGAATTTCATTCCAAGATGAATACCATAGGCAGTGGTGTGTTACAAGGTATCAACAAGGGAATTGAACTTGCTGAAAAAGATTTTCAGGGACTTGTAATAGGAAATCAGGCTGCTAATTTCTCTGTAGGAGCCAATCTTGCCATGATTTTTATGATGGCAGTTGAGCAGGAATATGATGAACTCAATTTTGCCATAAAACAATTTCAGGACACCATGATGCGCGTCCGATATTCAGGAATTCCTGTTGTAGTAGCTCCGCACGGAATGACTTTAGGCGGCGGATGCGAAATGAGTATGCATGCCGATAAAGTAGTAGCTGCTGCAGAAACCTACATAGGTTTAGTAGAGTTTGGTGTTGGTGTAATTCCTGGAGGCGGTGGTTCTAAAGAGATGGCTTTGAGAGCTTCTGATACTTTTAGAAAAAACGATGTGGAACTCAATGTTTTACAGGAATATTTTTTAACAGTGGGAATGGCAAAAGTATCGACTTCTGCGTACGAAGCTTATGATCTGGGTATTTTACAGCCCGGAAAAGATATTATAGTTGTCAATAAAGACAGACAGATTGCAGAAGCAAAAAAACAGGCGTTATTACTCGCTGAAGCCGGATATACACAACCCTCGAAACGGAAAGATGTAAAGGTTTTAGGCAAACAGGCATTGGGAATGTTCTTAGTGGGAACCGACAGTATGCAGGCTGGAAAATATATTTCTGAACACGATCAGAAAATTGCCAATAAGCTCGCTTATGTGATGGCTGGTGGTGATCTTTCAGAACCGACTTTTGTAACCGAGCAGTATTTACTGGATCTGGAAAGAGAAGCTTTTCTTTCTCTGTGTGCAGAAAAGAAAACGCTGGAGCGTATTCAGTTTATGCTGACAAAAGGAAAACCACTAAGAAACTAACTTTTTTTAAAGATTGAAAGCAGATCTACTATCTGCTCTTCAAAATTTATAATTTAAAATTAAAGAGAACAATGAAAACAGCCTATATAGTAAAAGGATACAGAACAGCGGTTGGAAAAGCCCCAAAAGGCGTTTTTCGCTTCAAAAGACCGGACGAATTAGCTGCGGAAACAATTGAGTTTCTTATGAAAGAAGTTCCTCAGTTAGACAAAACCCGTATTGATGATGTCATGGTAGGAAATGCAATGCCGGAAGCCGAACAGGGCTTGAATATGGGCCGCTTAATTTCGCTGATGGGATTAAAAATCACAGATGTTCCAGGAGTTACCGTTAACAGATATTGTGCTTCCGGTCTTGAAACAATTGGTATGGCCACAGCTAAAATACAATCGGGAATGGCGCAATGTATTATTGCCGGAGGTGCAGAAAGTATGAGTTTCATACCTATGGGTGGTTATAAGCCTACACCTGATTATAAAATTGCAGCTGCCGGTCACGAAGATTATTACTGGGGAATGGGATTAACAGCAGAAGCAGTAGCAAAACAATTTAATGTTTCTCGTGAAGATCAGGATGAATTTGCATTTAACTCGCATCAAAAGGCTTTGAAAGCTCAGGCTGAAGGTAAATTTGACCAACAGATAGTTCCAATAACTGTAGAACAAACTTTTGTAAATGAAAACGGAAAAAAAGAGACAAAGAAATATACCGTTACAAAAGATGAAGGACCAAGAGCCGAAACCAGTTTAGAAGCACTGGCACGTTTAAAGCCGGTATTTGCTGCCGATGGTTCGGTAACAGCCGGTAATTCATCTCAGATGTCAGACGGTGCTGCCTTTGTATTGGTTATGTCAGAAGAAATGGTAAAAGAGCTCAATCTTGAGCCAATCGCACGTCTTGTAACCTTTGCATCAGCAGGTGTTGAGCCAAGAATTATGGGAATAGGTCCGGTTAAAGCAATTCCAAAAGCATTAGCTCAGGCCGGATTAGGACAAAACGATATTGAACTGATTGAATTGAACGAGGCCTTTTCATCACAATCATTAGCGGTTATCCGTGAACTCAAACTGAATCCTGAAATTATTAATGTCAATGGCGGTGCTATTGCATTAGGACATCCATTGGGCTGTACAGGTGCCAAACTTACGGTTCAGTTGTTAGATGAAATGAAACGACGTAACAATAAATACGGTATGGTAACGATGTGTGTAGGAACCGGTCAGGGCAGCGCAGGAATATTTGAACTTTTATAAAAAGTTGATATTCTATTACAATACAGACAACAACAAACAAATAAAAAACAGAGTAGTAAAATTGCTTTTTAACCAACAAACGTTAAAACAGGACTTTAAAACAATAAAAGCTTATTATAGAGTTTCTGTTTTAACAACCTAAACAAACTGCATAATATGGAAAATATAACAAGAGGAGGTCAATTTTTAGTAAAAGAAACTTTAGCTGAAAATATTTTTACACCGGAAGATTTCTCGGAAGAACAAAAAATGATGCGTGATTCTGTAAAAGAATTTGTAGACCGTGAAATATGGCCAAATAAAGAACGTTTTGAGAAAAAAGATTATGCTCTGACTGAAGAAGTGATGCGCAAGGCCGGTGAGCTGGGTTTTCTTGGCGTAGCGGTGCCGGAAGCTTATGGTGGACTTGGAATGGGCTTTGTTTCAACTATGCTTACCTGCGATTATATCTCGGGAGCAACGGGTTCATTTTCTACTGCTTTTGGAGCACATACAGGAATTGGTACTATGCCTATCACCCTGTATGGAAATGAAGAGCAAAAGCAAAAATATGTTCCTAAACTCGCTTCAGGTGAGTGGTTTGGAGCTTATTGCCTTACAGAACCAGGAGCGGGTTCTGATGCCAATTCCGGTAAAACTAAAGCAGAACTGACCGCTGATGGAAAGGCATATAAAATCAACGGACAGAAAATGTGGATTTCCAATGCTGGCTTCTGTAATCTTATGATTGTATTTGCCCGTATTGAAGATGATAAAAATATTACCGGATTTATTGTGGAATATGACCATAACAACCCAAACGGCATTACTCTTGGTGAAGAAGAACACAAACTTGGTATACGTGCAAGTTCTACAAGACAGGTGTTTTTTAACGACACTGTAGTACCTGTAGAGAATATGCTTGCCGGACGTGGAGAGGGGTTTAAAATTGCCATGAATGCCTTAAATGTAGGACGTATTAAACTGGCTGCTGCGTGTTTAGATTCGCAACGAAGACTCATCACCAATTCGGTTAAGTATGCCAATGAACGTATTCAGTTCAAAACACCAATTGCTAACTTTGGAGCCATCCGTTCCAAAGTGGCAGAAATGGCTACCAATGCGTATATCGGAGAATCAGCTTCTTATCGCGCAGCGGGAGATATTGAAAAAAGAATAAATGCCCGATTGGCTGATGGAAACTCTCATCAGGATGCCGAATTGAAAGGAGTAGAAGAATTTGCTATCGAATGTTCTATACTTAAGGTAGCCGTTTCTGAAGATGTACAGGCTTGTAGTGATGAAGGAATCCAGATTTTCGGAGGTATGGGATTTTCTGAAGACACTCCTATGGAATCTGCATGGCGGGATGCGCGAATTTCAAGAATTTATGAAGGAACCAATGAGATCAATCGTATGCTTTCTGTAGGTATGCTGGTAAAAAAGGCAATGAAAGGGCATGTAGATTTATTAGGTCCTGCTATGGCAGTTGCCAATGAATTAATGGGTATTCCTGATTTTGAAACACCAGATTATTCAGAATTATTTGCAGAGGAAAAAGCGCTTATTGCAAAACTGAAAAAAGCGTTTTTAATGGTGGCCGGTTCTGCCGTACAAAAATACGGAACCGAATTAGACCAGCATCAACAGCTGTTAATGGCTGCATCAGACATGCTTATTGAAATATACATGGCAGAATCCGGTATTCTGAGAACTGAAAAATTAGCTAAATCTATCGGAGAAGAGGCTGCAAAAGTTCAGATTGCAATGGCACGTCTGTATTTATACCACGCAGTAGATATCATTTCTCAAAAAGGAAAAGAAGGCATTGCTTCTTTTGCTGAAGGAGATGAGCAACGCATGATGCTTATGGGATTACGCCGTTTCACAAAATATGATAATATGCCGAACGTAGTCACTCTGAGAGAAACTATTGCTGAAAAAGTAATTCAGGAAAACAGCTATTGCTTTTAATATTCATTGAGGTAAATAAAAACAGGGAGGCAATTGCCTCCCTATTTTTTATTATCCTTCATTATTTTCAAGCTGTTTGATAAAGTCCGCTTCAGTCCAGATTTTAATTCCAAGTTTTATAGCTTTTTCCAGTTTTGCCGGTCCCATATTTTCTCCAGCCACTACTACATGTGTTTTTGAAGAAATAGAGCTTGCTATTTTACCTCCGTGGTCTTCAATAGTCTGCTTTAAACCATCCCTTGTAAAATGAGAAAAAACACCTGAAATAACAAAAGTCTGTCCCTCAAACCGGTTTGACACCTGCGTACGCTCTTTTTCTATACTTGCTAATTGTATCCCATAATTTTTCAATCGTTGAATTATGCGTTGATTCTCTTCATTTTGAAAAAACAGCCTTACACTCTCCGCTATTTTGCCTCCGATCTCATCTACCATAACTAACTCTTCGTAAGTGGCTAATTGTAAATTTTCAATGGATTTATAATGAGCGGCCAGTTTTTTTGCCACTGTTTCTCCTACAAAACGAATTCCTAAAGCATACAATACTCTTTCAAAAGGAATATTTTTAGAAGCTTCAATTCCTTTTATGAGATTAGTGGCCGATTTTTCAGCCATCCGTTCCAAAGGAACAATCTGTTCTTTTTTCAATTCATACAGATCAGCATAATTCTGAAGTAGACCGTTGTTGTATAATAAAGCAACCGTCTCACCTCCCAGCCCATCAATATCCATTGCTTTACGGCTTATATAGTGCTGCACTCTTCCAATAATCTGTGGTGGACAGCCATAAAAATTAGGACAGTAATGTTGTGCTTCCCCTTCTTTTCGAACTAACACAGTTCCACATTCAGGGCAATTTTCTATATAGTGCGTAGGTTCAGACGACGAAGACCGCTGTGAGAGATCAACACCTACTATTTTAGGAATGATTTCTCCTCCTTTTTCTACATATACCTGATCTCCTACTCTTATATCCAGTTTTTGAATTTGGTCTGCATTATGTAAGGAAGCTCTTTTTACAATTGTTCCTGCGAGTTGAACCGGCTCTAAATTTGCTACTGGAGTAATGGCTCCCGTACGTCCGACCTGATACGTGATATCGAGGAGTTTTGTTTCTGCCTGTTCGGTTTTAAATTTATAGGCAATTGCCCAACGCGGATTTTTTGCTGTATAACCCAATTCTTCCTGCTGATAAAAATCATTTACCTTGATAACAACGCCATCTGTCTCATAAGGAAGTGTAAATCGTTCCGTATCCCAAAAATCAATAAATGCAAATACTTCCTCCATAGAAGTAGCCAATATAGATTGCTCAGGAACTTTAAATCCAAATTCGCGGGCTTTTTGTAAAGCATTGAACTGATTTTTCAAAATATCATTAGCGCCTACAATATTGTATAATAAACATACTAATGGACGTTTAGCTACGAGACTACTGTCTTGTAATTTTAGACTTCCTGAAGCAGTATTACGAGGATTAGAATAGGGCGTTTCTCCTATTTCTATAAGCTCCTGATTCATTTTTTCAAAACCTGAAAAAGGCAGTATAATTTCTCCCCTGATCTCAAATTTTTCCGGGTAATTTCCTTTTAAACGAACCGGTACTGATTTGATGGTCTTGATATTAGCCGTGACATCATCTCCCTGAAAACCATCACCACGGGTTACCGCTCTGACCAGTTTTCCCCCTTCATAGGTTATACTGATAGAAGCACCATCATACTTCAGCTCACAGGTATACTGCAATGGTACATTACCCAATACGCGCTGTAAGCGCTGCTCCCAGTCCAGAACGTCTTGTTTGGAATAAGAATTTTCCAGAGAATACATTCTGTTTTGATGAACTACTGTTTCAAAATTCTTCGTAACAGCTCCTCCCACCCTTTGAGTAGGCGAATCTTCATCAAAATATTCAGGATGTTTTACTTCCAGATCTTGTAATTGTTTCAGTTTTTTATCAAACTCTAAATCGCTGATGGTAGGATTATCCAAAACATAGTAATTATAATTATGCTCGTTTAGCTCCTTTCTCAGATCGGTTATCTGCTGTAAAACATCCATACAAACTAATTATTGATTTAAAATTTCGTTTATCTGATTATACAATTCTCCCTGGCTTAAAATTCCTCCCTGCTCAATAATTTCAAATAATTCTGCATTTCGGTCTGCGCCAAATTTTTTATTACCTCGTTTAATTTCTACCTGATCGGTAAAAATATGGTCAGAAAGCCACTGTAAGCCATCTTTATTTAAGAAATCAACTGTATTATCCAATGCCTTTATGACAATAGTATCTATGTTGTCATCATCAAACTGGAAGAGGAAAATATGACTTTTAGAAAAATGTTCCAGATATTTAGCGGTCTGTAAAACACCTTCCCATACCAAATCAGAAAAAATGTCTAATTCCTGTTCTGCTAATTCAGGTTTCTGAGTTTTTAAAACATCCCATTCCGCTTTATCAATTTGCTGAGAAGCCAAGAAGTTGGTGAACTCTACATGCAACTCTTCAAATTGTTCTTTTGTTAGTCTTGAATACTTCATTAAAATAATGTTTAAAGCGAATTTACTACATTTAGAAAAGAATAGAAAATAAAAAAGTCCTTTCAGTTGAAAGGACTTTTAATTTATTTGCTTGTTGAATTAATTACTCAGCTGCAACAACTTCGTATGGTAACTCAACATATACTTCACGGTGTAAACGAACGTTAGCAGTATATTTACCTACACGTTTGATAGTACCTGAAGTGATGAATTTTTTATCAATAGCTTGTCCGTTTGCTTCTAATGCAGCAGCAATATCAGCATTGGTAACAGAACCAAATAATTTTTCTCCACCTGCTTTTACAGCGATTTTGATATCTAAAGCTTTTAATGCTTCAGCAGTTACATTTGCATCAGCGATTAATTTAGCTTCTTTATGAGCTCTTTGTCTCAAGTTTTCAGCTAAAACTTTTTTAGCAGAAGGTGTTGCTAAAACAGCAATCCCCTGAGGAATTAAAAAGTTACGTCCGTATCCTGGTTTTACAGTAACGACATCATCTTTAAATCCTAATTTTTGTACGTCTTGTTTTAAAATAAGTTCCATAGTTTCTGCTCCTTTTTATTTTAATAAATCAGCCACATATGGCATTAACGCTAAATGACGAGCTCTTTTAACAGCTACAGAAACTTTTCTTTGGAATTTCAAAGAAGTTCCTGTTAAACGGCGAGGTAAAATTTTACCTTGCTCATTTACGAATTTTAATAAGAAGTCCGGATCTTTATAATCGATGTATTTGATTCCGGATTTTTTGAAACGACAATATTTTTTAGTCTTGTTAGTTTCTATGTTTAAAGGCGTTAGATATCTGATATCTCCGTCTTTTTTTCCTTTTGCAGATTGCTCAATATTTGCCATGATAATTAAGCTTTTTTAGTTTTTAATTTCTCTCTTCTTCTTTCTGCCCAAGATACAGCATGTTTGTCTAAAGATACTGTCAAGAAACGCATAACTCTTTCGTCACGACGGAATTCTGTCTCAAGACCAATAATAACATCTCCAGGTACTGTGTACTCAAATAAGTGATAAAAACCACTTTTTTTGTTTTGAATTTCGTAAGCTAATTTTTTTAAGCCCCAATCTTCTTTCGATATCATTTGAGCCCCTCTAGAAGTAAGAAATTCCTCGAATTTCACTACTGTTTCCTTTATCTGAGTTTCAGATAAAACGGGATTCAAGATGAAAACAGTTTCATAATGATTCATACTAAATAAATTTTTATTGTTATAAAATTGGGTGCAAAAATAAGACTTTATATTATATATACAAAATTTTGAACTCTCTTTTTTAATATTACTAAATATGGATGTCTCCTAATTTTGTCATCTATCTTTCATCTTGCGTGAATCCAAAAAGATATTTTTCAGATTATATTAAAACGATATAATAAAACACTTTAATAATAATCCACATTGATTGTAACCTTTATTGCACGATAAGCAGCAATGGCTTCAAAACTCTTTAATATTTTTTCCAGCTGTTTCTTTGTGGCTGCTAAAGGGATGTTAATCGGTATTTTAATCAAAATCGTACGTATGTACTGATTCCTGATTCTGCTGATTGCTGGCTCCTCAGGCCCTAAAACCGGGACATTGAGCTCTTTTATCAACACATCATACAGCCAGAAAGATCCTTCTTTTAATTTCTGATAATCAACATGCTTGAGCTGCAGTCTTATAATCCTGTAGAAAGGCGGATATTTAAAATTAAGCCTGTCATACATTTGCTCTTTAAACATGGACTGATAGTCATTTGCAGTTACCTGTTGTATGGTGTTATGATACGGATTATAGGTCTGTATGACTACTTTTCCTTTGGTATCCTTTCTGCCGGCACGGCCCGCAACCTGTACCATCATCTGAAAAGCTTTTTCATGAGCCCTGAAATCAGGATGGTACAAAGCATTGTCAGCATTTAAAATCCCTACCAGTGTAACTTTGTCAAAATGCAGTCCTTTGGCAAGCATCTGAGTTCCGACTAAAATATCTATTTCCTGATTTTTTAAGGCATCAAGTATTTTTTCAAAAGCAAATTTCCCCCGCATGGTATCCTGATCCATACGCGCAATATTTTTATCCGGAAATAAAGTTCTTAACTCTATCTCAATCTGTTCTGTTCCAAAACCTTTTGTAGTAATATCAATACTATGACATGCATGACAATGCGTTGGCTTTGCAATAGTATAACCACAATAATGACATTTGAGCTGATCTTTAAATTTATAATACGTCAGACTTACATCACAAGATGGACATTGTGGTACATTACCACAGGTAAGGCATTCTAATACCGGTGAAAAACCACGGCGGTTCTGAAACAATATTACCTGCTCTCCATTAGCTAATACTTCACTCATTTCATCAAGCAACGTATTGCTAAAATGCCCGTTCATCTCTTTGCGCTTGTACTTTTCTTTTAGATCGACTAAAAGAATTTCAGGTAATACTACATTTCCATATCTCTTGGTCAGCTTTATTAAACCATACTTGTTCTGATAGGCGTTATAATAACTTTCTAGACTTGGTGTTGCTGAACCCAACAATACTTTAGCTCCATGAATTTTAGCCAGTACAATGGCTGCATCCCGGGCATGATACCTCGGAGCCGGATCCTGTTGCTTATAGGTAGCTTCATGTTCCTCATCTATCACTATAAATTTCAGATCTGAAAAGGGAAGAAAAACTGCTGACCTTGCCCCAATAATTACCTTGGCTTTAGGCGATTGCTGCAATACCTGTTGCCATACCTCTACCCTTTCATTTTGTGAATATTTTGAATGATATACCGCAACCTGATTTCCAAAGTAAGCAACCAGTCTTTGTACCAATTGAGTGGTAAGTGCTATTTCCGGAAGCAAATATAAAACCTGCTGTTCTTTTTTTATATATTCTTCTATAAGCCTTATATATATCTCCGTTTTTCCTGATGCAGTAACACCTTGCAAAAGAGACACATCAAATGATGAAAAGGACTCTTTAATGGCATTAAAAGATTCTTGCTGTGCTTCATTTAAGTGAATGTCTTTAACAACCGCATCTTCAAACCGCACTCTATCTTCTGCCAGCGTATAGCTTTCAAAGATATTTTTATCTGTCAGGCTCTTTAGAACAGCGGATGACACTTGTGCTTTTTCTAAAAGTTTTTTTAGTGAAACCGGTTTATTTTCCAAGGCCTTTAACTGAAAATAACTCAATACCAGCATCCGCTGCTTTTCAGAGCGGGACAACATTTCCATAATGTATTTCAGTTTTTCCGGAGCGTCATATTTTGACTGCAGTCGTATGTATTTCGTCAGTTTAGGTTTATAGCTTTCTTTAATTTCCTCATTTAAGGAGATAATCTGTTTATCCAGCAATTTTTGAATAACAGGAAAAACGGTTTTTTTATTAAGAATCCCTACAATCTCATCTATTTTTAAAACGGCTTGTTTCTGAAATGCTTCATAGAGTAAATATTCTTCATCCGAAAGATTTTCAATGTGGATTGTAGCATTCTGATTATACACGATAAGTGTTTCACTTTCCAAAAGAAGTATGGAAGGAAAAGCTGCTCGGTATACTTCTCCGAGATGACACATATAATAATCGGCAATCCACTGCCAATGTTCAATCTGACTTAAAGTTACAATCGGGGTTATATCAATGATTTCATGTATTTCCTTTGCGCGGTATAAAGCAGGAGCTTCATGATGTTTTTTGATTGTTAGCGCTGTGTAGATTTTATTTTTACCAAACGGTACAGCTACCCGAAAACCGACCTGAATGAATTGAAATTCCGCTTCCGATACTTCATAAGTAAAAGTATGGGAAACTGCCAGCGGAACAATTACATCAATAAAAAACTTCATATTACAAAGATACTGTTTAATCATAAAAAAACATCTCAAAATAAATGAGATGTTGTTCTATAAATTAGTATAGGATCAGGAATGAATTACATTCTCACCCACGTTTGTGTTCTGCCTAAAGCCTGAATTCCTAAATATCCGCGTACATCTAATTTAGAAGAGCCGTTGAGCTTGATTACACATTTATATTCTTTACCTGAAACCGGGTCCAGAATTTTACCTGATGACCATTCATTACCATCTTTTTTTAGACCTTTAATAATTGTAAGTCCTTTTATCGGCTTTCCTTTGTCAGAACCAGGACATTTCTCACATTTGGCATCTTTTTTATCAGAAAGGATTTCAATGATTTTTCCATAAATTTTACCATCTTTTTCAGTAATTTCTACTATCGATTTTGGTTTTCCCGTTTCATCATCAATAGTTTTCCATTTTCCTGTAACACTTTGTGCTGAAGCTGTAAGCGTTGCACAAAAGACTAATAATAAAACTGCAATTTTTTTCATACAACTTAATTTATTTATCACTAATATACGTTTTTTTTCTTTTTAATTGATAAATGGTTGCATTTAATTCAAAACCTAACAACAGAATCATGCAATTAATCCATATATAGATCATGATAACAAGTAATGTACCAATTGAGCCATATAGCTCATTATATTTGGCAAATCTTACAACATAAATACCGAATCCATAAGAGGTTAGTGCTATCAGTAAAGTCGTAAAAACAGACCCATACGAGATAAAAGCCATTTTTTTGGTTTCTTTGGCTCCGAATTTGAAAAGAATAGAAACAATAACCAATATCATGATTACCATAAAAATATTCCGTCCGATGATGGCTAATAAAGGATAATCAGAAACATGCATAAAAATTTCTACCGATAAAAAGACAGCCACAGCCAACAATAATAAAATAGATAGCAATACAGACAAAACAAGTGCTACAAAATACTGCCTGAAAAAATTGCGTGAAATAGTAATATGATACGAAGAGGTAAAACCTCCAATAATAGCATTAACGCCGTTGGACATCAAAATCATAGACATGATAACCCCGGTAGAAAGTAAACTCTTATAACTGTTGTTCATGATATCAAGCAGTATAAGTTCAATAGCTCCATATGTATTAGGAGGTACACTTTCTTCAACAAACGTCAAAAAATCCTGCTGAAAGTTTTCAAGAGGTATATACGGAATGAGATTCAGAATAAACAAGGCAAAGGGAAAAAGAGCCATAAAAAAACTAAACGCGATCGATCCTGCTCTGTATGAAAATGCTCCTTCAACTATACCATAGATATAAAGTTCTAACAAATCATACAGACTCAATCCTTCTAAACCCGGTAGCTTTATGGTTTTAGAAAAAGCAACCAATTTGTTTATTATTGGAATTTTTGCTAATTTATTTTCTTTGCTTTCAGACAAATTATATAACGGCTTTTAAACTTAAATCTAAATTGTATACAGAATGCGTCAATGCTCCTGAGGAAATGAAATCTACACCACATTGTGCATATTGAGCAATTGTTTTCTCGTTAATATTTCCGGATGATTCGGCTAAACACTTACCATTAATGAGCTGTACAGCTTTTTTGGTGTCTTCATAATTAAAATTATCTATTAAAATCTGATAGACTCCGTCATTACTGAGAATTTCTTCAATTTCTTTTAAATTTCTTGCTTCAACTACAATTTTTAAATCTTTATTTTTCTCTTTTAGATATTGCTTGGTCTTATTAATTGCCTGTGTAATACCGCCTGCAAAATCAATATGATTATCTTTCAGCATGATCATATCATACAATGCAAAACGATGATTTTCTCCGCCACCGATTTTTACAGCCCATTTTTCAATAGCTCTGATTCCCGGAGTTGTTTTACGCGTATCTAATATTTTAGCTTTGGTACCTTCCAATAATTTTGTATAATGATGCGTTTTTGTAGCAATGGCACTCATTCGCTGCATAGCATTCAGCACTACCCGTTCTGCTTTTAGTATAGATTGCGACTTGCCTTCTACATAAAAGACCACATCTCCATATTGTATCGGCTCACCGTCTTTCATTAAAACTTCTATTGTCAGTTCCGGATCAACATATTGAAAAACCATTTTAGCAAAATCTACTCCTGCCAAAATCCCTTCATCTTTTACCAATAATTTTGCCTTTCCTATAGCATCAGCAGGAATACAAGCCAATGAGCTATGATCTCCTTCTCCTACATCTTCCCGTATGGCATTTTTTATTATTAATTCCAGTTCTGTATCGAATTGTTCTTTTGAAATCATTTTTAGAAATTTAAGGCTAAAATACGATTATGTTGTAAATAAAAAAAACCTCAATCCATCAGATAGAGGTTGTATTCAGTGATTTTTTTATGAAATGATTATTCCTAACAATTTATAGAATTCCCTGAGAATGGCAGGATGACCCGGCCATGCCGGAGATGTTGTAAGATTTCCATCTGTGAAGGCTTCATCTGCATTGATTTCTTTATACGTACCACCTGCAAGTTTAATTTCCGGTGCCACAGCCGGATAAGCTGTCAATGTTCTTCCCTGAACGACTTCAGCTGCTGTAAGAATCTGAATACCATGACAAATCGCTGCTACAGGTTTACTGGTTTCAAAAAAATGTCTGGTAAATTCCAATACTTTATTGTTCAGGCGAATGTATTCAGGAGCCCTTCCTCCGCAGACATATAAACCAGCATAATCTTCAGGATTTACTTCATCAAAGGTTTTGTTTATTTGAAAGTTATGTCCTCTGAGTTCTGCATAGGTCTGATACCCTACAAAATCATGAATGGCAGTTGCAATTATTTCTCCTTTCTTTTTCCCCGGACATACAGCATCTACTTCCAAACCAATTGATAACATTGCCTGAAAAGGAACCATCACTTCATAATCTTCCACAAAATCACCTACAAGCATTAAAATTCTTTTGTTCATTTTTTTATTTTTTAGACTTCTAAAATTACTTCTTTAAATGCATAAAAAAAATAAAGAGATGGACTTTTTTAAATCCATCTCTTTTTATTAAAGTGTTACTTTTTCCGTTTTGTATCCTTTTTTAACTTTTCAATACTTTTGAGCAATTTTGTTTTCAAATCCTTTGGCAACTTTTTGTCTGAAAGTATTTTTTTTAAAGGATGTGGACCACTCATAAAAAGTGTAATTATAGCTCAACAACAATAAATTCACTTCTTCTGTTTTCTTCATGCTCAACATCTGTACATTTGGCACCGTTTACACAAGAGTTGATCAGTTGCGTTTCTCCATATCCTTTATAGGTAATACGGTTTCTGCTGATGCCCTGAGATACAATCCAGTTTGCTGTAGACTGCGCTCTGCGTTGTGAGAGTTGCATGTTGTAACTGTCAGAACCTCTGCTGTCGGTATGCGAACGCACATCAATCTTCATCTGAGGATATTCTTTCATTACTTCCACAATCTTGGCAAGTTCTGTGGCTGCATCCGGACGGATATCGTGCTTATTCAAATGAAAATAGATCGGGTTTAATTTGAAGATTTTAAATAAATCATCTCCTTTTTCTACTTTTACTTTCTCTTTTGACAAGGCAATGGTGTGTACCGTCTCAGATGAAGTTTGTGGTAATACCACCAAATCTTCTTTGGTAACATACCCTTTAGCTGCCGCTTTTATACGATATGAAATGCCACATTCAAATTCATGCGTGAAGGTGTACACTCCGTTTTGGGATGCTTTACCACTGCCATATTCCTTATATGTACTGCTGTATAAGTCCACAAGAGCCGTTGTGATCACTTCTTGTGTAGCTGCATCCATCACCCGTACTCTGAGTTGCTGTGTACAGTCCAATTCCAGTGCCCGTGTCTGTGTAAAGCCATAGATATCATCACTGCCCTGACCTCCGGGACGGTTGCTGCTGAAAAAGCCTCTCTGACTCTTCTGCTCTATCATATACGCAAAATCATCGTACGCACTGTTGACAGGCGTTCCTACATTCATCACTTCTCCAAATGCTCCGCCGTCTTTGATTTTTACTCCAAACACATCCAGTCCTCCAAGTCCGGGACGACCGTCACTGCTGAAGTACAGTTCATCGTTCGCTGTTACAAAAGGAAAGTTCTCTCTGCCTTCGGTATTGATATGAGGTCCTAAGTTTTCAGGAGTACCCCATCCGTTCCCTGTACCTATTCTTACTTTCCAGATATCAGACCCTCCGAAGCCTCCGGGACGATCAGATGCAAAATACATCATGTCTTCTTTATCGTTAAGCACCGGATGTGCCGTGTTGAACGCATTACTGTTAAAAGGCAGTTCTTCTACATTACCCCATTTACCCTCTGTAAACGTGGCTTTATAGATTTTAAGCAAAGTGGTTTTATGCTCATCATATCCGCGTTTACCATTGTAGTTATTACGGGTAAAATACATCGTTTTTCCGTCTTTGGTAATCACAGGTGTTGCTTCATTGAACTTACTGCAGATGCCTTTGTCAAAACGAGTGGCATCTGTTGCCGATCCGTCACTTTGAAGCGATGCACTGTAAATACTTGTAAATGCCTTATCCGTCCAACTGTGTACTTTTTTAGACAAACTTCCCGTATCTCTGGCTGTGGTAAAAAGCAGCTTTCCATTGTGAATACTGCTGCCATAATCAGAATAAGGACTGTTGATGGAAAGGTTCTCAATGGTATAGCGGCCGGAGTTTTTCTCAATGCCTTTTTTGTAGTCCACTTCTTTTTGAATCAAAGCGGCAGACGCGGATTCACTTCCCGCCTTTTGGACAAACTTATTCAGATACTGATCTGCTGCTGCACCCTCTCCTGTACTCTTTAAACTCTGCGCATAACGGTAATAGTAAGCACTCTGAGTAACCTGATCCGGATAGTGAGCAAACAGTTCGCCATACCAGCGGGCTGCTTCGCTATAGTTACCATTGAAATAGTTCGCATCTGCCAGTTCACTAAAAATCTGTGCACTGCTGTGACCGCGTTTGACTACTTTTTCATAGATTTTGATCGCATCAATATACGCATACTGATCAAAGTCCTTCGCTGCTCTCTTTACTCCGGGCTGAGCCAGAACAACCGGACTCAGAAGACCAAA
>Ga0160496_1000081_pt1 | contig 95329 bp, 94 predicted proteins | sample DIDPMG_2_FD_108231 | JGI IMG/M metagenome (GOLD analysis project Ga0160496, IMG submission 108231) | Enriched soil microbial communities from UW Madison campus, WI, USA - DID2937_E24_FP MG | ecosystem: Environmental > Terrestrial > Soil > Grasslands | place: USA: Madison, Wisconsin | collected...
AGGTTGCCATGCCGGCTGAAAAGATATCCACCCGCGAACGCCCCGCCAAGGCCTTGAAAGAGGGCGCGGCAACGCCGCCGAAGGGAATGAAACTGTCCAATCCCGACCGCGTCATAGATCCCTCTTCGGGAGCGACCAAGCTCGATCTGGCGCGCTATTACGGGTTGGTGGCGCCACTGATGATGCCGCACCTGCGCGGCCGCCCGGTTTCCTTCGTCAGGGCGCCCGCGGGGATCCAGGGTCAGCACTTCTTCCAGCGGCACTCGGAATCCCCCATCGCGGGGGTGCTGGCGCTGCCTGAACGCCTGTACCCAGAGCATCCGCCGCTCATGGAAATCTCGAACGAAGCAGCGATACTCGCTGCCGCCCAACTGAACGTGGTGGAGTTCCATACCTGGAATGCGATCAAGACCTCGATCGCCAAGCCGGACCGGATGCTGTTCGACCTGGACCCTGGAGAAGGGGTGGATTGGCCTGCCGTGCAGCAGGGCGCGGAGCTGGTGCGCGTGCTGCTTCAGGAGCTAGGCCTGCGCGGCTGGCTGAAGACCAGCGGCGGCAAGGGCCTGCATGTGGTCGTGCCGATCCGCAAGCAATACGGCTGGGACGCCGTGAAGGACTTTTCCGAAGCCATGGTGCGCCATCTGGCGCAAACGCTGCCGAAGCTGTTCGTCGCCAAAAGCGGGCCCAAGAACCGCGTGGGCAAGATATTCGCCGATTACCTGCGCAACGGCTTCGGCGCCACGACGGTGGCGGCCTGGTCGGCCCGCGCCCGGCCCGGCCTGGGCGTGTCCGTACCGGTCCGCTGGGACGAACTGGACGGGCTGAAAGGCTCGGCGCAATGGACCATCGCCAACATCCACACCCGCCTGGATGCGGGCAACGAGCCTTGGGACGATTACGCGCCCCAGGCCATCGGCCGGGCCATGAAACAACTCGGGATCGAACCGAAATCCTGAACCTGAACATGGCCGTCAGCGCGCGCTGACGATTGTTGCCGCCGCGGCAACATCATGGTCCCCTCCGCGGGCCTACTGCCGTTTTGCCGGCAGACCTACGATTTGGGCGTCGTTCAACCCATCGAGGAAGTCACCATGAGTCAACGTCTGAATGCCTTTGCGCAATCGCCCGAACTGTTCAAGAAATTCGTCGAGTTCGGCATGCTCCTGAAGTCCGGCGCGATCGAGCAATCGATCCTGCGCCTGGTCGAAATCCGCGCTTCGCAGATCAACGGCTGCGGCTTCTGCCTGGACATGCATGTGAAGGATGCCAAGATCCACGGCGAAGGCGAACTGCGCCTGCATCACGTGGCGATCTGGCGCGAATCGACCGAGTTTTCGCCGCGTGAACGCGCCTGCCTGGCCTGGACCGAAGCGCTGACCACGCTGGGTGCGCAGGGCGTGCCCGACGAGATCTATGAACGCGTCCGCACGCAACTGTCCGAAAAGGAAATCTCGGACCTCAGCTTCGCCGTCATGGCGATCAATGGCTGGAACCGCCTGAACGTGGGCTTCCGCACCGTGCCGGGTTCTGCCGACAAGGCATATGGCCTGGATAAGGCCAAGTTCAACTAAGGGACTACCATGAAAATCCTGGTTATCGGCGGCACGGGCCTGATCGGCTCCAAACTCGTCAAACTGCTGACTGAGCGCGGCCATGAGGCGATTGCCGCATCGCCCGCCACGGGCGTCAACACCATGACTGGCGAGGGCCTGGACGCCGCGCTCGCCGGCGTCGACACGGTGGTCGACGTCGCCAACTCGCCGTCGTTCGAAGACCGCGCCGTGCTGGAGTTCTTCCAGACCTCGGGGCGCAACCTGTTGGCGGCGGAGGCCCGCGCCGGCGTGCGCCACCACGTCGCGCTGTCGGTGGTCGGCACGCAGCGCCTGGCCGAAAGCGGCTACTTCCGCGGCAAGATCGCGCAGGAAGCGCTGATCGTGGCTGCTGGAATCCCGTACACCATCGTGCATAGCACCCAGTTCTTCGAATTCCTGGGCGGTATCGTGCAGTCGGGGACCGAAGGGGCGGAAGTGCGGCTGTCGCCCGCCTACGTCCAGCCCATTGCGTCGGACGACGTCGCCCTGGCCATGGCCGACGCCACGCTGGCGCCGCCGGTGAACGGCATCGTCGAAATCGCTGGCCCCGAGCGGGTACGCCTGGCCGAGCTGGTGCAGCGCTACATGGCCAAGATCGGTGACGCGCGCCCCGTGCGGGCGGACACCGGCGCGCGCTATTTCGGCGCGCTGCTCGATGACGACACGCTGGTTCCGGGAGCCGGCCCGCGCCTGGGCCAGATCGGCTTCGAAACCTGGTTCAGCCGTTCGGGCGCAAGAAAGTAGCGGCAGGCGCAAGGACCCTCATGAGCAAACTGCGGCCTCCTCCCCAGAGTCTCCTGGACAAGTACCGGGGGAAGGATTTCCATCCCCTGTACACCACCAGCGTGACGGTGCGCGGCGGGGAGGCCGCGCATGGACGCGCCTCCGGCATGGCCATTTCGGACGATGGCGAGCTGATCGTGGAACTGCGCCTGCCGGTGGAGCTGGGCGGCACGGGCGGGGGCACCAACCCCGAACAGCTATTCGCCGCCGGCTATGCGGCGTGCTTCCACGGCGCGCTCAGCATGCTGGCCGAACGCGCCGGCCTGGCCATCCCGGACGCTTCCGTGACGGCCACCATCTCGTTCGGCCGGGACCCCGTCGATGGCTTTTTCGCGCTGACGGCGGACGTCAATATCCACCTTCCGGGCGTGCCCACGCCCATCGCGGAAGAGCTGGTGCGCAATACGGAACGCCTGTGTCCTTACGCCAAGATGGCCCAGGGCGGGATCCAGAGCGTCGTGGCCCTGACCCAATAGCGCTCAGGCCTGTTTCGGCAGCAGGCTGTCGATGATCAGCAGGTCCTGCGCGCGGATGCTCTCGGTCATGAAATCGATGAAGACCCGCATGCGGGCGGGCAGGTGCTGGCGGCTGAGAAAGCACAGGTAGTGCCCGCGGTCGTCGGGCGAGTACTGCGGCATGCAGGCGACCAGCGTGCCTGCGCGCAGATGCTCGCAGACCTGGTACGCCGCCATCTGCGCGATGCCATGGCCGTCCAGCACGGCCTGCAGGACCAGGTCGGCATCGTTGAAGGTCAGCATGGCGGGCGGCGCGAACTTGCGCAGATGGCCGCCGACCTTGAATTCCCATTCGAATACGCGGCCGGACGCCAGCAGGAAGTTCACGCAGCTATGGCCGGACAGCTCGTCGACGCTTAGCGGCAGCCCGTGCCTGGCGGCATAGTCGGGCGAGGCGCACAGGATCATCTGCATGGGAATGACTTTCTTGGCGATCACCTGGCTGTCTTCCATGCGGCCATTGCGAAACGACACGTCGACGCGGTCCGTGGTGAAGTCGGTCGGGCCGTCATCCAGCAACAGCTCCACCGAGATGTTCGGATGCGCTTCGCGGAACGCCTTCAGCAGGGGCGCCACGACCTTGCGGCCGAAACCCACGGTGGAGCAGACGCGCACCAGGCCGGAAGGCGGACCCTCGCGCAGGTCGCGCATGTTGTCCAGTGCCTGGATGATCCGTTCCACGCCGGGATGGCATTGCTCGTAGAAGCGCTGCCCCTCCGCGGTCAGCGAGGTGCTGCGCGTGGTGCGCACGAAGAGCCGCACGCCCAGCTGGTCTTCGAGTTTCTGCACGCTGCGGCTGACTGCCGAACGGCCTATGCCCAGCCGGTCGCCGGCCTTGGCGAAGTTGCCCTCGGCGGCGACCGCCAGGAAGGCCATGACGCCGGCATAGCTGGTGGCAAAGCTGTCGGCCAGGGAGTCCGGGCCGTTCGCGGGAGGGGTGACCGGGGAGGCTGGGATAGGGGTAGGCATGGTGGCAGCGCCGCAAGTTGGTTGATCCTACCTGCTAAGACGTTGCGCTGGACGGTTTTGTGACGCCTCCTTGAAAAAAATGGCCAGCTCCGGGCGGGGAGTCGCCCGGAGCTGGCCAGGAAGGGATAAATATCCGTCCCTTATTGAACGGGGATCAGGGCGGGAGCGCCCTTTTTCTTGATCAGCACGACCACGAACTTGGCCGGCTTGGTCTGGCTGGCGTTGCGGCCCACGGTGTGGATGTCGTCCGGCCCTTCGTAGAAGGTCTGGCCCGGGGTCAGCGTCACTTCCTTGCCGCCTTTGACCTGCATGACGATGCTGCCCTCCAGCACATAGACGAAGGCCGAGGCGTCATGGCGGTGCAAGGGGTCGGCGGCCCCGGGCGGGTAGTCGACGACGAGCATGACGGCATCCCGGCCGGGAATGTCGGGCAGGTCCTTGCTCATCACTTCGGTGACGATGGGATCGGCCGGCTTGCCGGCGGGCGCGCCGTGGTGCGATGCAGCATGGGCGGGCTGGCCCAGCAGCGCGCCGGCGGCGATGAAAGACAACGCGAGTTTGGTGAGTTTCGGCATGGCCTGTCCTGAGTGGAGTGGTGACAGGTCCATCGTAGAAGCGAGGGCGGCGCGGCGGTAGGTCCGCGCAAGGGACCACCATGTTGCCCGCGATGCACCAACGCCGCTGCGGGCGGTCTCAGCGTTGCGCCAGGGCGGCCGCGATGCGGGCCAGCTTGTCCGGATTGCGCTGCACCAGCACCCGGGTCAGGCGCTTGCCGTCCGTTTCGTAGGACTGCACCGATTCGAGATCGCCATCGATGAAGCGCAGCAAGGTCCACTGGCCGTTCACCTGGACCACCTCGGTGCGCAACGCGTCGCGGTAGCGGCGCTTGCCGGCGTAGAACAGCTGCGCCAGCCGCTTGCCGCCCACCAGGCTGGCAAAGGCGGTGACCTTGTCGCCGCCGTCGCCGATAAGTTCGGCATCGTCGCTCAGCAGCGCATGCAGGCCGTGGAAGTCGCTGCGGTCCATCGCATCGGCAAAGGTCAGCAGCAGCCGGTGCAGCGTCGCGCGCGGCACGGTCTCGCGCGGGGTGCCTTGGCGCAATTGCTGCTTGGCGCGCCGCACCAGCTGGCGGACCGCGGCCTGGGTCTTGTCCAGGGTCTGCGCGATGTCCTCGTAGTCGGCGTCGAACACTTCGCGCATCAGGAAGGCCGCGCGGGCGTCCGGCGACAGGCGCTCCAGCATGAACAGAAATGCCACTGACACATCGTCGGCCAGTTCATGGATCTGTTCGGGCGTGGACGGCGCGGCCATCAGCATCGGTTCCGGCAGCCAGACGCCCACGTAGTTTTCCCGTTCCGTGCGGGCAGCGCGCAGGCGGTCGATCGCCAGACGGGTGGTGACGGTGACGAGCCAGGCCTCGGGGTTCTCCAGCGTGGAGCGGTCCGCGCCATGCCAGCGCAGCCACGCATCCTGCACCACGTCTTCCGCCTCGGCCACCGAGCCCAGCATGCGATAGGCGATCGCGTAGAGGCGCGGGCGATGGCGGTCGAACAGGGTCACGGAGCCGGTCATGGAATGGGCCAATGCCTAGCGGAAATGGGGGGGGCGGGAGGGCAGGGTATTTTGCCGCAGCGGCCCGGGCAGGACAAGCTGCGCAAGCCTCTGCCAGCCAGTCCCGGGCGGAGGGGCGCGCCGCGTGCCGCGCGCGCTACAGCGCGATCACCGAGGCAGGCAGCGCGGGCAGGTTGGCGCTGCCTGCCATCTGCTTCAGATCCCTTTCGATCATGACGCTCAGGCGGCTGATGGGTACGTCGTTGGCGCTGCCCTCGAAGGGATTCTCCGTGCTTTCGCCCACCTGCTCGAGCGAGGTGTAGATCCACGAGATGATTACGCTGAACGGCACCGCCAGCCACGCCATCTGGCCTTGCATGTAGCCGCCGATATCCTGGCCCAGCTGGGCGAATTGGCCCGTCAGTCCGAACGGCAGCGCCACGCAGAAAGAGCGCACGAACAAGGTGTTGATGATGGCGTACTGGCGTGGATACGGAAAATTCTTGATGCGCTCGGCCTGTCCCTGCAGATCCAGCAGTTCCCGGATGCGGCTGTTGAGCTCGGCGTATTCCGCCGCGGTGATGGCGCCTGCATCCAGCAGTCCGCGGACCGCCCGGCCTTGCATTGCCAGCATTTGCGCGGCCTTGTCATCGGTCTGCATCAAACCGGCAATGTCCTGTGCCGGCAGGTAGCGGGAAAGCGCGGACTCCAGGGGCTCGGCGCGTTCCGGGATCACGTACTGCCTGCGGTATTCGGCATTGGGACGGTTGCCGACGGTCTCCCATACGCGGGCCTCGCGCAGCTGGTAGCGCAACGCCGTCAACCAGGCCAGATGCCGCTGCACCAAGGCCGTGCCGCGTTCGGCGTCGCCGACGTAGTTGCGGCTGATCACGCCCCAGTAGCGGCTGGCGCTGACAATGCTCATCCAGACCTTCTGCGCTTCGACCGTGCGCGCATAGGTCTGCACGTTCTTGAAGCCGACGACAAAGGTGGTGGCGGTGCCCAGTAGCGAAACCACCGACAAGGGCAGGGTCAGCCATTTCAGGCCAGCCAGCTGATGGAGCAGCACTGGCGCGAAGCCCAGCGCCAGCAGGACGTAGATCTTCCTGCGGGTCCAGATGATGAACTCGCCCAGGCGATAGGATTTTCCCAGATGCATGATGTCGGCCCCCCGGTCGGCGCGCAGCGGCGCGTCTGGTGTGTATGGGTGCGCTCATCCTAAGAGCGTCGCGCGTGACGCGGTAGGGCCATGCAAGGACGCATGGTGTTGCCGGCGCGACACCAATCATCGTTTCTCCTTCCGAATAAGTGCGGCCCGCGTGACGTGGGCCTGTGTGGCGCGCGTCATGTCCATGCCGCGGCGCATTGGTGCCCGTCGCGCAACAGCGTGCTTCCCGCCGCGTGCCTACCGCGGACCAGACCGCATACCTACCATGCCCTCACTCACTTTGCCGAAACAGGAGTTCCCATGAACGACTCGCACAACCCGGCCCGCCGCAGTCTTCTTGCCGGCAGCGCCATCCTGGCGACGGGGGCATTCGCCATCCGCGCCGAAGCAGCCGCGCAGAGCAACGCGCAATCCAACCGGAGCACGACCATGACCCGCAATACCTTCACCACCAACGACGGTACGCAGATCTACTTCAAGGATTGGGGCCAGGGCCCCGTGGTCACCTTTTCGCATGGCTGGCCGCTGAACGCGGATGCCTGGGACGGGCAGATGCACTACCTGGCGCGCAATGGCTTTCGCGTCATCGCGCATGATCGGCGCGGCCATGGCCGTTCTTCGCAGCCGTCTGCCGGCAACGACATGAACGGCTATGCCGATGACCTGGCGCAGTTGATCGAGGCGCTCGATCTGAAGAACATCACCATGGTTGGCCATTCCACCGGCGGCGGCGAAGTGGCGCGCTATATCGGCCGCCACGGCAGCAAGCGCGTGGCCCGCGCGGTGCTTATCGGCGCGGTGCCGCCGGTGATGTTGAAGTCCGCTGCCAATCCCGAAGGCTTGCCTGTCGAGGTCTTCGACGGCATCCGCGCGGGCGTGGCGGGAGACCGCTCACAGTTCTACAAGGAGCTGGCGGTTCCGTTCTACGGCGCCAACCGCCCCGATGCCAAGGTCTCGCAAGGCATGCTGGACCAGTTCTGGTTGTGGAGCATGCAAAGCGGCCAGAAGAACGCCTACGAATGCGTCAAGGCGTTTTCCGAGACCGACTTCACCGAGGACCTGAAGAAGATCGACGTCCCGACCCTGTTCATGCACGGCGAAGACGATCAGATCGTGCCGGTGCACGACTCGGCGAAGAAGGCCGCGCGCCTGGTCAAGAACGCCAGGGAAATCTATTACCCCGGCGCGCCGCATGGCCTGACCGCCACCATGCAGGACCGCATCAACGACGACCTGCTCGCCTTCATCCGCGCCACCGCCTGAACGGCGCACCTACCTGGAGTTACCGCCATGTTTGCCATTGAAAACACCGAATCCCTCGACCTGGTCCCGTCGCGCTACGCGCTGCAGATCGGCGACATCGACGCCCTGGTCGTGAGCGACGGCGTGCTGCCGCTGCCAACTTCGACCATGGCCACCAATGCCGATCCTGCCGATCTCGCGGCCTGGCTGGAACACATGTTCATGCCTCCGGACGCGTTCGACTGGCCGCTGAACGTGATGGTGGCCCGCAGCGGCGACCAGACCATCCTCATCGATGCGGGGCTGGGCGGGCAGTTCGCGGGCTTTCCGCGCGCTGGGATGTTCCCGCAGAGATTGGAGTCCGCCGGCATCGCGCTGGAATCCGTGACTGACGTGATCATCACGCACATGCACATGGACCACGTGGGCGGGCTGCTCGTGCCGGACGTCAAGGAGCGCTTGCGTCCCGACGTGCGCATCCACGTGTCCGCGACCGAAGTGGCGTTCTGGACCTCGCCGGATTTCTCGCACACCGTCATGCCCAAGCCTGTGCCTGCGGTATTGAAGTCGACGGCTACCAGTTTCTACAACGAGTACCGCGACCGGCTGCGCCTCTTCGACGATCGGCATGAGGTGGCGCCGGGCGTCATCGTGCGCATGACCGGCGGCCATACTCCCGGGCACAGCGTGGTCGACCTGATCTCGGGCGGCGAAAGGCTGACGTTTGCCGGCGACGCCATGTTTCCTGTCGCGTTCGACCATCCCGAATGGCAAAACGGTTTCGAGCACGACCCCGAGGAGTCGGCCCGCGTCCGCCTCGGTCTGTTCCAGGAGCTGGCGCAGAACCGCGGGCTGTTGGTCGCCGCCCATCTGCCGTTCCCGTCCCTGGGACGTGTGGCGGTCGACGGCGACGCGTTCCGCTGGGTGCCGGTCATCTGGGACTTTTAAGCGCGCCGATGCCGGCCGACGAGGCCTGTCGCGTCGGCCGGCGTCTTACCTGTACGAAGGAACATCATCATGAAAAAACTGTTGGGCAAGACTGCCGTCGTCACCGGCGGCAACAGCGGCATAGGCTATGCCGCGGCCGAGGCCTTCATTGCCGAAGGCGCGCGCGTGGCCATCCTCGGGCGCAGGAAAGATGCCGTCGACGCGGCGGTGGCGCAACTTGGAGCGTCCGCCTTCGGCATGGTTGGGGACGTTGCCGACCTGGCCACGCATGACCGCGTGGCGGCAGAAGTCCGTGAACGGTTCGGCGCCGTCGACATCTACATGGCCAACGCCGGCATGAATAACATCGAGCCTTCGACCGCGGTAAGCGTGGACAGCTATGACGTCCAGTTCGACACCAACACGCGCGCCGTGTTCTTCGGCGTCACCAAGGTCCTGCCGCTGGTGCGCGACGGTGGTTCCATCATCATCACTGGCTCCATCGCCAGCGCCAAAGTGCTGGAAAACCATGCGGTCTATGCCGGCTCCAAAGCCGCCATCGAGGCGTTTGCGCGCGCCTGGGCGCTGGAATTCAAGTCGCGCAAGATTCGTTTCAACGTATTGAGCCCCGGTCCTACGGATACGCCCATTCTGGAAAAGCTGGGCGTGGGCGCGGCGCATCGGCCCGCATTCGAACAGGGCATGGCCTCATTGATTCCGCTTGGGCGGCTGGCGCAATCTGCGGAATTGGCGCGCGCCGCATTGTTTCTCGCTTCGGACGACGGCGGGTTCATTACTGGGGTCAATCTGCGCGTCGACGGCGGCATCGCGCTGACTTAACTGGATCATCACTGCCTGGCAGAACGCGGGCGGACGATGGCAGGCGCTGGATCGGAAACGTTTGATTGCCTCTGCGCGTGGCGGATTTCAAATTCAGGCAACGATTGTTTATTGCCGATTCTTCATGATTTGAACAACCGATCCTGTGCAGACGTTCCAGCGCCATACGCGGCTGTCTACCCGCAGGTACTGGATCTGACCAGGTATGCGCCCGTCTGGGCGACGGCAATGTGGATTAATTTTGTTGCAGTGAAACACGCGGAATATTTCGATTATCCAGCATCCTGATCCCGCCTCGATTGGCAAACTCTTACAAGGTTGAAGCACACAAAAAAACACGAAGTTCTGATAGGGTCCATTTATGTGGAAAACTCGGAAAATTCGTTAAAATCAATTGCTTGGGATTATGAGCGGGAGCCTTGTCTCCCGCTTTGTGTTCAGATCCGCAGGTCGCCACCCGCGTCTGCGGTCCACGAAAAAAATGGGTTGACCGGCCGTATTTTTTTCTGGAATCAGCGTTTGCTGGCTAATCCAGTCAGCATTTTGATGCATTGCAGCATCGCAACAACGAAGCCCAGCTCCCTGCAGATTCTGATTCTGATGGCCTATCCCATTCCTGGCGGATTGTCCTGATGCCGGCCGGGGGCTTGGGTTGCGTCTCAGGCTTAGGATATCCACGCATGAATCTCCGGTTTCTGGAAACGTTTGTCCGAGCCGCCAGGCTCAAGAAAATGACCTTGGCCGCGGAAGAACTGCACGCGTCCCAGGCGGCCATCTCTGCCCGCATCGCAGCCTTCGAGGAAGAACTGGGGGTGAGGGTCTTTGTGCGGGAGAAGGGCAAGCAACTGAGCTTGACGCCAGTCGGCGCTGAAATGCTTGGACCCGCGGAAGAACTGCTGGCTCATGCAAGAGCCTTCACCAGCCGGTTCGCGACCACGGACGTACGGCTTACCCAGATCAGCATCGGCCTGAGCGGAACCGTCGCGGAAGCCATACTCGAGCCTATGGCCGCCGCCTTGAGCAGACAATGGCCGAACGTCACCGTGCACCTGCAATCGTTGACCAGTACGGATATACGACAGCAATTGCTTGGGGGGGCGCTCGACATCGGACTGTTGCTGGGCAGCATCGAAGAGCCGACGGTGGTCAACCGGCAATTGCTGGGGCTGGATTACGTCTGGGTCTGCAGCCCGAGCCTGATGCGCGGCGAGGTCGAGCCGTCGATGAATCAGTTGAAGCGGCTGCCTCTGCTGTCCTATCCGGTGGATTCGCTGCTGTACTCCTCGATTGCCAGCTATTTCTCATCTCCGCAGATGCAAGGCTTCAAGTTGATCGTCGTGAGGTCGCTGACGGTCATGCTGCGGCTGGCCGTTGCGGGTGCGGGCTACGCGGTACTGCCGCTCGAACTCATCCGCGGCGAACTCGATTCGGAAAAGCTGGTGCGGCTGCCATTTCCCAGGCCCTTTCCGAAGCAGACCTACTTCGCCGCCTATGTCGACCAGCCTGCGATTCCGTTGCGCGCAGCCATGGCCGACTGCATTTGCGAGGTAGCGCGGCTGGTCTCAGATGGCGTGGCGGACGAGACAACTTTTGCCGCCTGAGCGCAGCCGCGCTTCGGTCTGCGCTGTCTGCCCCTCAGTCCGGTTCGTTGGGGGACGCCGCGATGATCTGCCGCCACGCGATGGCATCGCGCTGTATCGTCTGCGCAAACGCTTCGGGGCCGTCTCCTACCGGTTCCGCAATCTGCCTGGCGAATGTTTCCCGCAACGCGAGTTGGGCCAAGGCCAGCTGCGCGCTGCGGGCGACCTTGGCGGTGATCTCGGGCGGGGTGTCGCGCGGCGCGCAAATGCCGACCCAGCCTTCGAAGCCCAAATCGTCCAGGCCCTGTTCGGCCAAGGTCGGTACGGACGGCATCTGCGGCAGGCGTTGATCCGTGCTGACGGCCAAACCCTTGACACGGCCAGACTCGATAAAGGGCAACGCTGAAATGATGCTGTCCATCATCACGTTCACGCGCCCCGTGGCGAGATCCGCATAAGCCGGCGTGGATCCGCGGTAGGGCACATGCAGCATGTCCAGGCCATGGCGCGCGCTGACTGTCTGGCCCGCAAGGTGGGGCATGGTGTTCTTGCCGCCCGAGGCGTAGCCGTATTTGCCGGGCGCCTGTTTGGCCGCCGCGATGAATTCCTGGAGATTGTTGGCAGATACGGCCGGATCGGCCACCCAGATAGTCGGCGTATCGGCGATGTGGACGACGGGAGCCAGATCCTCGACGCGGTACGGCAAGCCGGGATAAAGCGCTGTCGCCATGACCAGGCTGCTGGTGGAGCAGAGCAGCAGGGTATATCCATCGGGGCGTGCCCGGGCGACGGCCGCCGAGCCTATGGTGCCTCCTGCGCCCGGCCGGTTTTCGATGACCAGCGGCTGGCCCAGTGCCTGGCCCACCGGGCCGGCGATCTGCCGGGCCACTGCATCATTGCCGCCGCCGGGGGGGAAAGGCACCACCAGCGTCACGGGTATGCTTGGCCAGTCGGGGGATTCGGCCGCGTGCGCAGCGGGCGTCAGCGCGCAAGCAAGGAACAGAAGCCCGGCAATGGCGGAACCGTGCAAGGGGAGTCGGCGGATCATGCTGCTTCTTGGTGGCAAGAGTGGGTGGGCGAATTGCGCGCAACCCCGCATGCTGCCGGACATCCTTGCGTTAATGAAGCTAGAAAATACTTATTCAAATCAAAGAAAATTCATAACCTGGCTCGTTGACGACCAGGCGTCGTCGCCGGGCCGAATTGGGCCCGGCACGGCGGATACGCGTTCAATCGTCCAACGCCGGTACGGTCCCGATCTGGGCGAGGATGCGCGGCGATTCCATGTCGCCGGTTTCCTTGTCCACCAGCACTTCGTAGGCGGCAACGCCGGCGAACTTGGAGGCCATGGAGTTGGCGATGCGGATGGCGCCGAACTCGCTGCTGGCGGCGCGGATTTCACCAGGCGCGACGCCATCGGCGGCGGCGCGGTAGGGAACGACGATGTACTGAACGAGATGGGCAGCTTCTGACACAGGGTTCTCCTGGACGACAGTTTTTGGGCGAGCGAAATGTATCACGTTGTACTGTGTTTTTGTACAGTATTGTTTGACGCCGCGCCAACAATTTTCAATCAGCCTGGGAAAACCCCTAGCGCGCATTCATTGCCCGATTTTCCGCCGGCCTCTATTATTTTCGAAAATATTTAAATTTTTATAAAAAGAGGCAAGGGATGGAAGCGAACCGCTATGACGCGTACCGCGAGGACACCATAGGCCGCGCCAATGTGGCCGACTCGCCCGAGCTCATCGCCTACTACCAGGAGCTGGCCCGCCTGGAGACCGGCGCCCTGTGGACGGTGGCGAACAAGATCGAACCGTGGGCGCCGCGGTCGGCCTCGGTGCCGGTGGTGTGGCGCTACCAGGACCTGCGCGGCCACGTGCTGCGTTCTTCCGAGCTGGTTTCGCCCGAAGAGGCAGGCCGGCGCGTGATCTACCTGAACAACCCGGGCCGGCGCGACGTGGCCGCCGCCGTGGGCTGGCTGTACTCGGGCCTGCAGGTCATGAAGCCAGGCGAACTGGCTTCCGCCCACAAGCATTCGCATTCGGCGCTGCGCTTCATCATGGAAGGGCGGGGGGCCTTCACCGTGGTCGACGGCCACAAGATGACACTGGGCGCGAACGATTTCGTGCTGACGCCCAATGGCACCTGGCACGAGCACGGCGTGGCCGAAGACGGCACTACCTGCATCTGGCAGGACGGCCTGGACATTCCGCTGGTCAACGCCATGGAGGCCGGTTTCTATGCCGTGCATCCGGACCTGAACCAGACTGTGACCTATCCGGTGGACGACACTACCGCCGCCTGGGCCAACCCGGCGCTACGGCCTCAGGTGTCCGGTTGGACCAAGCCGTATTCGCCGCTCTTCAAGTACGAATGGGAGCCCACCTACGAGGCGCTGCGCCGCTATGCGCGCACTACCGCCGGCAGCCCCTACGACGGCATCCTGCTCGAATACGTCAACCCGGCCACGGGCGGCCCGGTCATGCCCACCATCGGCGCCAGCATGCAGCTGCTGCGGCCCGGCGAGCACACCAAGGCCCACCGCCATACCGGCAGCTTCATCTACCAGGTGGCCAAGGGCAGCGGCTATTCCATCATCGACGGCAAGCGCTACGACTGGACCGAACGCGACATCTTCTGCGTGCCCTCGTGGGCCATCCATGAACACGTCAATCTTTCATCGAACGACGACGCCTGCCTGTTCAGCTTCAACGACCTGCCCGTGATGCGCGCGCTGGCGCTTTACCGCGAAGAAGCGGTCAAGGAAAACGACGGCCATCAAGTGCTGATCTAGCGCTGCCCGATCCCTCTTGAATTTTTCATCCGCCGCGCGGGCCGGGCCCGCGCGCCTGACTCAACTCGTCCTGAATTTATGGAGTTCTTATGCGCTTGGTAACTTTTCGCGCCCATCCCACCGCCGCTGCCCGCCTGGGCGCGCTGGCCGAAGGCTATGTGATTGACCTGGCCCTGCTGGGCCGCGCAGGCGGCGTGGACCTGCCCGACGACATGCTGGCTTTCATCGACCTGGGCCCCGTGGCGGTGGCGCAGGCCAGCAAGCTGATGGAGGCTTATCGGGGCAACTGGCCCGTGGGCAGCGCGCTGCCGCAGGAAAACGTCAAGCTGCTGGCGCCGATTCCGCGTCCGCGCAAGAACATCTTCGGCATCGGGCTGAATTACGTGGAGCACGTGGCGGAATCCAGCCGTACGCTGGATACCTCGGCCGACCTGCCCAAGCAGCCGGTGATCTTCTCCAAGCCGCCCACCACCGTCATCGGCCCGGGCGACGCCATCGAGCACAACGCCAAGATCACGCAGCAGCTGGACTGGGAAGTGGAGCTGGCCGTGATCATGGGCCGCCGCGCCTCGCGCGTGGCCGAAGCCGATGCGCTGTCCTATGTGTTCGGCTACAGCGTGATGCTGGACATGAGCGCGCGCGATTGCCGCCGCGCCGGCCAGTGGATCTATTCCAAGGGCCAGGACACCTATGCGCCCTTCGGCCCGTGCATCGTGACCGCCGACGAGATCCCGGATCCGCAGGTGCTGGATCTGTGGCTGACGGTCAATGGCGAGAAGAAGCAGGGCTCGAACACGCGCCACATGCTGTTCAAGGTGCCGTTCCTGATCTCGGATATCAGCGCGGGCATCACGCTGGAGCCGGGCGACATCATCGCCACCGGCACGCCTGAAGGCGTGGGCGCGGGCCGCAAGCCGCAGGAATGGCTGTGGCCGGGCGACGTGGTGGTGGCCTGCGTCGAAGGCATCGGCACGCTGCGCCATCCGGTGGTGGCGGTCTAGAAAACGCCTGGCCGCGCCGCGGCGGGCAACGCAGTCTCCAAGGGGAAAAACATGATCAAGAAACAGATACTGGGCGGCGCGTTGTCCGTCGCGCTGGGCGCCGCGGCGTCCATGGGAGCGGCCCATGCCGCGGAACCGGTCAAGATCGGCTTCATCGCCACCTTGTCCACGCCGGCGGGCTATATCGGCGAGGACGAGCGCGATGCGTTCAACCTGGCCATCAAGCAGGGCGGCGGCAAGCTGGGCGGCGTGCCCGTGCAGCTGGTGATCGAGGACGACGGCCTGAAGCCCGCCAACGCCAAGCAGGCGGCCGACCGCCTGCTGCAATCGGGCGTCAAGCTCTATACCGGCGTGAACTTCTCCAACGTGCTGGCAGCGGTCGTGCCCAGCGTGGTGAAGTCCGGCGCCTTCTATGTCAGCCTGAATCCCGGCCCGTCGAACTTCGCGGGCGAAAAGTGCGATCCCAATTACTTCGTGGCGTCCTACCAGAACGACGCCTTCCATACGGCCGGCGGCGTGGCGGCCAACGAACTGGGATACAAGAAGGTCGTGCTGCTGGCGCCCAACTACCAGGCGGGCCGCGACGCCATCGAAGGCTTCAAGCGCACCTACAAGGGCGAAGTGGTCGCCGAAATCTACACCAAGCTCGACCAGTCGGACTTCTCGGTCGAGCTGGCGCGCCTGCGTTCGCTGGCGCCCGACGCCATCTATCAGTTCCATCCGGGCGGCACGGGCATCAACTTCGTCAAGCAGTACGCGGCGGCCGGGCTGAACAAGAGCATCCCGATGCTGATGCCCAGCTTCTCGATGGATGCGCGCATGATCCAGGCCACGGGTGACGCGTCGGCCGGCGCCTACATCACCGGCATCTGGTCGCAGGACTTCGACAACGCGCAATCCAAGGCCTTCGTGCAAGCGTTCAAGGACGCCTATGGCCGTGTGCCGACGGACTACGCCATGCAGGCCTACGACACCGCGCAGCTGATTGGCGCTGGCCTGAAGGCTACCGGCGGCGACCTGTCCAAGGCGGCTGAGTTTCGAGCCGCGCTGCGCAAGCCCGAGTTCACGTCGCTGCGCGGCAAGTTCAGCATGAACACCAACCAGCATCCGATCCAGGATCTGTACCTGATGCGCATCGAGAAAGGCAGCGACGGCAGCCTGTCGCCGAAGCTGGTCCGCAAGCTGGTGTCCGATGACAAGGACGCCTACGCGCAACTCTGCAAGATGCCGTCATGACGCTCCTGTTTGAACAGCTGCTCAACGGGCTGCAGTTCGGCGCCATGCTGTTCATGCTGGCAGCCGGACTGACGCTGATCTTCGGCATCATGGGCGTGGTCAACCTGACGCATGGCTCGTTCTACATGGTGGGCGCCTACTGCGCGGCGTACGCCATCGGCACCACCGGCTCGTTCCTCGCGGGCGTGCTGGCGGCGCTGCTGGGGGCGGGCCTGTACGGCATTTCGGTCGAAGTGGTGGTGATACGCAAGCTGTACAAGCGGGATCACCTGTACCAGGTCCTGGCCACCTTCGGCCTGCTGCTGTTCTCGAACGAAGCGGTCAGCCTGATCTTCGGGCGGCGTCCGCCGCTGGTGGGCATCCCAAGCTTCCTGGAAGGCGCGGTGACGTTGGCGCCGGGATTCCAGTATCCGCTGATCCGCCTGTCGTTCATCGCCATTGGCGCGCTGGTGGCGGTGGGCCTGTGGTGGCTGGTCAACCGCACGCGCATCGGCATGCTGATCCGCGCGGGCGCCGACGACCGCGAGATGGTCGACGCGTTGGGCATAGACATCCGCAAGCTCTACACGCTGGTGTTTGGCCTGGGCGCCTTGCTGTGCGGGCTGGCCGGCGTGATGGCCGCGCCCTTGCTGGCGGTGGAAATCGGCATGGGCGAACGCATCCTGATCACCACCTTCGTGGTCATCGTGATCGGCGGGGTCGGCTCGGTGCGCGGCGCCCTGGCTGGCGCCTTGCTGGTGGGCATGGTGGACAGTCTGGGGCGCGCGTTCCTGCCGCAGCTGCTGTCGACGATGTTCTCGCCCGCCACCGCGGACCCGCTGGCCGCAGGCATGGCTTCGGCAAGCATTTATGTACTGATGGCGATCGTGCTGATCGCCAAGCCGGGCGGGCTGTTCCCGGCGCGAGGATGACGATGGCATACACACTTACGAACCGCGCCCGCTGGGGGCTGGGCGGCCTGGCGGTGCTGATCCTGCTGCCGGCTGCGGCGCTGGCCTCGGGTTCGCCGTTCCTGATCGGCGTGGTGACGCGCTTTCTGATCTACGGCCTGGCCGCGGTCAGCCTGGACCTGGTGATCGGCTACGGCGCCATGGTCAGTTTCGGCCATGCCATGTTCTTCGGGCTGGGCGGCTATGCGGTCGGCATCATCGCCTTCCATACTTCGGAAGCCGGTCCGATCTTCGGCTGGGCTGGCAGCAACGCGGCGCTTGTGGTGTGGCCGATAGCGCTCATCGTGTGCGCGTTGGCCGGCTGGCTGTTCGGCTATCTGGCGCTGCGCACGCGCGGCGTGCAGTTCATCATGATCACGCTGGCGTTCGGCCAGATGGTGTACTTCGTGCTGGTGTCGCTGCAGTTCTACGGCGGGGACGATGGCCTGATGATTCCGCAGCGCAATGAGCTGCCGGGCATCAATCTGGAAAGCCCCATGGTTTTCTACTACCTGTGCCTGGCGCTGCTGACCCTTTGGACGCTGCTGTGCATCCGCGTGACCAACTCGCGCTTCGGCATGGTGCTGCAGGCGCTGCGCCAGAGCGAGCGGCGCGCCATCAACCTGGGCGTGGCGCCCACGCCGTACCGGCTCAGCGCCTTCGTGCTGTCGGCGGTGGGCACGGGGCTGGCCGGCGTGCTGTGGGCCAACTATGCCGGGCTGGTGACGCCCGACATGGCGGCCTGGACCAAGTCCGGCGAACTCATGGCCATCGTCATCCTGGGCGGCGTGGGCACCTTGCTCGGGCCGATCGCGGGCGCGGCGGTATTCCTGGGGCTGGAGCAGATGCTGTCGTCCCTGACCGAGCACTGGCTGCTGTACATGGGGCCGATCCTGGTGCTGGTGGTGCTGTGGGGCCAGAAGGGCCTGTTCGGAAAGCTGCTGGAGACGCGCCATGCCGACTGACGCAAGCGCCAGCCTGTTGCGCCTGACGCAGCTGCGCAAGGCTTTCGACGCGGTGGTGGCCACCAACGGCGTGGACCTGGACGTGCGCGCCGGCGAGATCCACGCCATCATCGGCCCCAACGGCGCGGGCAAGTCCACCCTGATCGCGCAGATCTGCGGCGAGATCCGGCCGGACTCCGGGACCATCCATTTGGATGGGCAGGACGTGACCGCGCTGCGCGCCTTCGAGCGCGCCCGCTTGGGGCTGGGCCGCTCGTTCCAGATCACCGAGCTGTGCCAGGAGTACACCGCGCTGGAGAACGTGATCCTGTCGCGCATGCTCAAGAGCGGCCGCGCCTTCCAGGCCTGGTCCAATCCGCGTCATGACGCGGCGTTGAAGACCGAGGCCATGCAGTGGCTGACGCACGTGGGGCTGGAGGACCGTCGCCACGTGCGTTCGGCGGACCTGGCGCACGGCGAGAAACGGCAGCTGGAGCTGGCGGTGGCGCTGGCGCGTTCGCCGCGGCTGTTGCTGCTGGACGAGCCCATGGCCGGCATGGGGCCGGAGGAATCGGCGCGCATGACCCGGCTCTTGCAAGGCATGAAGGGCGACTACGGCATCCTGCTGGTGGAACACGACATGGACGCGGTCTTCGCGCTGGCCGACCGCATCAGCGTGCTGGTCTACGGCCGCGTGGTGTTCAGTGGTTCGCCAGAGGAGGTGCGCCGCCATCCGGAGGTGCGCGCGGCGTATCTGGGAGAAGAACATGTTGAAGGTTGAAGGGCTGACTGGCGGCTACGGGTCCAGCAAGGTCCTGTTCGGCATGTCGTTCGAGGCCAGTGAAGGCGAGGTGATCTCGCTGATCGGGCGCAACGGCATGGGCAAGACCACCACGATCAAGACCCTGATGGGCATGCTGCCCGCCACCGGCGGCGCGGTGCAGTTTCGCGGCCGCACGCTGGGCCGCTCCGCGCCCAGCAGCGTGGCGCGGCTGGGCGTGGGGCTGGTGCCGGAGGGCCGGCGCGTGTTCGGTTCGCTGACGGTGCAGGAAAACCTGGTTGCGACCTCGCGCGCCGCGCCGGGCGGATGGGATCTGGAGCGGGTCTACACGCTGTTCCCGCGTTTGAAAGAGCGCCGCGGGCAGTCGTCGCGCACGCTGTCGGGCGGCGAACAGCAGATGCTGGTGGTGGGGCGCGCCCTCATGACCAACCCCAAGCTCCTGATCCTGGACGAAGCCACCGAGGGACTGGCGCCGCTCATCCGCCAGGAGATCTGGCGTTGCCTGCGGGCGCTGAAGGCCGAAGGCCAGACCATCCTGGTGATCGACAAGAACCTGCCCGAAATGGCGACGCTGGTGGACCGCCACTACATCGTGGACAAGGGCCGGGTGGCCTGGTCGGGGCAGCCCGCCGAGCTGTCCGCCCAGCCCGAGCTGGCGCAGCGCTACCTGGGCATATGAACAGGCCGCGCGGGTAGAATGAGCCGCCTGTGCGCGGATACGCGCCCCGGCCGCTGACATCTGGAGACCATCTTGAAGCCTAGAATAAAAGCTTCCCGCCAGGACGATCCCGGATCGGACGGGAGCGCCGGCATTGAGGAAATCACGCTGTCCGAGCAGGTTTACCGTCTGCTTCGGCGCGACATCATGCGCGGCGCCTTCGCGCCGGGCCAGTCCTTGCGGCTGGAATTGCTGAAGCAGCGCTACGGCAGCAGCTTCTCTCCCATCCGCGAAGCCCTCAACCGCCTGCGCAGCGAGCGCATGGTCATCAGCACCACGTCGCGCGGCTTCAGCATCGCGCCCTTGTCGGTCGAAGAAATGTGGGACGCCTGTGAAACCCGAATCCTGATCGACTGCGACGCGCTGCGCCGCTCGCTGGCCAACGCCGACGACGCCTGGGAAACGCGCCTGGTCGGCGCGTACCATGCGCTGACGCTGGCCGCGCAGCGGGCCGACCAGGCCGCCGAGCCGTCGGAAGAATTGGACGAGCTGCTGGAGGCGCGCCACCTGGAGTTCCACCACGCGCTGATCGGCGCGTGCCGTTCCAACTGGCTGTTGGACCTGTCCACCCAGCTCTACGCGCAGACCGAGCGCTACCGCCGTCCGGCGCGCGCCGGCGCGACCGCCTACGGGCCTGAGCGCAACGTCGACGACGAGCACCGCCAGCTGTTGGACGCCGCCATCTCGCGCGACGTGGAAGGCTCGGTCGCCATGCTCGCCGCGCACTACCGCAAGACCGCGCAGTTCATCGAACGCATCATCTCCCAGCCCCAATCGCAGCCAACATCGCAGGCCAGGCATGCATAACAGCGACATCGATCTCTTCTTTCCCACCATCGCCGAGCGCGAGGTGCAATACAACGCGCGCGAATCGGTGCCGGATTTCGACGCCTGCGTGCGCCGCTATGCCGAGTCCTCGGCGCGGGTGCGCACGCGCCGCCCGGGCGTGCTGGACCTGCGCTACGGCATGGGCCAGGATGAAAGGCTGGACCTGTTCCTGCCCGCCGCCTCGCAGGCGCGGGCGCCGCTGTTCGTGTTCATCCACGGCGGCTATTGGCGCGCGCAGCGCAAGGAAGACGCGCCCGTGATGGCAGAGGCCTTCAACGCCGCGGGCGCCGCCGTGGCTACCCTGGAATACACGCTGGTGCCCGAGGCGACCCTGGGCGAAGTGGTGCGCGAAGTGCGCTCCGCCGTGGCCTGGCTGTACCGCAACGTGGCGGCCTATGGCGTGGACCCTGAACGGATCTACGTCAGCGGCAGCTCGGCGGGCGGCCATCTGGCCGGCATGCTGGTCGCGCCCGAATGGCAGGCACGCTACGGCGTGCCGGACGACGTGATCAAGGGCACGCTGGTATTGAGCGGGCTGTTCGATCTGCGGCCGCTGTGCGATATCCTGCCCAACACCTGGCTGCAGCTGACGCCAGAGCAGGCCGCGCACCAAAGCCCGATCTTCCATCTGCCGGAACGTGCAGGCCCGATGCTGCTGGCCGTGGGCGGGTTGGAGACGCAGGGTTTCAAGAACCAGACGGCGGCGTACGAAGCGGCGTGGAATGCTGCGGGGCTGGCCTCCACCCGTATTCCGACGCCGCACTGCAATCATTTTGACCTGGTCAATGAACTGGAAAATCCGGACAGCGATCTGACCCGCGCCACCCTGGCGATGATGGGGCTGGGCGCCAAGTGAACGGCCGGCCGATGGCGTAAGCTTGACGTCCATGGCCGACCTGAAACTCCTTGAAGACCTGATTGCCCTGGCGCAGACCGGCAGCTTCGTGCGCGCGGCCGAGCTGCGCCACGTCACTCATCCGGCGTTCGGCCGACGCATCCGCGCGCTGGAGGCCTGGGCCGGCGCGCCGTTGATCGAACGCCAGCGCCTGCCGGTGGTCCTGACCGCCGAAGGCGAGGCCTTGCTCAAGACCGCGACGCAGGTGGTGGAGCAGATGGGGCAGGTGCGCCATCGCATCCGCAGTTTCGGCGCAGGCGGGGAGGCGGTGCTGCGCATCGCCACCGGCCGCAGCCTGGCCCGCACGTTGGTGGCCGACTGGATCGCGCGCCTGCGCCACCGCACGCCCAAGGTGTTGACCGAGGGCACGCAGGTCGAATTGTCCACCGGCATGATGCAGGACATGGCGGCGCGGCTGGAGCAGGGCCGGGTGGACCTGCTGTGCTGCTACGAGCATCCGGCCCTGTCGGTGCAGCTGAGCCCGGGGCGCTACCGTTACATGACCCTGGGCACAGACAAGCTCGTGCCCGTCAGCCAGGCGGATTCCCGCGGCCGGCCCCGTTACGTGCTGCAGGAAGGCGGTCCGTCCGTGCCCTTGATCACCTATGCGGGCGGCCTCGCGATGGAACGCATTGTGGGCGACCGCCTGGAGGCCACGCCGTACGCCCTGGCGCCATTCTTGCGCAGCGACTCGCTGGACGCGGCGCATGGCGCGGTCGCCAAGGGGCTGGGCGTGGCTTGGCTGCCGTGGTCCATGGTGGCGGCGGACTGCCGCCGCGGCGCGCTGGCAGCCCTGGGCGGCCGTAGCGAGGAAATCTCGTTCGAGGTGCGGCTGTACCGTTCGCGGGCGCGCCTGGCGGACCTGGCCGAAGCGGCCTGGGAAGCGACGGCCAGTCGCAAGGCGTGAAATCCGTCAGCCGCGCGTCCGGCGTGTGCCGAATCCGCACGGCCATGTGTCGATTCAGCACGAAATATCCCTGGTGTACGCCCGAGAATAGCTCCCGAAACATTAAATGAGACGGCGCCGCCGTCCGCCTCAGCACCCCAGGGAGAAAACATGAAATCCGTCCTGCATCCATTGCGCGGCGCGCTCGCCGCTATCTGTGCCGTCTCGGCGCTGGCCGCGGCGCCTTCCGCCCACGCCGAGTATCCCGAACGCGCCATTTCTCTGGTGGTCGGCTACCCGGCGGGCGGCAGCGTGGACCTGACCGCCCGCCTGTTTGGCGAAGAACTGGCCAAGCGCCTGGGCCAGAGCGTGGTGGTCGAGAACGTGGGCGGCGCCGGCGGCACCATCGGCGCGCAGCGCGTGGCGCGCGCCGCGCCCGACGGCTACACGCTGCTGCTGGGCTCGACCAATGAGATGGTCATCGCCAGCATGATCAACAACGCGGTCAAGTACGACAGCGTGAAGGACTTTTCGCCGCTGGGCGTGATCGCCTCGCAGCCCATGCTGCTGGCCGCCAGCAAGAATTCCGGCGTGAAGACCGCCGCCGAATACCTGCAGAAGCTGCGCGCCTCCGCGCCCGGCAGCTTCAACTACGGTTCTTCCGGCGTGGGCACGACCCTGCACCTGGCCGGCGAGATGATCAACCAGTCGACCGGCACGCGCGCCGAGCACGTGCCGTACCGCGGCGTGGCGCCGCTGGTGACGGACTTGATGAGCGGTCAACTGGATTACGGCATGCTGGTGCTGTCCTCGGGCCTGCCGCAAGTGCGCGCCGACAAGATCGTGGCGCTGGGCGTGACCGAGAAGAAGCGTTCGCCGGTGGCGCCGGACCTGCCGGCCCTGGCCGAAACCCCGGGGTTCGAGTCCGTGGACATCAGCGTCTGGTTCGCGCTCTATGGCCCGGCCGGCTTGCCGGAGCCGGTGGCCGCCAAGCTGCGCAGCGCGCTGGCCGACACGCTGAAGTCGGAGCAGTTCCGCGCCAAGATGCAGGAAGCCGGCGGCGTGCTGTCGCAACCGGGCCTGGACCCGGCGGCCTATCAGGCCGAGGAAACCAGGAAATACGGCGCGCTGGTCAAGGCCGCCAAGATCGAAGCCCAGTGATCCGAAACCGGATCATCGCAACACCCTAGTACCGCAGCGGACGACATCCATGGAATTCAAGCTTCCCGTACCCGACCTGAGCGCCGAGCGCGCCGGCAATACCGGCACCCCTGGCGTGTGGCATTTCGATTCAGGCCTTCCGGGGCGCGCGTTGATGGTGTCCGCGCTGGTGCACGGCAACGAGTTGTGCGGCGCCTGGGCCTTGAAGGACCTGCTGGCGGCGGGCGTGCGGCCTCGCCGCGGCAGCCTGACGCTGGCATTCTGCAATCTGGATGCGTTCGACCGCTTCGACCACGCCAACCACGACGCCTCGCGCTTCGTCGCCGAAGACATGAATCGCGTCTGGAGTGCCGAACGCCTGGACAATCCCACGACGCCGGACCGCCGGCGCGGCGCCGAGCTGCGTCCCTGGGTGGAGCGCGCGGACTGGCTGCTGGACCTGCATTCCATGCATGAGCCGGGTGCGCCCTTGCTGCTGACCGGCGTCCTGCCGCGCAACATTGCGCTGGCGCGCCGCCTGAAGGCGCCGCAGCACGTGATCGTGGACGCGGGGCATAAGGACGGCGTGCGCATGCGCGACTTCGGCCAGTTCGGCGATCCCGCCCGAGAAGACGCCTGCGCCTTGCTGATCGAATGCGGTTTCCATGGCGAGCTGGCTGCGCGCGACGTGGCGCGCGACATGGTGGCGCGCATGCTGCTGGAGTCGGGCGTGGCGGATGCGGCGGACGTGCCGGCGGGCTGGCTGTTGCCGGATGCCGAAAACCAGCGCGTGCTGGAAGTGACGGACGCGGTGGTCGCGCCATCCATGGACCTGCGCTTCGCGCAGCCCTGGACCGGGTTGGAAACGTTCGAGCACGCCGGATCGACGATAGGCTGGGCCGACGGCCAACCCATCGTGACGCCGTACGATCAGTGCACGCTGGTCATGCCGTCCTTGCGCCAGCTGAAGCCGGGCGTGACGGTGGTGCGGCTGGCGCGGGACTACGCCGGCTAAGCGCTGCGGCGCGTCTTATTTCTGCGGCGTGAACCGCAATTCATCCAGCTGATAGCCTTGGGCCTTGGCCGCATCCAGGGCCTTGTCCAGTTCTTCCTTGGGCAACTGCGGCGAGCGCGACAGGATCCACAGGTATTTCCGGTCCGGGGTGCCGACCACCGACCAGCGGTATTCGGGGTCCAGGCCGATCACCCAGTAATCGCCCTTGAACGGCTTGAAGAACGAAACTTCGAGCTTGGCGTTGTTGCTGCCTTCCACCACGGTGGCGGTGCCCGAGGCCGAATCGATGTCGCCATCCTTGGTGCGGCAGCGGTTGTTCACGCCGACCGTGCCATCGGCATGTGCGGTGTATTCGGCGGTGGTGTCTCCCACGCAGTCGCGCTGGAAGAACATGGGGAAATTTGCGATTTCGTACCACATGCCTGCGTAACGCTTCAGGTCCACCGATTCCACGGTTTGCATGGGCGGCGGCGCGGCATGGACTATCCCCGCCACGCTGGTGGCCAAGGCCAACAGGAATGTTGCGGTGCGGCGCATGGGGGAAACCTCCTGATGTGACAGAGCGGTCCGCGCCGGCCGGAGGGCCGGCGGCGCGGATCAAAACCCTAACGATACGCCTTATTTGCGCGGGGCCTTCAGCGCGGCGTGGTAGCGGGCCACATAGGTATCGAAATCCTCGGTGTCCGATTGCTCCAGGCGCAGCTGTTCCGCCGTGGACTGCGCGGCGGCCTGTTCATAGGCTGCCGCCAGGTCGGCGGGCAAGGCCTGGGCGCGCAGCGCGTCGGCATGCTTGCGGCTGAGGTCCAGCGAATAGTCATGGAACGACAGGCCGCTGTCGGTCAGCGAAGCCAGCAGGCGCGCCGACGGCGTGGAGTCGGGCTGATCGAGCTTGGCGCGCTGGGCCGCCAGGGCCTCGGCATAGGCGCTGCCGCCCATGGCCGAGTCGAACAGCGCGGCGTAGGGCGCGATCTGGTCCAGCAGTTCGTGGCCCCATTGCGCCAGCCCGATGGGCTGGCCTTCGCGATCCAGCATGAGGCCGGGCTTGCGACCTTCCTTGACCACGGTCGAGAAGTTGTCGGCGCTGCGCTGACAGTAGCCGTTGGCGGGGAAGAAGGGGCTGTCGGACGCGGTGCAGAACAGCAGGAAGGCGTCGACGAAGCGGCTGGTGCTGGCGTCGATGCCGACCGGCGAGTTCGGGTCGATATCCAGGCAGCGCACTTCAACGTACTGCACGCCGCGTTCCGCCAGCGCCGTGATCGGGCGTTCGCAGCGGCCGGTGGCGCGCTTGGGGCGGATGCTGGAGTAGTACTCGTTTTCGATCTGCAGCACGTTGGTGTTGAGCTGGATCCATTCGCCGTCGCGGTGCGTGCCGATCTTCTGGTAGTCGGGCCAGGGCTGGCTGACGGCGTCGTACAAGCGGCCCAGGAACGTGTCCAGGTCGTTGTAGCAGAGCTTGAGCTGCGACTGCGCCTTGTTCTGGTAACCCAGGTCGCTCATGCGCAGGCTGGTGGCGTAGGGCAGGTACAGCGTGCTGTCATCCAGCTTTTTCAGCGGATGTTCGCGCCCGCGCAGGAAGTCGCTGGACAAGGCCGGGGCGGCGCCGAACAGGTACATCAGCAGCCAGGAATAGCGCGTGAAATTGCGGATCAGGCCGATGTAGCCGCGCGAACGGCGGTCCTGGGGGCTACCCGGCTGCGTGTCCAGCACGGACCACAGGTCTTCGGCCAGCGAGAAGTTGTAGTGCACGCCGGCGATGCATTGCATGGTCTTGCCGTAGCGCACGGCCAGGCCGCGGCGGTACACGTGCTTGAGCATGCCGGTGTTGGACTTGCCGTACCAGGCGATGGGGATGTCGGCTTCGGGCGGCAGCGTGGCGGGCATGGACTGATTCCAGATCAGTTCATGGTCCAGCACGCTGTAGACGTGGCGATGGGTGTTGGTCAGTTCGGCCAGCAGCGCGTCGACGTCCTTGTGCGTGCCTGTGATGAGTTCAAGCAGGGATTCGGAGTAGTCGGTGGTGACGTGTTCGTTGGTCAGCGCCGATCCCAGGCCGGCGGGGTGCGGCTTGCGGGACAGGACTCCCTGTTCGTCCACGCGCAGGCCTTCCTTTTCGATGCCCCGCAGGGTCTGGGTCAGCAGCGATCGGTTGGCCTCCAGGCGGGAGAGGCGGTTGGCGGCAGTATCAGTCACGGGTTCTTCTCGTTTGGGTCTGTCGCCGGATTTTACGGGGTGCCGGCCTCCTGTGCCGAGGGAGTCAATACTGGGGACAGGGACAATGCCTGAGCGGTGCGCGCCAGCCACTCGTCCAGGTCTGCGTAGACCGGGTCGGCGATGGGGGCGGTTTCATTGAAAATCTCGTGCCAGGCGGTGTCGTACCAGCGCAGCGTCAGCAGTTCGGCGGGTGCGCGCTGGGCGAACTGGCGGCTGCCTTCGGCAGCGACGATGGAATCGTCGCCCGCCACCATCAGCAGGGTGCGGCAGGCCAGCAGCGGGGCTTCACGCAGGGACTCGCGGCCGCCTTCGTCCACGAAGCGCGCCAGGCGTCCTGTCATTTGGCGCCGCACCAGCGGATCGCTGCGGTAGGCCTTGACCACGGCCGGGTCGTGGGAAATGCGGGCGGGCGCCAGGCCGTGGGGCACGCGCAGGTCGGGCGCATGCAGCGACATCCAGGTCAGGGTGCGCCGCACCCACGGCGGCACGTGCACCACGAACGGCGGCGAACTGAGCACCAGGCCGTCGATCTCGGCCAGGCGGCGCAGGGCGATCCGCACCGCGACCAGCGCGCCCAGGCTGTGGCCCAGCAGGATGGGCGGGCGTCCATGGGCCGCGGTCCAGGCCCGCAGGCGGTCGACCGCATCGACGACCAGATCGTCCTCATGGTTCAGGGTGGCGGGCCGCCCGCCGGAGCGGCCATGGCCGCGGTGGTCATGGGCGCCCACCGTCCAGCCGCGCGCGGTCAGCCAGCGCGCCAGGCGGTCATAGCGCCCGGCATGCTCGCTAAGTCCGTGCAGCAGGTAGATACTGGGGGTGCCCAGGCCGGCGATCGGCGGGGGCACGTTGGGCGCGGCTGGCCACACATAGTTGGCCAGTGGCGTGCCGTCGGGCGCGGGGGTCATCGAAATCGGCGACAATTTCTGGCTTCCTCGAAATGAATAGACAGTCCAGGTCCTCGGGTAATGACGATTTCATCGCTGTTTCGTTTCATGTTCAAGAAAGCCGGCGCAATTGTCGCGCTGGCCCTGCTGATCACGGCCTGCTCGCCCAGTTACAACTGGCGCGAAGTCGACGTGGCCGACGGCCACGCGCGCGCCGCGTTTCCGGACCGGGTTACGACCGACACCCGCGACCTGAAGCTGGATACCCATACCTTGCGTTTTACCCTGGCCAGCGCCACCGTGGGCGAGGCGGTCTTCGCCGTGGGATCGGCGCCGCTGCCGCCCGACATCGCGAAGGATCCGGCCGCCAAGCAGGCGCTGGGCATGGCGCTGATGCATTCGCTCTACGCCAACATGCAATCGCCGCCGCCCAATGAATGGCCTGCCTACGGGCAGGACATCGAGGTCCAGGGCAAGGCCATGGGCAAGCCGGGCTGGCTGCGCGCCAGGGTCTGGGTGACCGACACCATGTTGATCGAGGCCGTGGCAGCCGGCACCGTGGAAAGCCTGCCGGCCGAGCGGGCGCATGAGTTCCTGCGTTCCGTTGTCATCAAGCCGTGACGGGCGCGATCAGGCCCAGTCTCAATGCGGCGACCACTGCGGCGCGGCGGCCGCGCACGCCGAGCTTTTCGCAGGCGTTGCACAGATGGAAATTCACCGTGCTTTCGCTGACGCCCAGGATGCGGGCGGTTTCCCAGCTGGTCTTGCCCATGGCGGCCCAGTGCAGGCAGCTGGCCTGGCGTTCCGACAGGGGTTTGATGGGCCGGGCCGGACCAGACGCGGCGTTCAAGGTGGGATTCGCGGCCGGGTTTGTGGCCACGTGTGTGGCCAGATGCGGGGGCGTGGCGGAGTGTGCGGTGGCTGACATGGCGGTTGGGGGCAGAAGCCCGGCGATTGACGAGTTGCTCCATGCTGCCGCCCGGGCGCGTTGCCCGGCAAGCGATGATGCCTTCATGCATCAAACCTCTTATCTCTAACGGAATAAGCGCATGTCTGCCGTCGTGCAGTTCTATTTTTCATCGATCGTGCTGATGCTGCCTTTGCTCTTTTGCGCGGGCATAGGGGTGTATTGGGGCAAGCGGGACCTGCCGTTCGGCGGTTCCTTCATCACCATGCTGGTGACGTCGGTGACCACGCCGGCCCTGGTGTTCCACACTTTCGTCACCACCCACCTGGACGACCGCGCGCTGGCCGACGTGGCGGTGGCGACCCTGCTGGCGCTGCTGCTGTGCGCCCTGGTGTGCGCGTTGTTGCTGAAGGCATGGAAGCTGCCCGTGCGTACGCTGCTGCCCACGGCCTTCCTGCCCAACGCCGGAAACCTTGGGCTGCCGATTTCGCAGATGGCCTTTGGCGACGCGGGCCTGTCGGTGGCGGTCGCGTTCTTCGCGGTCAGTTCCTTTGTCATGCACACCATCGCGGTGCGCCTGTTGCCGGGCGTCAACACCAAGGGCAGCTGGAAGAGTCCGATTTTGCTGGCTTCGCTGGTCGCCGTGGCCCTGCGTCTCATGCACGTGCCGGTGCCCGCATGGCTGATCGAGACCTCGCGCATGCTGGGCGCGGTAACCGTGCCGCTGATGCTGCTGAGCCTGGGTCACGCGCTGGCCTTGATTCCGTCCAACGGCTTGCGCGACGGCGCCAAGGTCGCCGCCATCCGCCTGGCCGTGGGCCTGGGCGCGGGGCTGGCGGTGGTGTGGGCGCTGGATCTGGAACCGGTGCTGGCCGGGGCGCTGAGCCTGCAGATGGCCATGCCCTGCGCCGTGGTGAGCTACATGTACGTCAAGCGCTACACGACGCAGGGCGATACCGCGGCTGGCGCGGTGCTGGTGTCGACCGTGGCGTTCCTGTTGCTGGCCCCGGTGATACTTTGGTTCAGCCGCGGGGTTTGACCTACCCCGCGCCCGACATCGCGCGCAATTGCGCCATCAACGCATCGGGAATCTCCACGCCATGCTTGAGCGCTTCGTCGCGCAGCTTGCGGCGGCGATCACCCGGCAGGCGCACGCCTTCATCTTCCAGCATGGCGTCGACCAGGGCCTCGACGCGATCCAGATAGGCGTTGTTGCCCGCCAGGGCGCCGGGGTCGATCGCCATGAAGGCCTGGCCCAGCCGCGCCGGGCCGCCTTCGTCGACAAAGAAGGACTCGGTCTCGAAACCGAAGTGCGAGCCGGTCAGCGCGCAAGCCAGCAGTTCGATGATCAGCGCCAGCATCGCGCCCTTGACGCCGCCCGCGGGCAGCATGCTGCCCGCCAGGCCGGCCTTGGGATCGGTGGTCGGCTGGCCGTCGGCGTCCAGCGCCCAGCCCAGGGGGATGGGCTGGTTGTCGCGGGCCGCGATCATGAGCTTGCCGCGCGCGACCTGAGACAGCGACAGATCGATCACCAGGCGCGCGCCGCCGCGTCGCGGAAAGACCGCGGCGATGGGGTTGGTGCCGAATAACGGACGCTTGCCGCCCCAGGCGGGCATGGCGGCGGGCGAGTTGCTCAGCGCCAGTCCCACCAGCCCGAGGTCGGCCAGGGCTTCCAGGTGGTAGCCGGCTTCGCCGAAGTGGTGGCTGTTGGCCACGCCGATGAAGGCTACGCCATGCTCGCGGGCGCGCAGGCCGGCCTGTTCGATCGCCATGGCGCAGGCGGGAAAGGCCAGGCCGGACCCGGCATCGATCAGCGCGGCGCCGCCGCGCTCATGCACGATGCGCGGCACCGCCGTACCGATGGCGCGGCCGGCGCGCAGGTGTCCGGCATAGAAAGGCACGCGCGACAGGCCGTGGGAGCTGAGTCCCTGGCTTTCGGCGAAGACCAGCGCACGCGCCGTGCTGTCGGCCATGGCCGGGTTGGCGCCAGCGGCGGCCAGGCCGGCCGCGGCCAGGAGTTGCAGTTCGTCCAGATAGATGTGAGCCATATCCTTCTCTTCAAGGGCGCGCGCCGGGCCGTGTGGCTTCATCGGTCGCCGCCGGTAAGCGCCATTGTCACCCCGGCGGCCACCATGTCGGAAACCCGGGTGTTGGCTTCCTGCGTCAGCCCGGCGATATGCGGCGTCAGGATCAGGTTGGGCGCGCCCGCCAGCGGGCTGCCGGCGGGCAGGGGTTCCTGTTCGAACACGTCCAGCGCCGCGCCGCGCAGATGGCCCGTGCGCAGGGCATCCGCCAGCGCGGCCTCGTCCACGATGCCGCCGCGCGAGGTGTTGATCAACACGGCGCCGGGCCGCATGCGCGCGATGCGGCCGGCGTCCATCAACCGCCGCGTGCCGGGCGTGAGCGGCAGGTGCAGGGTGATGGCATCGGCCTGGGCCAGCAGCTCGTCCAGCGGCAGGGCGGTGACGCCGGTCTCCCGCCACGCGGGATGGTCTGGCGGCAGCGCGGCGTCGCAGCCGGCCACGCGCATGCCCAGTCCTTGCGCCAGGCTTGCGGTCAGCCGGCCTATGCCGCCGAAGCCCACGATGCCCAGCATGCGGTTGTGCGCCTCCAACCCCTGCGAGAGCGCGTTGCGCGGCCATGCGCCCGCCGCGACCTCGGCCGTCGACCCGTAGGCGCCGCGCAGCAGCATCAGCATGGCGCCCACGACGTACTCGGCGACAGCGCGCGCGTTGGCGCCGGTGGCCGGTATCACCGCGATGTTGCGCGCGGCGCAACCGTCCAGGTCGATGTTGTCCAGCCCTACGCCCAGGCGGCCCACGGCCCGCAGCCGCGGGGCCGCCTGCAGCAGGGCGGCGTCGACCTTGCTGCGGTTGCGCACGATGAGGGCGTCGGCGTCGGCCGCCGCGGCCAGCAAGGCGTCGCGCTGCTCCACCAGTTCGGGCTCGTACCGCACCTTGAACCGCTGGCGCAGCGCGTCGACCGCGGGCGCGTCCATGAACTCGGAAATGAGGATATGCATCGGTTGGGACTCCACGGTGCTCAGGCGATCTGGATGTTGGCGTCGCGGATGATCTTGGCCCAGCGGTCGACCTCGGACTTCAGGTAGGCGCCGAACTCCGCGGGGCCGCGCGGCTGCGGCACGAAGCCCAGCTGCAGCAGCGCCTGCTTCATGGCGGGCTGCGAGACCTGGCGCACGATGGCGTCGCCGATGCGCTGCACCAGCTCCGGCGGCGTGCCCGCGGGTGCCAGCACGCCGGTGAAGTTCTCGACGATCAGGTCCGGCAGGCCGGCTTCCTTCACGGTGGGCACGTCGGGCAGGTCCGCGCTGCGTTCGCGGGTGGTGATGGCCAGCGCCCGCAACGAGCCGTTCTTCACGTGCGAGAGCGATTCCGGATAGTTGGAGAACACCACGTCCAGGTGGCCGCCTATCAGGTCGGTGAGGGACGGCGCGCCGCCCTTGTAGGGAATGTGCATCATCGGTACGCCGGTGAGCTTCTGGTACAGCGCCAGGGTGAGGTGCGGCGGCGTGCCGTTGCCGCTGGAGCCGGCCGACAGCGATTTCGAGCGGGCGGCCTTGGCCAGATCGGCCATGCTCTTGATGTCGCTCTTGGCGTTGACCACCACCATGATGGGCGAGGAAGCCAGGCCGGCCAGCGGCGTGAGGTCGCGCGTCAGGTCGTAGCCCGCCTTGCCGGCAAAGAGCGTCGCGTTGGCGGCATGCGACAGCGTGATCGCCAGCCAGGTGTAGCCGTCCGGAGCGGCATGGGAAACGTGGGCGGCGCCGATGTTGGCGCTGCCGCCGGGCTTGTTTTCCACCACCACGTTCCAGCGCTCGGCGTCGCTTAGCGCTTTGCCGACCTGGCGCGCGGCCACGTCGGTCAGGCCGCCGGGCGGAAAGGGCACCACGTAATTGATCGGACGTTCGGGCCAGGCTTTCTGCGCCAGCGCGCGCTGCCAGGGCGCCAGGGCACAGAGGCCGGCGGCGCCCAGGGCGGCAAGCAGGCGCCGGCGTTGCGCGGCGTCGGGATGGTGATCGTGTTCGCTGTTCATCTGTCTTCCTCCTTGGGGGACGCCCGGGTAGGAATGCAACCGCCTGTGCTGCCGTGGCGGATGTCGCCCGGGTCTGCTGGTGTGGTTCTGAGACGATGCTGCGGGGAAATGCTGGCGGCAGGACGGCGCGTCCGCAATCCTGCTTGCGGACGCGCCGTTGCCAGGGACGACAGGCGCGATTAAGCGCTTTCGAAGATGCGGGTCAGGACGAATTCGCGGTGGCCCAGCGCTTCGGCCGCGGTCCAGCGGCCGTTGGCGGTGGCCAGCATGCATTCCAGCAGCTTGTCGCCGGCCTGGTTCAAGTCGATTTCACGCTGCAGCAGGCCGCTGGTGTCCACGTCGATGTGTTCGGACATGGTGCGCACCGTGCGCGGATTGGCGCAGATCTTGATGACCGGCAGTATCGGGTTGCCGATGACGTTGCCCTGGCCGGTGGGGAAGAAGTGCACGGCGTAGCCCGAGGCCGCGCACAAGGTCACCATTTCGGCCGCGGCGGAGGACGAGTCCATGAACCACAGGCCCGGGCCGTCCGGGATCTCGGCCTTGTCGATCACGCCGTCCACGCGGCATTGCTTGCCGATCTTCTGGATGTTGCCCAGCGCCTTTTCCTCGATGGTGGTCAGTCCGCCCGCGATGTTGCCCTTGGTGGGCTGGGATTCGGACAGGTCGCTGGTCTTCCAGCGGTCGATCATGGCCTGGTAGCGGTTGAACATGAACATGAAGCGCTCGCGCACCGCGTCGTTGGCGCAGCGCTCGGCCACGATGTGTTCGCCGCCGGTGAGTTCCGAGGTTTCACCGAAGACCAGCGTGGAGCCCAGCGCGTACAGCTTGTCGAAAGCGTTGCCCACGGTGGGGTTGGCGCCACAGCCGGAGGTGGTGTCGGATTCGCCGCATTTGGTCGACACCCACAGGTCGGCGATGGGGCATTCGCTGCGCGTCAGGGCCGTGGCGTAGTGCACGAATTCCTTGGCGCAGCGCGAGGCGCGCATGATGGTGTCGTGGTCGCCGTGCAGTTCGATGCTGAAGCCCATGACCGGCTTGCCGGTGGCGGCGATGCCGTCCACCACGCGCTTGGTCCAGCCTTCCTCGATACCGATTACCACCACTGCGGCGACGTTGGGATTGCAGCCGGTGCCGATCAGGGTGCGGAAGTGCAGCTCCAGGTCCTCGCCGAATTGCAGTCGGCCATAGGGATGAGGCAGGGCCATCGTGCCCTTGATGTTGTTGGCCACGGCTTCGGCTGCGGCATTCGAAATATCGTCCACGGGCAGGACGATGACGTGGTTGCGGACGCCGACGCGGCCGTTGTCGCGGCGGTAGCCCTGGAAGGTGGTCGAGGCGGTGATGATGGACATGGCGGATTCCTGTGCGGGGTGGGGGGCTTACCAGCGCTTGGTCTTGATGTTGTGCACATGGGCGTGCTGGCCGGCCTTGATGGGCTCCACCACGCGGCCGATGTCGACGCCGTACTTGAAGACGGTGTCGCCCACGGCCATGTCCTTCATCGCCACCTTGTGTCCGATGGGGATGTCCTGCGATGCGCGCACGTGGATGATCTTGTCTTCATCCATGATCCAGGCGTTCAGTTCCGTTCCGGCGGTGACTCCTTCCACGACGGCGACCGCCACCGTGTCCTTGGCATCGTGCAATACGGCGTGAATCATTTGTCTTCCTCTCTTGGGCTTGGGGGCGCCCGGCTGGTGCGGCGGCAGGGCGCGGATCGCTACGGCCAGGAAATCTTAGGACCGTGCTTCATGTGTGTCAACTAAATCATATATATGAATTGTATGACTTGAGCAGGTTCCGTCCCCGCCGCTACACTGTGGGCTCCTGATTTTTGCGATGCACCCATGAACACCAGCCTGTCCTCGACCGTGCCTTTGGGCAGTCCTCTGTACGCGCAGGTCAAGCAGGCCGTGCTGGCCGCGCTGGCGCAGGGCGAATGGAAGCAGGGCGAGGCGATCCCGCCCGAGAAGCTGCTGGCGGAACGTTTCGGCGTCTCCATCGGCACCTTGCGCAAGGCCATCGACGAACTGGCTGCGGAGAACATCCTGGTGCGGCATCAGGGCCGCGGCACCTTTGTGGCCGTGCACACGCGCAACCACCATTTCTTCAAGTTCTTCCGCATCGTGCGGCAGGACGGCGACAAGTCCTATCCCGCGACCGAGCTGCTGCGATTTCGCCGCGTGCGGGCCTCGGCCATCGCGCGCGAGAAGCTGAACCTGCCCGCCGGCGCCATGGTGTTCGAGTTCCTCAACCTGTTGTCGCTCAATGGCGACGTGGTGATGATGGATGAGATCTGCCTGCCGGAAGCATGCTTTCCGGGCATGACCGAAGCGCACCTGCGCGACCGCGCCAGCACGCTGTATGCGCTGTACCAGGACGTATTCGGCGTCAATGTGATCGCCACCGACGAGCGGCTGCGCACCTGCGTGGCCGAACGCACGCAGGCGCGGGCGCTGGGCGTGGCCGAAGGCAGCCCCATGCTGGAGATCCGCCGCGTGGCGTTTTCCTACAAGCGGCAGGCGGTGGAATGGCGCATCTCGCGCGTCAACACTGAACGCTACGAGTACCTGGGCCAGGAGCCCTGGGAGGCTGGCGCCTGAATGGCCGCCGCGCGCGCCAGGCGGGCCGGATGGGCCGCCCGCCGTTGCGGCGCGCGTCAGCAGTGCTAGAATTCCTGCCGCAGTACAAAATTTTTCGGCGCCGATTTGCCTGATCCGCTTGCGGGCGCCTTCCAATAAATCCAGCTAAAGAGGTCCGTATGACCACTCCTGCCCAAAATTTGGCCGGTGATTCGGCCAGCGGGTTCGTACCCGCAACCGTCACGACTTCCGCTTCCGCTGATCCCGGTTCGGTCGGTCTCGTTGCCCCCACCTTCATCCGTTTCGATGAGCCCCTGTCCTTGCAGAGCGGCCAGTCGCTGGCTGCCTACGAACTGGCGGTCGAAACCTACGGCACGCTCAATGCCCAGCGCAGCAACGCGGTGCTGATCTGCCACGCGCTGAACGCTTCGCACCACGTGGCGGGGCAGGCGGCCGACAATCCCAGCGACGTGGGGTGGTGGGACAACATGGTGGGGCCCGGCAAAGCGGTGGACACCAACGTCTTCTTCGTCATCGGCGTCAATAACCTGGGCTCCTGCTTCGGCTCGACCGGCCCGGCCAGCATCAATCCGGAAACCGGCAAGCCCTGGGGCGCCGCTTTTCCGGTGCTGACCGTCGAGGACTGGGTAAGGGCGCAGGCCAGGGTCGCGGACCACTTCGGCATCGAACGTTTCGCCGCCGTGATGGGCGGATCGCTGGGCGGCATGCAGGCGCTCAGCTGGGCCATTACGTTGCCCGACCGCGTGGCCAATTGCGTGGTCATCGCCAGCACCCCGCGCCTGTCGGCGCAGAACATCGGCTTTAACGAGGTGGCGCGCCGCGCCATCATCACCGATCCGGATTTCCACGGCGGCGACTACTACGCGCAGGACACCGTGCCGCGCCGCGGCCTGTCGGTGGCGCGCATGCTTGGCCACATCACCTACCTGTCCGACGACGACATGGCCGAGAAGTTCGGCCGCGCCCAGCGCGCGCCGGCCGAGAACGGGGCGTACCACTACGGCTACGACGTCGAGTTCGAGGTGGAGTCGTACCTGCGCTATCAGGGTGAGAAATTCACCCGTTATTTCGACGCCAACACCTATCTGCTGATTACGCGCGCGCTGGACTACTTCGACCCGGCGCGCACCACCGGCGGCGATTTGGCCCGCGCGCTGGCTCCGGCCAAGGCCGATTTCCTGCTGGTGTCGTTCTCGACCGACTGGCGCTTCCCGCCGGAGCGTTCGCGCGAAATCGTGCGTGCGTTGCTGAAGAATGCCAGCCCCGTGACCTACGCCGAGATCGACGCGCCGCACGGCCACGACGCCTTCCTGCTGGAAGACGCGCGCTACCATGCCGTGGTTCGCGGCTATTACGAACGCATCGCGCGCGAGCTCGGGCTCGGCGTTGCCGCCCAGACCGAAGGACGTTCCGCATGACTCCCGTGACTCCCCGACCCGCGCACAGCGTCTTGCGGCCCGACCTGGCGCGCATCGCCAGCTGGATCGAGCCCGGCAGCCGCGTCCTGGACCTGGGCTGCGGCGACGGCGCGCTGCTGGCGCATCTGCGCGACCACCGGCAGGTGCGGGGCGCGGGCGTGGAACTGGACGACAACTGCGTCATCGCCTGCGTGCGGCGCGGCGTTGAAGTGATCCAGCAGAACCTGGAAGACGGGCTGGCGCTGTTCGACGACAAGCAGTTCGATACCGTGGTGCTGTCGCAGACCCTGCAATCGATGCACCGCACCGAGCACATCCTGCGCGAAATGGCGCGGGTGGCGCGCTACGGCGTGGTGTCGTTTCCCAACTTCGGTTACTGGCCGCACGGCTGGGCCATCCTGCGCGGCCGCATGCCGGTGACGGGCCAGATGCCCTACCAGTGGTACAACACGCCGAACATTCACTTGTGCACGCTGCGCGACTTCGAGCAGCTGGCCGGCGAATTGCGCCTGTCCATCCTGGAACGCGCCACCTTCAACGAAGGACGCGAGGTCAAGCTGCTGCCCAGCTGGCGCAGCACCCTGGCGGTGTACCGCTTCGCGTCGCCCTGACATTCCGACACGCCTGCTGCCTGCGGCGCGGGCGCATAGGCCCTAAAATGCCGCAAGCCTGCGGCCGCCAGCGGTGCGCTGGCGCGTTGTTTTAGGAGACCGTCATTACCGCTGCATCCAACGTCTATACCAGCCCCCGCGTGGCCCCCTTGCTGGTCCTGGGATTCGCCAGCGGATTGCCTCTGGCCCTGACCAGCGGCACCTTGCAGGCCTGGGCCACGGTGGAAAACGTGCCGCTGCAGCAGATCGGTTTCCTGACCCTGGTGGGCAGCGCCTATACCCTCAAGTTCCTGTGGGCTCCCTTGGTGGACCGCTATGCGCCGCCCTTGCTGGGGCGGCGGCGCGGCTGGATGCTGCTGACGCAGTTGCTGCTGGCCGTGGCCATCATGGCGATGGGCGCCTTGTCGCCTTCGTCCGCCTTGCAGACGCTGGCTCTGCTGGCCGTGCTGGTGGCGTTTCTGTCGGCCACGCAGGACATTGCTTTCGACGCCTATTGCACGGACGTGCTGCGCAAGGATGAGCGCGGCGCCGGCGCGGCCATCAAGGTCATGGGCTACCGGCTGGCGATGATCGTGTCGGGCGGGCTGGCGCTGATCCTGGCGGACCAGTGGATAGGCTGGGGCAACACCTATGTGCTGATGGGCGGGCTGATGCTGTTGTGCGCGTTGGCGACCTTCTGGGCGCCCGAACCCGAGCACGTCGCCCGACCGCCGCGTACGCTGCGCGAGGCCGTGGGCGAGCCTTTGCGGGAATTCTTCACGCGGCGCGGCGCGCTGGCGGTGTTGCTGCTGATCGTGCTGTACAAGCTGGGCGACGCGTTCGCGGGGGCTTTGTCCACCACCTTCCTGATCCGCGGCGCGGGCTTCACGCCGACGGAAGTGGGTACGGTGAACAAGGTGCTGGGGCTGGCCGCCACCATCATCGGCGCACTGGCGGGCGGGTCGCTCATGTCGCGCTGGGGCCTGTACCGGTCGCTGATGGCGTTCGGGCTGCTGCAGGCGGTGTCGAATCTGGCGTACTGGCTGATCGCCGTCAGTCCCAAGAACCTCTGGCTGATGGCCGCGGGCGTGGGGATCGAAAACCTGTGCGGCGGCCTGGGCACGGCGTCCTTCGTTGGCCTGCTTATGGCGTTGTGCCGCCAGCAGTTTTCGGCGACCCAGTTCGCGCTGCTGTCGGCGCTGTCGGCGGTGGGCCGGACCTACCTGGCCGGCCCTCTCACGCCGCCGCTGGTGGAAGCCATGGGCTGGCCGGGTTTCTTCCTGCTGACCGTGGCCATCGCGTTGCCGGGCCTGGTGCTGCTGCATCTGCTGCGCGGCACGATAGAAACCATGGAGAAGCAGGGCGATCAGGCCCCGGCTTGAAGCCGGCGGGTCCAAAAAAAACGGCGCCGAGGCGCCGTTTTTTCATGGCCGGACCGGGGTTTATTCCTCGCCGAGCAACCTGACGATCAGCACGTCGCTGGGCAGCGACTCCAGCAGCCGTTCGGCCACGCTGCCGATGGCGGTGCGCAGGATGCCGGTGCGGCCATGGGTGCCCGTCACGACCAGATCGGAACGGTGGTTGAAGGAGTATTCCGACAGCACGGTTTCCGGCTGGCCGCATTCCAGCACCACCTTGGGTGCGGCGACCTGGGCGAGTTCGGGCGTTTCGGCGATGAAGTCCTGGGCGCTCTGCTCGGCCGCCTTGTAGAAGCTGCGCGTGATGGCGTCATCCGGCGTGTTCTTGCCCTGGAAGGGGACGTCGTAGGAGTGGAACAAGGTCAGGTCCGCGTTCGGCACCAGGTGCAGCGCGGCGCGCAGCGCCTGGCGCGAGCCGGCGGAGAAGTCCGTGGCGACCAGCACGTCGCGGTAGGGCCGGCGCGGACGGGTCTTGACCACCAGTACGGGCTGGCGTGCCTGGCGGGCCAGCTTTTCGACCGTGGTGCCCAGCAGCAGGCGGCCCAGGGTTTCATCGCGCGCGGTGCCGGTGACGATCAGCGAGCAGCCGTAGCTGTCGGCGGTTTCCATGATGCGGACCAGCGGATCGCCGCTGACCACCACCACTTCGGTCGCCACGTCGGCGGCGGCCAGGTCCTCGGCCAGCTCGCGCTCGGCCAGCGCCTTGTGGTCCGTCGACAGGCGCCGCCACACGGGCGTGGTCAGGCGAGCCGGCGTGGCATGGGATTCCATGACATGCAGGACGATGAGCTTGGTGTTGAGTTCCTTGGCCAGCTGCAGCGCGCGGTCCAGGGCGCGGTCGCCGCGCGCGCTCAGGTCGGTCGCCAACAGGATGGGGCCAGTTTGCTGTGTCATACGTTCTCTCCCGGTTGTGGTTGGACCGCCGACTCCCGCGTGCGTCGCTCCAGCCGTTCCGCCCTCGCGGGCCTTATCCCCATTCTCGCGCGGCTGCGCGGAAGGGGACTTGATAGATATCAACGCAAAGTCGAGGGTAAGGGATGGCGGGCGCGCAGGCAATGGCCGTCCGCTACCCCGCCGCCTTAATACAATGGGGCCAGTTCAACTCCCTGCCTGCCCATGTTTCCGGATCTGTCTCCCGCCTTGCTGCACACGCTGTATCTTGTCGCCATCGTGGCGGAAGCGATGACCGCGGCGCTTTCGGCCGGCAGGCGCGACATGGACTGGATGGGCGTCTGCATCATTGCCTGCGTGACGGCCCTGGGCGGCGGTTCCCTGCGCGACGTGCTGCTGGGTCATTACCCGCTGACCTGGGTGGTTCATCCCGAATACTTGTGGATGACGGCGGGCGCGGCGATCTTTACGGCCCTGATCGCGCCCGTCATGCGGCGCCTGCGCAGCCTGTTCCTGCTGGCCGATGCGCTGGGCCTGGTGGCGTTCACGGTCATCGGCTGCCAGGTGGCGCAGCTGATGCAGCTGCCGATCACGGTGGTGCTGATCAGCGGCATGATCACCGGCTGCGCCGGCGGGGTGCTGCGCGATGTGCTGTGCAACGAGGTGCCGCTGCTGTTCCGCAAGGAGCTCTATGCCAGCGTGTCCTTCGTGACCGGCGGGCTGTACCTGGGCTCGCAGGCCTTGGGCCTGTCCGCCAACGCCGCGGTGCCGATTGCGCTGGCCGCGGGCCTGGCGGTGCGCCTGCTGGCCCTGCGCTTCAATTGGCAGATGCCGAAGTTCGTGTATCGGGACGACTGGGACTGAAGCAGGGCGGCAGGGCGCTCTGCAACAATTTTCTTATTTATGTTTCAAGAGATTTCTAGTATCTTCACGAAGTCTCATACCATGCATTGCGCAGTACAAGGGGAGCCGATTGGACGTCAAAGCGCCCGCCACGATTCCGTATTTCCTGCAGGAACAGATTCGTGAATTGATCGTGGACGGCACCATCCGTCCCGGCCAGCCGCTGCGCGAACAGGAGCTGGAGCAGCGTTTCGGCACCAGCCGCAGCCCGATCCGCGAAGCGCTGCGCCTGCTGGAGCTGAGCGGCCTGGTCACCCATATCCAGCGCAAGGGCTTCAGGGTCACCCTGTACACCGAGGCGCAGATCCGTCATCTGTACCAACTGCGCGCCGAACTCGAGGCCTATTGCATCCGCCAGGCGGCGGAAGCGGCCGACCAGGCGCCGCTGCTGGCCGAGCTGCGCCTTCATGACGCCGCCATCGGGGCGGCATTGGCGTCGGGTGATGGACGCGCCGCCATTGCCTCGGCCTGCGCGTTCTATCTGGCTGCGGCCCGCAGCACGGGCAATACCCCGCTTGCGGGCATGCTCAGCAAGCTTTACGAGCAGATCGAACCGTTGCGCTACCTGTTGGCCAGGCAGGCGCTGCCGTTCACCGGCATCCAGGCCTGCACCAGCGGCGTTATCGAAGCGTTGGCCGGCCGCGACGTCGAGCGCGCTGCCAACCTGACGCGCAGCTATCTGGCGGACGTGCTGCCCAGCGTGGCGCAGGCGTATCGCCAGGCCGCGCTGCAGGACGCGGAAGAACCGCAGCCGCGCTACGCACGCGCCTGAGCCGGCCGCGCCTCGCCGGCCGCGCCTCGCCAGCCGCGCCTAGCCGGCCGCGCCTAGCCGGCCGCGCCTATTCCCTCGGTGGGGTGCGGACTTCTATGCCGGCCTGTTCCAGCGCCTTGCGGATGCCGTCGGCGAAGATCAGCGCGTTCGGCTGGTCGCCATGGATGCACAGCGTGTCGGCCTGCACCGCCACGTCCTTGCCGTCCACCGAACGCACCTTGCCTTCGCGCACCATGCGTACTACCTGCGCCACCGCCTGATCCAGGTCTTCGATCATCGCGCCGGCGCGGCTGCGCGGCGTGAGCGAGCCGTCGTCCTGGTAGGAGCGGTCGGCGAAGACCTCGTTGGCGGCGGCCAGGCCGATGGAACGGGCCGCGTCGATCAGTTTGCTGCCGGCTAGTCCGTACAGGATCAGCGAGGCGTCCACGTCCTTGACGGCCTGGCAGATCGCGCGCGCCAGCCCTTCGTCCTTGGCGGCCATGTTGTAAAGCGCGCCGTGCGCTTTCACATGGTGCAGCCGCGCGCCTTGCGAGGCGGCCACGCCGGCCAAGGCGCCGATCTGGTAGACCACGATGTCGTAGGCTTCGTCGGGGCTGATCTGGATGACGCGGCGTCCGAATCCGGCCAGATCCTGCAGGCTGGGGTGCGCGCCCAGCGCCACGCCGCGCGCCAGCGCGGCCGCCACGGTCTTGCGCATGGTGGCCGGGTCGCCGCCATGGAAGCCACAGGCGATATTGGCGGAGCTGACGAACTGCAGCACCGCGGCGTCGTTGCCCATGGTCCAGGCGCCATAGCTTTCGCCCATGTCGCAGTTCATGTCGATGCGGGTGGTCATGGCAAATTCCTTTCTAGGCGAGGAGCGCGCGCAACGGCGCCAGCGCGTCCTGCAATTGCGTGAAGGCGCGCTCGCGTTCGCCGTCCAGGCGCTGCGCTTCTTCCAGTTCGATCAGCTGGAAGCGCAGCGTCTGGCCCGGTGCGCACTGCGCCAGGACGGGCAGGTCCACCGTGGCGATCTGCGCGATCTTGGGGTAGCCGCCGGTGGTCTGCCGGTCGGCCATGAGGATGATGGCCTCGCCACCCGAAGGCACCTGCACGGTGCCGAAACACGCGGCTTCCGACAGCATCTGACGCGGCTGGCTCATGGCCAGCGCGGGGCCCAACAGGCGGTAGCCCATGCGGTCGGACTGCGGGCTGATGCGGAACTCCGCGCCGCCGCCAAAGGCCTGGCGGGTGGCCTCGGAGAATTCCTCCCAGTGCATGCCGGGCAGGAAACGGATGAACTCGCGGCGCTTGGCGCCCAGCGCCGCCGGCAGGTAGACGCGCTGGTTCCACAGCGCTTCCTGCAAGGCGTCGAGGTCGCGGCCAGCGGCCAGCGGCGCATGCAATGGCACCTGGTCGCCCTTGGCCAGCGCGCGTCCCTGGAAGCCGCCGAAGCCGCTGCGCAGGTAGGTGCTTTCGCTGCCCATGACGCGCGGCAGCGCAAAGCCGCCGTGCACCGCGAGATAGCCGCGCACGCCCACGGCCGGCCTGGCGCCGAAGGCCAGGGTGTCGCCCGTCCGCGCCACCAGCGGGCGGTGGACGGGAATGTCCTGGCCGTTGAGCGTGGCGCCAAGGTCGGCGCCAGCCAGCGCGAAGCAGGCCGCGGCGTCAAAGCGTAGGGTAGGACCCGTCAGGGTCATTTCCAGCGTGGCGTGTTCGTCTTGATTGCCGGCCAGCGCGTTGGCCAGCCGGTGCGCGCGCTCGTCCATGGCGCCCGCGGCGGGGATGCCCTGATGCTGGTAGCCCTCGCGGCCGCGGTCCTGGAAGCTGGACAGCATGCCGGGCTTGATCACGGTCACGCTCATGGCCGGGTTCCCCGGATGCGGTTGAATTCCTCGGGGCTGATGGGCACGAAGCGGACCGAGTCGCCGGGTTGCAGCAGGGCGGCGGGTTCGCGGGCCGGGTCGAACATGGTGAGCGGCGTGGCGCCGATGATGTTCCAGCCGCCGGGCAGGCGGTTCGGGTAGATCACGGTCTGCCGGTTGGCGACCGCCACGGCGCCGGGCGGCACCGCGGTGCGCGGCGAGGCGCGGCGCGGGATATTCAGTTTTTCGTCGTGCACGCCCAGATAGGCGTGGCCGGGCGCGAAGCCCAGCATGAAGACCATGCTGCGCGGCCGGCTGTGCAGCTGGATGACGCCTTCGGGAGTGAGGCCGGCGGCGTCGGCCACTTCGGCGAGGTCGGGGCCATGTTCGCCGCCGTAGCAGACCGGGATGTCGATCTCGCGTCCGCCCAGGGCGTCCGCGGCGATGCCTTCGGACAATAGTTGTCCGATGCGCTCGGCCAGTTGCGGGTAGGTGGGGCCGCCGCTGGCGCCGGGGCGGTAATGCACCGCCACCGCGACGAAGGAAGGCACCACATCGGTCACGCCGGCAAGCCGCGCGTCGCGCAGCTTGCCGGCCGCGGCCAGACAGGTCCTGCCGACATCGGCGTCGATCTGGTCGCCAAAGGAAACGATCAGGCAGCGGTCACCCTGGGGCAGGATGCGCCAGGAGGTTTCGGCCGGAGAAGGAGGTTCTGAATTTGCGTTCAACGACACGAAACCTGTAGAGACGGATTACTTGGCGAACAGGGAATCCAGGTTCTTGAACGCCTTGAATTCCAGCGCGTTGCCCGACGGATCCAGGAAGAACATGGTGGCTTGTTCGCCCACTTCACCCTTGAAGCGGATGTAGGGCTCGATGACGAATTCGGTGCCGGCGTCGGTCAGACGCTTCGCCATCGCTTCCCATTGTTCCATGGAAAGCACCGCGCCGAAATGGCGCACCGGCACATTGTGCGAGTCCACGGCGCTGGTGGCCTTGTGGCCGCATTCGCCGGGAGCCAGGTGGGCGACGATCTGGTGGCCGTAGAAGTTGAAGTCGATCCATTCGGGCGAGCTGCGGCCCTCCGGACAGCCCAGTTTTTCGCCATAGAAGGCGCGGGCTTCGGCCAGGTCGCGGACCGGGAAGGCGAGGTGGAACGGCGGCAGGTTGGTTTGAGCGGTCATGGAAGGCTCCGGGTCAGGCAAAGAAAAAATGATCAGTCAGATTGCGAGCCATCGCAAGCTTGGACGGCCTAGCATCGATGGGTAGTTTAGGTATTGTTTTTTTGATTGAAAAACGATATTTTTTGCTACTTAGCATCGAAATAATTGATCGTGATCAAAGAGTTCAAGACCTTCATCGCCGTGGCGCGGGACGGCACCTTTACCGGCGCCGGCGCCCGGCTGGGCCTGACCCAGTCTGCCGTCAGCGCCCAGATCAAGCGCCTGGAGGATTACCTGGGCGGGCCGCTGTTCGACCGTAGCGCGCGCGCCGCGGTGCTGAATGCGCACGGCCGCGAAGTGCTGCCGCAGGCGGAAGAACTGGTCGCCATGGCCGAGCGGATGATTACCGCTGGCGGGGCAGGCCATGTCAGCGGCTTGTTGCGCATCGGCGCCATCGCGTCGGTGCAGCAGGACCTGCTGGCGCGCGCGCTGGGCGGATTTCGCGCGGTCTATCCGGATGTGCGGGTGCGCATCGTGCCAGGCGTGTCCCTGTCGCTCCTGGGGCAGGTGGATGCGGGCGAGGTGGACATGGCCATGCTGATCAAGCCGCCCTTCGCTCTGCCGCCCGAACTCGGCTGGCAGCCCCTGCTGCGTGAACCGGTGATGCTGGCCATGCCCGCTTCCATGCCCATCGCGCCCTGGCGCGAGCTGCTGGCAAGCCAGCCCTTCATCCGCTACGACCGCGCGTCATTCGGCGGGCGCGTGGTGGACCTGTTCCTGAAGAAGCAGCGCATCCCGGTGCGCGAGGCTGTGGAGCTGGACGAGATCGACGCCATCGCCAACATGGTGCGGTTGGGGCTGGGCGTGGCGCTGTTGCCGCAGCTGCGGCGGCTGGACATGACCGGCTTGCGGCTGTTGCCGCTGGGGGAGGCGGCGTTCCACCGCGAGATCGGCCTGATAGGCCGGCTGCCGTTCGATGCCGGCAGCGTGCAGGAGAAGATGGCGGAATGCCTGGCGGCCGCCGCGGCAGAGTCTTGAGCCGTTTGGCGGGCGGCGCATGACGCGCTGCCCGCCACGGCGGCGGTGGCTTACAGCCGGTCGCAGCGGACCGTGATGGGGTGGCTGCGCAGCGTGGACATCACGACGTCGTTGACTTCGCCTTCCACGTCGGTGATCACATAGCCGATCTGGCCGCGGGTCTGCAGGGTCTGGCTGACGATGTTCAGGCCATGCTGCGCCATCAGGTTGTCCAGCGTGCCCAGCGCGCCCGGGGCGTTGCGGTGCACGTGCAGGATGCGCGTGCCGCCGGCGGGCTCCAGATACGGCAGTTCGGGGAAGTTGACCGCGCCCTTGGTGGTGCCGGCCTGCAGGAAGCGCACCAGCTTCTCGGCCACTTCCCGGCCGATGTTCTCTTGCGATTCCTGCGTGCTGCCGCCGATGTGCGGCGTCAGGATCACGTTGGGCAGGCCGATCAGCGGGCTGGCCAGCGGCTCGTCCGCGCCCTTGGGCTCGGTCGGGAACACGTCCAGCGCGGCGCCGGCCAGATGGCCGGATTTCAGCGCCGCATGCAGCGCGTCGATATCCACCACCGTGCCGCGCGAGGCGTTGATCAGGATGGCGCCACGGCGCATGCGTCCGATGGTTTCCGCGTTCATGATCTTTTCGGTGGTCTTGCCGCCCGGCACGTGCAGGGTCACCACGTCGGCCTGCTCCAGCAGCTCGTTGAGCGTGGCGGCGGGCCGGGCATTGCCCAGCGGCAGCTTGGCTTCGACGTCGTGATAGACGACGCGCATGCCCAGGCCTTCGGCCAGCGTGCTGATCTGCGAGCCGATGTTGCCGTAGCCCACGATGCCCAGCGTCTTGCCGCGGGTCTCGAATGCGCCGGCAGCGCTCTTGTCCCAGTGGCCCAGGTGCACGCGGGCGTTCTTTTCGGGAATGCGGCGCAGCAGCAGGATGGCTTCGCCCAGCACCAGTTCGGCCACCGAGCGGGTGTTCGAGAACGGTGCGTTGAACACCGGGATGCCGCGCTGCATGGCCGCGTCCAGGTCGACCTGGTTGGTGCCGATGCAGAAGCAGCCCACGACGCGCAGGTCGGGGTTGCCGGACAGCAGGGCGGCATCCAGGTGCGTGCGAGAACGGATCCCCGCCACCTGAGCGCCGCGCAGGGCGTCGCTCAATTGCGACGCCGGCAAGGCGGCCGCATGCGTGACGATGTCGGAGTAGCCGGCGGCTTCAAAAACAGCGCGGGCGCTCGGGTGGATGTTCTCGAACAGGACGATTTGTGCCATGACAGCCTGAGGGGTGGGTGAGGAATCCGTTTTATTGATTGTGGCCCATTTTTGCTGCAGTGCAAGGAGTAGCCATTGAGGCGGCATGGATGAATTGTTTCAGGCGCACAAACGATACGGGCATCGCCACAAAGAGCGATGCCCGGACAGAACCTGAAGGTTCGCGCGTTAACGGTAGGCCTGGAACACCTTGGCGCCGCCCTGCTTGTCCACCAGGACCACGTCATGCGGCGTCTTGCGGCCGCCGTATTCGGGGCCGTCCATGCCGGGGGAGCCCAGCGGCATGCCTGGCGCGGCCAGGCCGGCTGCGTCGGGCTTTTCGAGCAGCAGGCGGCGCACGTCGTTGGCCGGGACGTGGCCTTCGATCGCGTAGCCTTCGACGGCCGCGGTGTGGCACGAACCGTAGTTGGCCATGCCGGCGTTGCGGCGGATGGGGCCAGTGTCCTGGACGTCGTGGGTGGTGACGGCGAAGCCGTTGTCGCGCATGTGCTTGACCCAGTCTTCACAGCAGCCGCAGGTCGGGGTCTTCCAGACCTCGACCTTGACGGGCGTCTGGGCGGTGGCGAAAACGGGCGCGCACAGGGCCGCAGCAAGGGCCAGGCGGCGCGTAAGACGGGAAAGGTTCATGATGCTCCGTTGCGGGACGATGTGATTGCAAGCGTACTGTAGAGGAACGGGGGTGACCCCATTCTGTCCCGCACATTACGATTTTGTAATGTTGTCCGCGGTGGCATGGCCCTCCGGCGCGCGCAGCGTGATGCCGACCACGGTGCCATGCGCGCCCGAGGCCGCGTCGACCTCGCCGCCATGCATGCGCGCGATGGCGCGCACGATGGCCAGGCCCAGGCCGTGGCCTTCGCTGCGCGGCGCGCGCGCCTGGCTGGAGCGGAAGAAGCGGTCGAAGATGCGGGGCAGGTCCGTCGGCGGGATGGGCGGGCCTGGGTTGCGCACTTCCACCCGCGCGCCCGCGGGCGAAGCCGAGCAGGTCAGCACGATTTCGCCGCCCCGGGGCGTGGCCTTGATGGCGTTGGAAATCAGGTTCGCCAGCGCGCGCCGCACCAACCCGGCGTTGGCGGCCACGGTGGCGTCGCCTGCGCAGCGCAGATGCACGCCGCTTTCTTCCAGCGTGGCCTCGTAGTATTCGGCCACGCGTCGCGCTTCGGCGGCCAGCGATACCTGCGCCAGGTCCGCGGCCCGTTCGCCGCGGTCGGCGCGCGCCAGGAACAGCATGTCGTTGACCAGGGTCTTCAGGTCTTCCAGCTCTTCAAGGTTGGATTCCAGCGCATCGCGCAGTTCTGCCGCGTCGCGCGGCGACGACAGCATGACCTGCGTGCCGTTGATCAGCGTGGCCAGCGGCGTGCGCAGCTCGTGCGCCACGTCGGCATTGAAGCCTTCCATCTGCTGGTAGGCGGCCTGCAGGCGTTCCAGCGTGCGGTTGAAGGAACGGACCAGCTCGTGCAATTCGCGGTCGGTGTCTTCCAGCGGCAGGCGCCGCGCCAGATTGTCGGGCTGGATGCTGGCCGCCTGCTCGGACAGCCTGCGCGCCGGCGCCATGCTGCGCCTGACGGCCCAGGCCGCCAACACCACGGTCGCGCCGACCCACAGCGCGCAGATCAGCACCAGCGCGGTGCCATAGGCATACAGGAACTGCGAACTGGTGCGCGTGCTGACCGCCACGGTCAGTTGCGCGCCGGGCAGGATGCGGTCGTTCATGGCGACCCGCAGGCCGCGCATGCGGCCGCCGTCGGCGGTCTGCAGCACGACCTGCCTGCCGTCGCCGGTCGCCAGCGTTTCGGGAGCGGGGCCGCCGTACACGGAGTGGCCGTGCGCATCCACGATCCAGATGCCCAGCTGGCCTTCGCCCGCGCGCATCTCGTCGAAGGTGGCGGCCAGGTCTTTCAGGCCGCGGGCGTTGTTCTGCATGTCGATCAGGTGATCGATCAATTCCAGCTTGCCGCTGACTTCGGTGATTTCCTGCCGTTCCACTTCGCGCTTGAGCGCCCAGAACAGCGTGGCTCCCGCCAGGCTGGACACAAGCAGGGCGATGGCGCCCAGCAGCAGCGTCAGCCGCGCCTGCATGGAACGCATGCGCAGCGGCTTCATGCCGGGCGGCTATCCGCGGGGCGCGATTCCAGCACGTAGCCCATGCCGCGCACTGTATGCAGCAACTTGGTGTCGTAGGGGTCGTCCAGCTTGCTGCGCAGCCGCCGCACCGCCACGTCGATGACGTTGGTGTCGCTGTCGAAGTTCATGTCCCAGACCTGCTCGGCCAGGGTGGTGCGCGACAGCACCTGGCCCTGGCGGCGCAGCAGCAGGGCCAGCAGATTGAATTCCTTGGCGGTCAGGTCCAGGCGGCGGCCGCCGCGTTGGGCGCGCCGGCGGGCCAGGTCCAGTTCCAGGTTGGCCAGGCGCAGCAGGGTGGGTTCCTGAGAGCGTCCGCGGCGTAGCAGCGCCTGCACCCGCGCGAGCAGTTCCGAAAAGGCGAAAGGCTTGACCAGGTAGTCGTCGGCGCCGCCTTCCAATCCGCGCACGCGGTCCTCGACGGCGTCGCGCGCGGTCAGCATCAGGATGGGCGTGTCCTTCTGTTCGCGCACCGCGGCCAGCACGCCGAAGCCATCCACGCCCGGCAGCATCACGTCCAGCACGATCAGGTCGTAGACGCCTTCCAGCGCCAGATGCAGGCCGTCCACGCCGTCGCGAGCCAGGTCCACGACGTGGCTTTGCTCCGACAGGCCCTTCTTGAGGTAGTCGGCCAGTTTGGGTTCGTCTTCGATGACCAGGATGCGCATGGCAGGAAATTTACCATCCGCGCTGCGTCAGGTCCGGCGGACGGCTCAGGCCGGGCTGTCGATGGCGATGCGGTCGGGCGGAAAGCGCAGGGCGAACACGCTGCCCTTGCCGGGTTCGCTGGTGATCAGCAGTTCGGCGTCGTGGCGCATGGCGATGTGCTTGGTGATCGCCAGCCCCAGGCCGGTGCCGCCCACCGCGCGCGAACGGCCGCGGTCCACGCGGTAGAAACGCTCGGTCAGGCGGGGCAGGTGGCGCGCGGGGATGCCGATGCCGGTGTCCTGCACGCTGTAGCGCGCGCCGCCGTCTTCCTCGCGCTCCCAGCGCACGGTGATGGTGCCGCCGTCCGGCGTGTAGCGCACCGCGTTGGTCAGCAGGTTGGACAGGGCCGAGGTCAGTTCGGTTTCGGCGCCCAGCACGTCCAGGGATTCATCGATGTGCCACTCCAGCACGTGGCGGCCGCCCGACAGGGCCTCGATCTGCTGGCGCGCCTTCTGCAGCAGCGCGCCCATGTTGACCGCGCGCGGGTCGCTGCCCGGCGAGGATTCCAGCGTGGACAGGGTCAGCAAGTCTTCGACAATGGCCTGCATGCGCTGGGCCTGCTCGTGCATCATGTCGATGTACTGCTCGCGTTGTTCGGCGGGCAGGGCGTCGGCGGGCATGTCGCGCAGGGTTTCCAGAAAACCCGCCAGTACCGTCAGCGGCGTGCGCAATTCGTGCGAGACATTGGCCACGAAGTCGCGGCGCGTGGTTTCCAGGCGTTCGATCTGGGTGACGTCGCGCGTGATCAGCAGGCGCTGGTTGCTGGCGTAGGCCGTCAGTTGCATCATCATCAGCCGCTCCTGGCCTTGCTGGCCCAGGCGCACCAGTATGGGCTCGGGCCAGGACGGACGGTGCGCGTATTCGACGAATTCGGGCGCGCGCAGCAGGTTCAGCAGGTTATGGCCGCGGTCGGCCGGCAGGCGCAGGCCCAGGTGCTGGCGCGCCATGCGGTTGCACCAGTCGATCTGGAAATCCTCGTTCAGCGTCACCGCGCCGTCCGGCAGCGCTTGCGCCGCGGCCAGCATGCCCTGCATGGTGTTCTGGGTTTCGTTCAGTTCGCGGGCCCGGGCGCGGGTGTAGCGGTACAGCGGCGCGAGGATGTCGTCCCAGGGACCGACCGAAGCGGGCGGCGAGGTATCGGGGTGGTTGGCCCAGTGGGACACCAGGTGCAGGCGCCAGCTGCGCCAGAGCAGCATGGCGGCCAGCGCGAAGGAAAACAGTATCCAGCCCGCCGGGTCTCCTATGAGCCATTGGGCCAGTATTGCGGCAACCGCCCACAGGGCGACCAGGAAAAGAGTGCGCAGCCAGATCATCGTGCGGGAGTTTTTACCGCGTCGGGAGCTGGGCAGTAAACCGGTAGCCGCTGCCGCGGACCGTTTCCACGTGCGCGTCGTGGCCGCTGGGTTCCAGCGCCTTGCGCAGGCGGCGGATGTGTACGTCGACCGTGCGCTCTTCCACGAAGACGTGGTCGCCCCAGACCTGATCCAGCAGCTGGGAACGCGAGAACACGCGTTCGGGGTGCGTCATGAAAAAGTGCAGCAGGCGGAATTCGGTGGGGCCGATCTGCAGCGACTGGCTGTTGCCCGACAGGCGATGCGTCACCGGATCCAGCTTCAGGCCGCCCACGTCGATCACGTCGTCGGTCAGCTGGGGGGCGCGGCGGCGCAGCACGGCCTTGATGCGCGCCATCAGCTCCTTGGGCGAGAAGGGCTTGGTAATGTAGTCGTCGGCGCCGGCTTCCAGGCCGTCGACTTTGTCCTGCTCGGAACCCTTGGCGGTCAGCATGATGACCGGCACGGCGCGGGTGCGCTCGTCGTTGCGCAGTTTGCGCGCCATGGCCAGGCCGGAGGTGCCGGGCAGCATCCAGTCCAGCAGGATCAGGTCGGGAAGTTCGGCGCGGATCAGAGTCTGGGCCTGGTCGGCGTCGAAGGCGCGCAGCACCTTGTGTCCGGCGAAGGACAGGTTGACGGCGATCAGTTCCTGGATGGCGGGTTCGTCTTCGACGACGAGGATGGTGCTGGACATGGCGGATTGGGCACACTTCTGAGCGCCGGCGCGGCGCGAACATTGCGATAGTATGGCCGCAATATTTCAGGTATGTGACCGCCGGGCGTCATCGTCCGCGTCCGCCGGCCGCCCGCGGGAGCCCGATAGGCTACCATTGAACGATATATCGGGAATTCACCATGCAAAACCCCTCCGAATCGCAACATTCCGCGGATTCCGCCTCGCAATCGACCCATTTCGGCTTCCAGACGGTGCCGGAAGGCGAAAAGGCCCGCAAAGTCGCCGAAGTCTTCCATTCGGTCGCCCAGCGCTACGACGTCATGAACGATTTCATGTCGGCCGGGCTGCACCGCGTCTGGAAGGCGTTCACCATCGGCCGCGCCGCCATCCGCCCCGGCATGAAGGTGCTGGACATTGCGGGCGGCACGGGCGATCTGGCAAAGGCCTTCGCCAAGCGCGCCGGCCCCACGGGCGAGGTCTGGCTCACGGACATCAACGACTCCATGCTGCGCGTGGGCCGCGACCGCCTGACCGATGCCGGCCTGCTGGTCCCCACCGCCGTGTGCGACGCCGAGCGCCTGCCGTTCCCCACCGGCCATTTCGACCGCGTCAGCGTGGCTTTCGGCCTGCGCAACATGACCCACAAGGACCGCGCCCTGGCTGAAATGACCCGGGTGCTGAAGCCGGGCGGCAAGCTGCTGGTGCTCGAATTTTCGCGCGTGGCCAAGCCACTGGCCCCCGCCTACGACTGGTATTCCTTCAATGTGCTGCCCTGGCTGGGCAAGAAGGTCGCCAAGGACGAAGCCAGCTACCGCTATCTGGCCGAATCCATCCGCATGCACCCCGACCAGGAAACCCTGGCGGACATGCTGCGCACGGCCGGGCTGGAACGGGTGCAGTACTTCAACCTGACCGCCGGCATCGCCGCTCTGCACGAAGGCGTGAAGCTGGGCTGATCCGCCCCGGCCATCCGGATTTTTCGCCGCCCTGCGGGAACTTGTGGGGCGGCGTCTTGTCCGTTATTCTTACGGTATTCAGATTAATGTAAGAAAAGTCGCGACGAAGGTCCCGCGGTCCGTGGGACTTCCTGCTGCTCGGGGCGGCAGGAGCGCGAGTACGAGGGAGCAAACCTATGTCCAAATTCTGTCTTTCGCGGTTTGTCGCCGCGGCGCTGATCGCCGTTTCCGGCGCGGCACTGGTGACGGCGTCGTTTGACGCCGAAGCCCGCCGTGCGGGCGGCGGCAGCAGCGTCGGCCGACAATCCTCCAACGTGACCCAGCAGCGCCAGGCGACCACGCCGCCGACCGCCGCCAGCAACACGGCGGGCGCTACCGCCGCTCCGGCAGCCGCCGGCGCGGCCACGGCCGGCGCTGCCACTGCGGGCGCCGCCGCCAAGAGCGGCGCTTCGCGCTGGCTCGGCCCCATCGCCGGCATCGCCGCTGGCCTGGGTATCGCCGCGCTGCTCTCCAGCATGGGCCTGTCGGGCGCTTTCGCCGAGTTCCTCGGCTCCGCGCTGCTGATCGCCGCGGTCGTGTTCGCCGTCATGTTCATCATCCGCCGCCTGCGCGGCGCCGGTCCGCGCACTGCCACGCAGGGCGCGTTCGGTGGCGCCAACAACGCGCCGGGCCAGCAGCAACAGCAGCCGATGTGGCGTGAAACGCTGAAGCCGGCGGCTCCTGCGGCAGCGGCTCCGGTTGCCGCCGCCGCGGCGCCGGCCGCGATGCCCAAGATGGGCGACGACAACAACTGGTTCGTGCCGGGTGACTTCGATACGCCCAACTTCCTGAAGCAGGCCAAGGAGCAGTTCGTGCGCATCCAGGCCGTCTGGGACAGCGGCAGCACCGATGGCCTGCGCGAGTTCCTGACCGACGACCTGATCACCGAGCTCAAGCCGCAGCTGGCCGAGCGCGGCGCGGCGCCCAACAAGACCGAAGTGGTCCTGCTGAACGCTGAAATGCTGGGCATCGAAACCGTGTCCGACGGCCACCTGGCCAGCGTGCGCTTCTCCGGCATGCTGCGCGAAGCGCCGGGCGCCGAGGCCTTCCGCTTCGAGGAAGTCTGGAACCTGTTCAAGCCCGCCAATGGCGGCTGGCTGCTGGCAGGCATCCAGCAGATCCCGGTGGATCTCGCCAGCTAAGCCTGGCCGGCCGGGGCCGATCCCCACCTCCGTTGCGGATGCCGCAAGGCATCTGTTTGAACCGGCCCTTACAGGGCCGGTTTTTCCATGTGCTTGCGCAAAACACCCAGCCATCTAACCCGTTACACTCCCGATTTACCCATTAACTTCCGCACCCCCCGCAATCGGGGCCGTTGCAGACCGCCATGCTGCCTCTTCCGTTCCTGCCCACCCCCTCGCGACTGGCTGTAAGCGCGCTCAACGCCCTGTTGCGGCGCGAGGACTGGGCGCGCGCGCGCCTGGTCCGGCATGCGGGCAAGACGGTGCGTTTCGCGCTGGGCGGCTTCAGCCTGGGCCTCACCATCGATAGCGAAGGCCTGGCGGCCCAGGCCGATGCGGCCGTGGTGCCCGACGTGACCCTGACGGTCGCGCCCGAAAAACTGCCGCTGCCGCGCCTGGGCGCGGACCGCGAGCGCCCCGATTTCGCCGAGGCCACCCATATCTCAGGCGACGCGGCGCTGGCGCAGGTGGTGTCGGACCTGTCCAAGCAGCTGCGCTGGGATCCGGAGGACGCGCTGGCCCGGGTGGTGGGCGACATCGCCGCGCTGCGCCTGGTGGGTGGCGCGCGCGCGGCCGCCGGCGGCGCGCGCACGGCCAGCCTGAGACTGGCCGAGAACGTGTCCGAGTACCTGTCCGAGGAAAGCGGCATGCTGGCCAGCCGGCCCGCGCTGGAGCAGTGGCGGCTGGACCTGGCCGAGCTGAACGCCCGCGCCGATGCGCTGGCCCGCTCGGCCGCCGCGCTGCAAACCCGCCTGGCATCCGCCAGCGCAAAGCGGGGCGCCTGATACATGTTTCCCCTGCTGCGCCTTTTCCGCATCATTCTGGTTTCGCTGCGCTACGGCCTGGATGAGCTGGTGCTCTCCAGCCTGAACCATCCGCTGGCCACCTGCCTGCTGCGCGTCATCCGCCTGGGCACGCGTCCGCGCAAGCCGCGCGGCTTGAGGCTGCGCCTGGCGCTGGAGTCGCTGGGCCCCATCTTCGTGAAGTTCGGACAGGTGCTGTCCACCCGCCGCGACCTGATCCCCGCCGATATCGCCGACGAACTGGCGCTCTTGCAGGACCGCGTGCCGCCGTTCCCCTCGGCGCAGGCCGCGGCCTGCATCGAGGCGGCGCTGGGCGCGCCGCCCGAGAAGCTGTTCGCGCAGTTCGAAGTGGATCCGGTGGCCTCGGCCTCGATCGCGCAGGTGCACTTTGCCGTGCTGCACGACGGCCGCGAGGTCGCGGTCAAGGTGCTGCGCCCGGGCATGCTCAGCATCATCGAGAAAGACCTGTCGCTGCTGAAAGTGGTGGCGCGCATCATCGAGCGCCTGGGCGCCGACGGCCGCCGCCTGAAGCCGCGCGAAGTGGTGGCCGAGTTCGACAAGTACCTGCACGACGAGCTGGACCTGGTGCGAGAAGCGTCCAATTGCAGCCAGTTGCGCCGCAACTTCGGCCCCGAGTCCGGCCGCGGCGACATGCTGATCGTGCCCGAGGTGATCTGGGAATACACGGCATCCACGGTCTTCACCATGCAGCGCATGTACGGCATGCCGGTGGGCCAGGTGGAGCGCATGCGCGAGGCCGGCATCGACATCCCGACGCTGGCGCGCACCGGCGTGGAGATCTTCTTCACCCAGGTCTTCACCGACGGCTTCTTCCACGCCGACATGCACCCGGGCAACATCTACGTGTCCGACCGTCCGGAAACGCTGGGCAGCTACATCGCCCTGGACTTCGGCATCGTGGGCTCGCTGTCCGAGTTCGACAAGAATTACCTGGCGCAGAATTTCCTGGCCTTCTTCCACCGCGATTACCGCCGCGTGGCGCAACTGCACATTGAATCGGGCTGGGTGCCGCCCGATACGCGCGAAGAAGAACTGGAGGGCGCCGTGCGCGCCGTCTGCGAACCGTACTTTGACCGGCCATTGTCGGAGATCTCGCTGGGGCAGGTGCTCTTGCGGCTGTTCCAGACCTCGCGCCGGTTCAATGTGGAGATCCAGCCGCAGCTGGTCCTGTTGCAGAAGACCCTGCTGAACGTTGAAGGATTGGGCCGCCAGCTCGATCCCAACCTGGATCTCTGGAAGACCGCCAAGCCCTATCTGGAACGCTGGATGCGTCAGCGCGTCGGATTCAAGGGGCTGCGGCAGAGCCTGGAAAAAGAAGCCGCGCAGTGGTCGCAAATGCTGCCTGCTTTGCCCAGGCTGGTCCATGACCACCTGAGCCGTCCCAACGTCTCGCCCGCCTTGCTGGCCGAGATGATCCAGTTGCGGCGGGCCCAGGAACAGAACAACCGGCTGGTTGCAGCGCTGGTTGGGGTGGCCGCGGTTGCCATCGGGGTCGCGATATGGGCCTTGACCCGATAGGCGGCGCGATGATCTAGACGGTATCTGTCATGTTTCATTCATGAAACGGTCATCATAGCTTCGCGGTACACGGCGAAAAATAGCGCTGCGGTGGATGAATGCAGCGCCCTCGCCGGCAGCGCGCGCGCCATTCTTAATCTCTATATCTATAGCCCCACTAGCGGGACGAATACAAGGGCAGACCATGCTTTATCCTGAACTCTTCAAGACCATGGAAGCCGTGCGCTGGAACATGGCGCATGACATTCCCTGGGGCGACTTCGATCGCAGCAAGCTCTCGGACGAGCAGGCACACACGATCAAGATGAACGCCATCACGGAATGGGCCGCCTTGCCGGCCACCGAAATGTTCCTGCGCGACAACCGCGGCGACAGCGATTTCTGCGCGTTCATGTCGGTGTGGTTCTTTGAAGAGCAGAAGCATTCGCTGGTGCTGATCGAATACCTGCGCCGCTTCCGTCCGGACCTGGTGCCCACCGAGGAAGAGCTGCACAACGTGCGCTTCGAGTTCGACGCCGCGCCCGAACTCGAAACCCTGATGCTGCATTTCTGCGGCGAAGTCCGTTTGAACCACTGGTACCGCCGCGCCGCCGAATGGCACACGGAACCGGTCATCAAGGCCATCTACAAGACCGTGGCCCAGGACGAGGCCCGCCACGCCGGCGCCTACCTGCAGTACATGCGCCGCGCGCTGCACGACCGCGGCCAGGACACGAGCGAGCAGGCGCGCCTGGCGTTCTCCAAGATCGGCGTGCTGATGGCGTCGGCCGGCCGCACGCAGCAGGCCCTGCATCCGACCAACCTGCACGTGAACAAGGACCTGTTCCCCAACGACACGGTGCAGTCGCGCCTGCCGGAACCCGGCTGGCTGGAGCACTGGCTGGACACGCAGATCCGCTTTGACGGCGTGTGGGAGCAGAAGGTCGCCACCCGTATCCTGCACATCCTGTCCAAGCTGATGGACCGCAGCTTCGAAACGGTGAAGGACCTGAACCGCTACCGCAAGGAAATGACGGCCCTGATCGTGCCCAAGGAAAAGCAGATCATCCTGGGCGGCGCCTGAGCCGGGGCGATACAATCGCCGCATGCCTGCCGCCCGTTTCGAATCCAAGGTCCTGTCCCGCGACGAATGCGTCGCTGCCGTCGCCGACGGCCGCTATCCGCGGCCGGTGGTGTTCACCAACGGCGTCTTCGACATCCTGCACCGGGGCCACGCGACCTACCTCGACCAGGCCGCCCAACTGGGCGCGACCCTGGTGGTGGCGGTGAACACCGACGAGTCGGTGCGGCGCCTGGGCAAGGGCGCCGAGCGTCCGCTGAATCGCATGGAAGACCGCGCCGCCTTGCTGGCGGCGCTGGGCTTCGTGACCGTGGTCACGTCCTTCCATGAAGACACGCCCGAAGCCCTGATCGGCCAGCTCAAGCCTGACCTGATCGTCAAGGGCGGCGACTACGACATGGAAAAGCTGCCCGAGACCGCCCTGGTCAAGAGCTGGGGCGGCCGCGCGGTGGCGATTCCATTCGAGTTCGAGCGCTCGACCACGGCGCTCGTGAAGAAAATCCAGAACAAGTAAACCGGGCCCCGTAGCGGCTCAGCGCGGTTCCCGCAGCAGGCGGTTGATTGCTTCCAGGTCCGCTTCGGCCAGGATGCCGCTGGTGGCCTTCAGGCGCAGGCTGGCGAGCACCGTGCTGTAGCGCGCCAGCGCCAGGTCGCGCTGGGTGGCGTAGAGCTGCTGCTGGGCGTTGAGCACGTCCAGGTTGATGCGCACGCCGACCTCGTAGCCGGTGCGGTTGGCCTCGACCGCGGCGCGGCTGGATTTTTCGCCTGCCTCCAGCGCCTGGATGCGGGCCAGGCCGCTGGTGACGCCGGTGTAGTACTGGCGCGCGGCCTGCACGGCCTGGCGGCGCGCTGCCTCATAGTCATGGCGCGCCTTCTGTTCCAGCTGGACCTTTTCGGTCACTTGCGACGACACCCCGCCGCCCGAGTACAGCGGGATCGACAGCACCACGCCGATGGTGCTGTCGATGGGCTTGCCGGGCGCGGCATTGCGCATCACGGCGTCGCTGGCGCTGCCGCTGCTGGCGCGCAGGTTCAGGGTGGGATAGTGGCCGCTTTTGGCGATCTGGATCTCGCGGCCGGCGATGCGCGTCAGAAGCTGCGCGCGCAGCACGTCCAGGCTGGAGGACTCGGCCTGGTTGCTCCAGTCGGCCACGCGGGCGGGCTGCGGCGCGGGCAGTTGCACGCCATAGGGCAGTTCGGACAAGGCGCCGGGCGGCGTGCCGATGATCTTGGCCAGTTCGTCGCGGCGGACTTCCAGGTCGTTCTGCAGGCGCAGTTCCTGTGCCACCACCAGGTCGTAGCGCGCCTGCGCCTCGTAGGTGTCGGTGATGGTGGCGTTGCCGAGTTCGAAGTTGCGCTTGGCGGATTCCAGCTGCCCGGCCACGGCGGCCTTCTCGGCCTCGGTGGCGGTCAGCGTGTCCTGGGCGTAGAGCACGTTGAAATAGGCGTCGGCCACGCGCAGCAGCAAGTCCTGGTAAGCCTGTTGCAGCTGCACTTCGACGTCGGCGACGATCAGCTTGGACTGTTCGAAGTTCTGCCAGCGGCCCCAGTCGAACAGCGGCTGGGTCAGGGACAAATCCCAGACGCCGCGGCCGCCGCTATAGGCGATGCCCATGCCGCGAGTGCTGCGGGTTTCCTGGTAGGCGCCGCCGGCTTCGGCGGAAATCAAGGGCAGGAGCAGCGAACGGGCCTGGGGCTCTTTTTCCAGGCCGGCGCGATAGTTGGCGCGCGCTGCGGCGTAGATCGGGTCATTGCCCAGCGCCGATTGCCAGATCTGGATCAGGTTCTGCGCGCGGGCAAGCGTCGGGCCGACGCTTGCGGCGCAGGTAAAAACCAGTAAAGCCGTTAGCAATCGGAAACGCATGGTGGTCAACGATACGCCGGGCCGCCCGGGGCGCGGCGGCCCCGTCAAGGAGGCAGGCGCCGGGCGGCAGGGTTGGGGATCAGAACTTGAACTGGGAGACCGTGACGCCGCGCAGCGGCTTGATGACGGTTTCGAACAGGTTCACCGTTTCGAAGCTGGCCGCGGTGGTGCGGGTGATGCGACAGGCCGTCATGACGGGCGCCTGGCCCACGATCACGACCAGGCGGCCACCCACGCGCAGCTGGTACTTCAGCGCGTCGGGGACGGTCGGCACGGAACCCGTGACGAGGATGGCGTCGTATTCGGTGGAGCCCCAGCCGTTGCGGGCGTCGCCGGTTTCGACCTTGACGTTGGTGACGTTGTTCATCTGCAGATTCTGCTGCGCGAACGTCACCAGGCGGCTGTCGATTTCGACCGAGGTCACCTGCTGCGCCAGGTAGCCCAGCAGCGCGGCCTGGTAGCCGGAGCCGGTGCCGATCTCCAGCACGCAGTCGGACTTGGTCAGCTGCAGCTCTTGCGCCAGGCGGGCTTCCACCTTGGGCGCCAGCATGTTCTGGCGGGTGTTGACCGCGTTGATCTCAAGCGGCAGTTCCAGGTCGGAAAACGCCAGCGCGCGCAGGGCCGGCGGAACGAATTGTTCGCGGCGCACATCGAACAGCGCTTGCAGCACGTTGGCGTCCAGAACGTCCCACGGGCGGATCTGCTGTTCCACCATGTTGAAGCGGGCTTGTTCTACGTCGGGCAGGGTCGAAGCGTTCATGACGGTCAGAAAAAACAGAGGAATCAACAGACCATTGTACCGATTCGTAGCGTACTGTGACGCCCGGCCCCGCCGACAGATGTTTCAGACGCCCGGATCTACCACCAGGCGTGGAAGTGGTGCACCGGGCCGTGGCCCGACCCCACCGACAGGCGCTCGGCGTGGCGGATGGCCTCCGTGAGGTAGGCCTTGGCGCGACGCGCCGCCTCGGGCACGTCCCCGGTTTGCGGCAGCAGGGCGGCCAGCGCCGCCGACAGCGTGCAGCCGGTGCCGTGGGTATTGGCGGTTTCGATGCGGTGGCCGGGCAGCTCGATCATGCGGTCGCCGTCGTGCAGCAGGTCGATGGTCTCGTTGCCGGGCAGGTGGCCGCCCTTGACCAGCACCCAGCGCTCGCCCGAATGGGCCAGCTTGTTGCGCAGGCGTTCGGCCACGCGCCGCATTTCCTTGACCGTCTCGACCGGGCGCTCTTCCAGCAGCACGCCGGCTTCGGGCAGGTTGGGCGTCAGCAGGGTGGACTGCGGCAGCAGGGCTTCGCGCATGGCGCCCACGGCGTCGCGCTCCAGGAGCAGGTCGCCGCTCTTGGCCACCATGACCGGGTCCAGCACCACGTGGGCGGGGGTCCACTTGGCGAGCTTCTCGGCCACCACCTGGATCACCGGCTGCTGGCCCAGCATGCCGATCTTGACCGCGTCGATGCGCACGTCCGCGAACAGCGTGTCGATCTGCTGGCCGACGAAAGCGGGCGGCACCGCAGAGATGCCGGTGACGCCCTGGGTGTTCTGCGCCGTCAGCGCGGCGATCACCGCGCAGCCGTAGGCACCCAGCGCGCTCATGGCCTTCACGTCGGCCAGGATGCCGGCGCCGCCGGACGGGTCGACGCCGGCGATGGTCAACGCGTTGGGGATGGGGCGGCCGCTGGCGGCCTGCTGGCGACCGTTCATTTGGGGGCGCCTGCCGTGATCAGGCCTTCGTTGGGCGAGCTGGGAGCGCCGCTGTACAGCTTCTTGGGCATGCGGCCGGCCAGGAAGGCCTCGCGGCCGGCTTCCACGCCTTTCTTCATGGCGCTGGCCATCAGGATGGGATCGCGCGCGCCGGCGATGGCGGTGTTCATCAGGACGGCGTCGCAGCCCAGTTCCATGGCGATGGCGGCGTCCGACGCGGTACCCACGCCGGCGTCCACCACGATGGGCACGCGGGCCTGTTCGATGATCAGGCGCAGGTTCCAGGGATTCAGGATACCCATGCCCGAGCCGATCAGCGAGGCCAGCGGCATCACGGCGACCGCGCCCAGGTCTTCCAGCATGCGGCACTGGATGGGATCGTCGGTGCAATACACCATGACCTTGAAGCCTTCGTCCACCAGGGTCTTGGTGGCCTTGAGCGTCTCCGGCATGTTGGGGAACAGGGTCTGCGGGTCGCCCAGCACCTCCAGCTTCACGAGGTCATGGCCGTCCAGCAGTTCGCGCGCCAGGCGCAGCGTGCGCACGGCCTCGTCGGCGCTGTAGCAGCCGGCGGTGTTGGGCAGCAGCGTGAATTTGGACGGCGGGACGTAGTCCAGCAGATTCGGTTCACCGGCGTTCTGGCCGATATTGGTGCGGCGGATGGCGACGGTGACGATCTCGGTGCCGCTGGCGTCCAACGCCGCGCGGGTTTGTTCGAAGTCCTTGTACTTGCCGGTGCCGACGAGCAGGCGCGACGAGTAGGCGCGGCCGGCGATGGTGAGGGTGTCTTGAGTGGTCATGGCGGAGGTTCAAAGGGCGGGTGCGCACGATGCGAGACCCGCGGGGACTGGCGATTCGTTGGACGAATGATAAAGCACGGCGCCGCGCGGCAGACCCGTCCGGTGAAATGTAGCGTTCCACTATTTGCAGATCGCGGCGCGGACGCGGTTCAGCGCAGGCGGTCCAGATCGGCGCAGATCGCCTCGGCGGCGTCGATCAGGCGCGGACCCGGGCGGTACAGGGCGTCGGCGTCCACGCCGTACACGCGCCCCAGCCGCGCGGCGGGCAGCCCCAGCGCCTGCCAGGCTGCCAGGTTGCGGGCGCCGTCCTCGGGTCGGGACGTGCCGGCCAGCACGGCCTCGGGCCGCGCCGCCAGCACGCTTTCCAGCGTGACCTGGGGCGCCACCACGGGGGCCTGGCCGAAGACATTGACGCCGCCGCAGACGCGCAGGGCGTCACTGACGATGCTGCTGTCGTTCAGGGTGTAGATGGGATCCAGCCCCGCCTGCACGAAGACGCGCACGGGGCGGCGGCCGGCATAGCGGGCGGCCAGGGCGTCCAGCCGCGCGCGCAGGGCCTGGGCCGCGGGCCGCGCCTGCGCTTCGGTGCCGAACAGGGCACCCATGCGTTCGACTGCATCGGGGATGGCGGCCAGGGTCTGCGGATCGCTGTAGAACACCGGCACGCCCAGCTTGTCCATCACCCGCGCCAGCGGCGCGGCGGCGGCGGGCTGCCAGGCGATCAGCAGGTCCGGACGCACGGCCGCCACGCGTTCGGGATCGGGCTGGGTGCCGTCGCCGATGACGGGCAGCTGGCGAGCGGCGGGCGGATAGTCGCTGCCGCGGATGGTGGCGATGAGCCGGTCGCCCGCGCCGGCGGCAAAGACGAGTTCGGTGGCGTGCGGGGCCAGGGTGACGGCGCGTTGCGCGGGGGCGGCCAGCGAGACCTGGCGTCCCTGGTCGTCGCGGACCTGGATGGCCGCGCCGGCCGCGGCACGGGTTGCCGGACCTGCCAGGGAACTTGCCGCGGCGGGTCCCGCAGACAGCAGCGCGCCCAGGGCCAGGAACAGCCCCGGAGCGATGCGAGGGAGGGTGCGTGCGCGGGTCATGCAGGAGACCGATATAGCCAGCGGGGAACGCCGACTATATCGGAATGCCGCGATCAGTAGCGCAGCGTGAGCGACGCGTAGAAGTTGCGGCCAGGCGCGGGGTACAGGCTGTAGTTGGCGACCGGGCCCAGCATCTCGAACGAAGCATTGCCGCCGCGGATGCCGTACGTGGCGTACTGGCGGTCGAAGATGTTGTTCACGCCGATGGCGCCTTCGATGTTGCGCGTGAACTTGTACGCCACCTTGGTGTTGAACAGTACGTAGGCGTCCAGTTCCTTGGCGAACTGGTTGGCCTGGTCGTTGTCCATGCGCGACTTGCCCACGTATTGCGCCGTCACGTTCCACAGGAACGCATCGGTGGGACGCCAGGTCACGCCGGCGTTGGCCAGCCACTTGGGCGCCAGCGGCACGGTCTTGCCAGCCAGGTCCACGCCGGCGTAGGTGCCGGAGCGGAATTGCGCTTCCATCCAGGTCAGGTTGGCGTCCAGCGACACGCTGCTGGAAATGGCGGTGTGGCCTTCCAGTTCGATGCCTTGGCGGCGGGTCGGATCCAGGTTGGTGTTGGCGCCCGTGCCCGGGCCCCAGATGCCGTCGGCCAGCGGGTTGTACTGGATCTCGTTGGTCAGGTCATAGCGGAAGTACGACAGGCGGGCGCTGCTGCTGGCCGATTGCCAGGTCACGCCGATTTCCTTGTCGGTGGAGGTCTGCGGCGCCAGCGGGGTCTGCACCGACAGCAGTTCATCGGCGTTGGGCAGGCGGAAGCTGCGGCCGACCTTGCCATACACGCCGAAGCCGGCGGGCAGGTCCTGGCGCACGCCCAGCTGCCAGGCGGTCAGATGGTTGCTGCGGTCGGACGCCGTGCCCGAGCCGGAAATCACGTCCAGGTCGTCGGAGGCGTACTGGCGGCGGACGCCGGCCGTCACGTAGGTGGTATCGGTGGCGCGTACCTGGCCTTCGGCGAACAGGCCGTACTGGTGCTGGCGCGACTGCCACTTCGAGGGCTGGAAGTCGTAGTAGGCGTTCTGGTTGGCGGTGGTCTTGGCTTCCTGGCCGTCGGCGCCGAAGACGATGCTGTGGCCGCCGTTGATCGGCAGGCGGTAGCGCACGCTGGCGATGTTCTCTTCCAGCTTCTGGTCGCGCAGGATGTCGCCGAAGCCGTCGTAGGTCAGGCCGTCGAGCTTCTTTTCGCGGGTCGACAGGTCGGCGTACAAGGTGCCGGCGCCGATGGCCTGCTCGAGCTGCAGGCCGAAGGTGGTGGTGGTGGTCTTGACGTAATCGACGTCGTTCTTCGAGCCGCGCGGATCGTCCTGGTATTCGTTCAGGCCGGTCTTGGGGTTGATCGTGCGCGGGCCGGGCAGTTCCAGCTTCTGGGTGGTGGTGCGGCCGTACAGGCGGATCGAGCCGTCGTCATGGCGGAAGGTGATGCCGCCGCCGCCGCCCTCGCGCCGCTCGCCGCTGTGATCGCGGTAGCCGTCGCTGTGCAGCGACTGCATGTAGGCGTCGATGCCGACCTTTTCATTGTTCATGGCCACGGCGGCGTCATACTGGCGCAGGCCGTAGCTGCCGAAGGTGGCGGTGGCGCGGGCGCTTACCGGTTCCTTGGCGAAATCAGGGCGCGTGATGATGTTGATCACGCCGCCGGTGGTGCCGCCGCCATATTGCACCGAACCGCTGCCGCGCACGATTTCAATGCGCTCGACCTGATCCAGCGGCACCACGCCCAGGCTCGGGGCCGACAGGTCGTTGGTGTTCTGCTTCACGCCGTCGATCAGGATCAGCGTGTTGCTGGCGCCGGTGATGCCGAAGCCGCGCAGGTCGACGATGGAGTTGTCGCTGGAGCTGCTGGTGTTGATCAGGTGGATGCCGGCCTGGGTCGACAGCACGTCCTGCATGGTGCGGGCGCTGGACGCGGCGATGTCCTCGGCGGTGATGATCGAGATCGACACCGGCAGCGTGCGGCCGTCGGTCGGCACGCGCTGGGCGGTGACCGTGATGGCGTCGAACTGGGGAGTGTCGGGGGCGGCTTGCTGGGCGGCGGCGACGGCCGGGGCGGAGCAGAGCAGGGCGCCGGCGTAGCGCCGGATGGAGCGGGTTTTCATCTACGTAACCTCGATGCGACCCGCGACCCCGCAGGCCATTCACGATGGGGAGGATGCCCAAGCCGCGGCGGGCCGGTGAGGGCCTGGCGGCATTGCATGGACTTCCTGGCGATCGAACAGGCCGGTATCGGGCTGCCATGGGCGCATTGCGCGCATGGGGACCGTTGCGGGGGCAGCACAGGCTGGAGCCAGGGTTTGCCGGCGCCTTGTGGGGCGGCAGTCCTGGGAGGTTCTTCCTGTTTCCCGTTTACCTTTCGCGCGCGGCTGGCAAGTGTTGCGTTCTTGCCTGCCCAGTGCGCCGAAAGCACCGGTTCGGGGCCGAAACTGTATCACCGGGAGGCGCGGATAGGCCCATTTTGTTACGATCAGGGCTTGTTTTTGCGGCGTTTTTCGCTTTTTCGCCACATAGCGCCGCCATCGCCAACTCCATCCGGACCTGCCCGTGTCGTATCCCCGCCTGCCTTACCCGCCCGAAGCCTATACCCACGGCAGCGAATTCGCCCGCCTGCTGGGCAAGCGCATCCTGATCCTGGATGGCGCCATGGGCACCATGATCCAGCGCTACAAGCTGGGCGAGGCGGATTTCCGCGGCGAGCGCTTCGCCGGCCACGGCAAGGACGTCAAGGGCAACAACGAGCTGCTGTCGCTGGTGCGTCCGGACGTGATCTCCGAGATCCATCGCCAGTACCTGGAAGCCGGAGCCGACGTCATCGAGACCAACACCTTCGGCGCCACCACCATCGCGCAGGGCGACTATGAACTGCCGGAACTGGCCTACGAACTGAACCTGGTGTCCGCGCGCCTGGCGCGCGCGGCCTGTGACGCCTACAGCACGCCCGAGCGGCCGCGCTTCGTGGCCGGCGCGCTGGGTCCGCAGCCCAAGACCGCGTCGATCTCGCCGGACGTGAACGATCCGGGCGCGCGCAACGTCACCTTCGAGGAACTGCGCGTCGCCTATGTGGAGCAGCTCAACGGCCTGCTGGACGGCGGCATCGACATCGTCCTGATCGAAACCATCTTCGACACCCTGAACGCCAAGGCGGCCATCTTCGCTACCGAGGAAGTGTTCGAGGCGCGCGGCGTGCGCCTGCCCGTGATGATCTCGGGCACGGTGACCGACGCGTCCGGGCGCATCCTTTCCGGCCAGACCGTGGAAGCCTTCTGGAACTCGGTGCGCCACGCGCGCCCCATCACCATCGGCCTGAACTGCGCGCTGGGCGCGGCGCTGATGCGGCCCTACGTGGCCGAGCTGGCCCGCATCTGCGACACCTACGTCTGCGTCTATCCGAACGCCGGCCTGCCCAATCCCATGGCCGAGACCGGCTTTGACGAAACCCCGGCCGATACCTCGGCGCTGCTGGAGGAATTCGCCCGCGCCGGGCTGGTCAACATGTCGGGCGGCTGTTGCGGCACCACCCCGGACCACATCCGCGAGATCGCGGCCAAGGTCATGTCGCTGACTCCGCGCGCCGTGCCGGACATTCCGGTCAAGACCCGCCTGTCGGGCCTGGAGCCGCTGAACATCGACGAAGACACGCTGTACGTCAACGTCGGTGAACGCACCAACGTGACGGGCAGCAAGATGTTCGCCCGCCTGATCCGCGAAGAGAAATACGACGAGGCGCTGGCCGTGGCCCGCCAGCAGGTCGAGAATGGCGCGCAGATCATCGACATCAACATGGACGAGGCCATGCTGGATTCGGTGGCCTGCATGCGGCGCTTCCTCAATCTGATCGCCTCCGAGCCCGACATCGCGCGCGTGCCGATCATGATCGACAGCTCCAAGTGGGACGTCATCGAAGAAGGCCTGAAGTGCGTGCAGGGCAAGCCCGTGGTGAACTCGATCTCCATGAAGGAAGGGCTGGAGCCCTTCCGCCACCATGCGCGCCTGTGCCGCCGCTACGGCGCGGCCGTGGTGGTGATGGCGTTCGACGAACAGGGCCAGGCCGACACGCTGGAGCGCCGCAAGGAAATCTGCGGCCGCGCCTACAAGATCCTGGTCGAGGAAGAAGGCTTCCCGCCGGAAGACATCATCTTCGATCCCAACGTCTTCGCGGTCGCCACCGGCATCGACGAACACAACCACTACGCCGTGGACTTCATCGAAGGCACGCGCTGGATCCGCGAGAACCTGCCCTACGCCCGCATCTCGGGAGGCGTGTCCAACGTCAGCTTTTCGTTCCGCGGCAATGAGCCCATGCGCGAGGCCATCCACACGGTGTTCCTCTATTACGCCGTCAAGGAAGGCATGACGATGGGCATCGTCAACGCCGGCCAGCTGGGCGTGTACGCCGACCTGGATCCCAAGCTGCGCGACCTGGTCGAGGACGTGGTGCTGGACCGCGCCGAGCCCGTGGGCAAGACGGAAGCCGACGACGAGCGCACCCCGACCGAGCGCCTGGTGCAGTTCGCCGACAGCGTGAAGGGCTCTGGCGCCAAGAAGGAAGAGGACCTGACCTGGCGTAATGCCGAGGTCGAGGCGCGCCTGTCGCATGCGCTGGTGCACGGCATCACCGCCTTCATCGTCGAGGACACCGAGGAAGTGCGCCAGAAGATCGCCGCGCGCGGCGGCCGTCCGATCGAAGTGATCGAAGGCCCGCTGATGGACGGCATGAACGTGGTGGGCGACCTGTTTGGCGAAGGCAAGATGTTCCTGCCGCAGGTGGTGAAGTCGGCCCGGGTCATGAAGCAGGCCGTGGCCCACCTGATTCCCTTCATCGAGGAAGAAAAGCGCCAGATCGCGGCCGCGGGCGGCGACGTGCGCGCCAAGGGCAAGATCGTCATCGCCACCGTCAAGGGCGACGTGCACGACATCGGCAAAAACATCGTATCGGTGGTCCTGCAGTGCAATAACTTCGAAGTCGTGAACATGGGCGTGATGGTGCCCTGCGCCCAGATCCTGGAAAAGGCCAAGGAAGAGAACGCCGACATCGTCGGCCTGTCCGGCCTGATCACGCCCAGCCTGGAAGAAATGGCCTACGTGGCCAGCGAAATGCAGCGCGACGAGTACTTCCGCAGCCGCAAGCTGCCGCTGATGATAGGCGGCGCCACCACCAGCCGCGTGCACACCGCCGTCAAGATCGCGCCCAACTACGAAGGCCCGGTGATCTACGTGCCGGACGCCAGCCGTTCCGTGGGCGTGGCGACGAACCTGATGTCGGACCAGTCCGCAACGTATCTGGCAGAGTTGGCCGAGGAATACGAAGAGGTGCGCCGCCGCCACGCCAACCGCAAGGCCACGCCCATCCTGCCGCTGGCGGAAGCGCGCGCCTCGCGTCCCGCGATCGACTGGGACAACTACACACCGCCGCGCCCGAAGTTCATCGGCCGCCGCACATTCAAGAGCTACGACCTGGCCGAAATCTCCAAGTACGTGGACTGGGGCCCGTTCTTCCAGACCTGGAGCCTGTTCGGCCCGTTCCCCGCCATCCTGGGCGACAAGGTCGTGGGCGAGCAGGCGCGCAAGGTCTACGCCGACGGCCTGGCCATGATGAAGCGCATCATCGAAGGCCGCTGGCTCACCGCCAACGGCGTGGTGGGCTTCTATCCGGCCAACAGCATCAACGACGAAGACATCGAGGTCTACAAGGACGAGACCCGCAGCGAAGTGCTGTTCACCTACCGCAATCTGCGCCAGCAGGGCGCCAAGCGCGAAGGCGTCAGCAACAAGTGCCTGTCCGATTTCATCGCGCCCAAGTCCAGCGGCAAGCTGGACTACATCGGCATGTTCGCCGTCACGGCGGGCCTGGGCATCGAAAAGAAGGAGGCGGAATTCGAAAAGGCCCTGGACGACTACTCCAGCATCATGCTGAAGTCGCTGGCCGACCGCCTGGCCGAAGGCTTCGCCGAATGCCTGCATGCCCGCGTGCGCCAGGATTTGTGGGGCTATGCGCCCGACGAAGCCCTGTCCAACGACGACATGATCGCCGAGAAGTACGTGGGCATCCGCCCCGCGCCCGGCTACCCGGCCTGCCCTGAACACGTCATCAAGACCGACATGTTCCGCGTGCTGGACGGCGCCGATATCGGCATGATGCTGACCGACAGCTATGCCATGTACCCGGCCTCCAGCGTGTCCGGCTTCTACTTCAGCCACCCGCAGTCGCAGTACTTCAACGTGGGCGTGATCGGCGAAGACCAGTTGCAGGACTACGCCGCCCGCAGTGGCCGCAGCATCGAAGACCTGAAGCGTACCCTGGCGCCGAACCTGGGTTGAGCGCTGCGGGGGGAGCGGTCAGGCGTACTCGCTGGCCATTCCCCCGTCCATGCGGCTGCGCCGTTACGCCTGCTCTCCGTCTTGATGCGTCTTGCCTTTGCCCACATAGGGAATGGCCTGGTCTATGGTTTCCCAGATGTAGCGTCCCGATGGACTTTGCTGTTCCTCGGCCACGTGCGACACCAGGCCGGCCGCGCGCGAAATGACGGCGAAGCCGCGCATCAGTTCGGTCGGCACGCCGATCTCGCTGAGCAGCGCCGCCACCGCGCCGGTGGCGTTGATGGTGATGTGCTTGCCGTAGGTCTCGTCGATCGCGGCCGAGAGCAGGCGCAGCGCCTTGAGCGAGTCGCCCTTGAGTTCCGGTTCGGCCTCGGCCAGCGCCAGCAGCTTGATCGAGCGCGGGTCGTCGGGCTTGTGCAGATGGTGGCCGAAGCCGGGTAACGCGCTGCGCGATTCACGGAACTCGCGGGCGATCGCCAGGGCTTCTGCGCGGCCGTCGTCGGCCTGGCGGATGCGGTCCAGCAGGCGCGAGCAGTTTTCCATGGTGCCGACGAACTGGCTGCCTACCGCCATGAGGCCGGACGCCACCGCGCCCTGCAGGTTTTCCGGCGCGCTCATGTAGATCAGCCGGGTGGCGATGGCGCTGGGCGTCAGGCCATGCTCCATCAGCGTGACCAGCACCGCGTCGACGATGCGCAGGTCCACCGGGCGCGCCTCGCGGCCCAGGATCTGCATGATCATGACTTCGGTGAAGGTCTTCTTGCCGATCAGGTCTTCGACCAGATCCACGTCGCGGTAGGACATGCCGGTAAGGTGATGCGCGCAGAGGCGGGTTTCGGGCGTTTTCATGAGGTCTCCTTCAGGGCCGCGTCGCGCACGGCGTTTTTCAGTACCTTGCCCACGCTGGAGCGCGGCAGGCTGTCATGGATGTGGAATTGCTTGGGCGTGGCCACGGGGCCGAGCAGGGCGCGCACGTGCGCCTTCAACTCGTCCGCGCTGGCCTGCGCGCCGGGATGGAACTGCACGGCGGCGTGGACCGCTTCGCCCCACTTGTCGTCGGGCAGTCCGAACACCGAGCACTCGTAGACGGCGGGATGCGCGGACAGCGCGTTCTCCACGTCCACCGGGTAGATGTTGAAGCCGCCGGTGATGATCACGTCGCGCAGCCGATCCTTCAGGAACAGATAGCCGCGCGCATCGATCAGGCCGGTGTCGCCGGTATGCAGCCAGCCGTCCACCACCGTTTCGGCGGTTTTTTCGGGCAGGCGCCAGTAGCCCGACATGACCAGGTCGCCCTGCACCACGACCTCGCCGATCTCGCCGCGCGGCAGCAGCGCGCCGTCGGGCGACATGATAGCCACGTCGCTGAGCCAGGTGACGCGTCCGACCGAGGCGCGGTTCTCCGGCGCTTCCAGGTCGGCGGGGCGCAGCACCGTCATGATCTGCGGCGCCTCGGTCTGGCCGTAGGTGGTGCCCAGCACAGGGCCGAAGAATTCGCGCGCCCGATCGATCTTTTCCACAGGCATGGGCGCGCCGCCGTAGATCAGGTTGCGCAGCCGCGGGAAGTCGGCGCGCGAGACGCCGGGCTGCGCCATGATCATGTAGATCAGGGTAGGCGGCATGAAGCTCAGCGTGCCGCCGCGCTCGCGGAAGGCGGCGGTGATGCTGGCCGGCGTGACGCCATCCAACAGCAGATGGGCGCCGCCGCGCGCCAGCACCGGCAAGAGGTATGTGCCGGTGCCGTGCGTGATGGGGGCGGCCACCACATAGCGGTCTTCGTGGGTCAGGCCCCAGCTCATGATCTGGTTGATGATGCCCGCGTTCCACGCGTGGTAGGGCTGCATCACGCCCTTGGGCAGGCCGGTGGTGCCGCCTGTGAACTTGATGGCCTGGGTGGCGTCGCGCGGTAGCGCGTGGCGCTGCGGCTCGCGTCCGGCGCAGCGGGCCAGCAGCTCATCCAGCGCCAGCGGCGCCGATGCGTCGTCCAGATGGATGTGGCGGCGGTCTTGCGGCGCCAGGGCCGGAGGCGCCAGCGGCGCGCCCACGTCGTCCACGATCACGATGGACGGCTCGGTGGCGTCCAGGATGCGCCCGATCTCGCGCTCCGTGCTGCGGTAGTTGAGCGGCACCCACACCTTGCCGCTGGCCAGCACGGCCAGCAGCGCCAGGATGTGCCGCGCGGAGTTGCCGGCGCAGATCGCCACCCGCGTCTGCGGCGCGGGATCCAGTTCTTGCAAGGCCGCGGCCAGCGCCCGCGTATCGGCGGCCAATTGCGAGTAAGTGACCTGGCCTTCGGGACCGTCCAGCGCGATGCGCTCCGGATACTGCTCGGCGGCGCGGAAGAAGAAATCTATCGGGTACATCCTGGTGTTCCTAGTTGGCGTTGAGGTTGGCGCTCTTGACGACCTTGCCCCATTTGTCGATCTCGCTGGCGATCTTCTGGGCGTAGGTCTCGGGGGTGTTGGGCTGCTGTGGCGCGTAGAAGCCGGATTGCTGGTAGGACGCCTGCAGCGCCGGGCTGGCCAGCGCCTTGTTGATGGCCTGGTTCAAGCGCTCGACGACGGGTTTGGGGGTGCCAGCCGGCGCCATCACGCCGAACCAGGATTCCACCTCGAAGCCGGGCAGGCCGGATTCGGCCAGCGTGGGCGTGTCGGGCGCGGAGGGCAGGCGCTGCGGCGAGGTCACGCCGATGGCGCGCAGCTTGCCGGCCTGCACGTGCGGCAGCGACGAGGGCAGGTTGTCGAACATGGAATCCACCTGGCCGCCCAGCAGGTCGGCCACGGCCGGGCCGCTGCCGCGGTACGGCACGTGCAGGATGTCGGTGCCGGTCTGCATCTTGAACAGCTCGCACGACAGGTGGATGGACGAGCCGCTGCCGGAAGAGGCGCAGGTCAGCTTGCCCGGATTCTTCTTCGCGTAGGCCACGTATTCCTGCACGGTCTTGATCGGCAGCTTGGGGTTGACGACCAGGATGTTCGGAATGGTCGCCAGCAGGCCCACGGGCTCGAAGCCCTTCACGAAGTCATAGTTGAGCTGGCTGTACAGCGTGCGGTTGATGGTGTTGGCGATGGAACCCACATACAGCGTGTAGCCGTCTGGCGCGGCGCGCGAGACGATTTCCGCGCCTATGTTGCTGTTGGCGCCGGTCTTGTTCTCCACCACGATGGTCTGGCCCAATTCTTCCGAGAGGGACTTCGCCATCAGGCGCGCCACGATGTCGGTGGCGCCGCCCGCCGCGTAGCCGACGACCAGCGTCACGGGACGCTCGGGATAGGGCTTGGCCGCCAGGGCCGGGGCCGCGAGCAGCGCACCCAGGGCGGCCGCCGCGGCGGCCCACCGCTTGCTTTGCATCTTCATTGTTGTCTCCGTCCTGTTTGTCTAATATTTGGACAGCTCTGCGTCTGCCCGGATCCATATTGGGCTTTGATAGGGGCCTCATCAACGCAAGCTGTCCAAAAAATGAACAAACCAGAATCCGAAGGCTCGGGGCCGCGCGTATTGCGCCGCGGGCTGCGCGTGCTGGGCGTGCTGCGGCAGGCGGGGGCGGCGGGCATGCACGTGGTCGACATCGCGCGCGCTGCGGGCATGCAGCGGACCACGGCCTATCGCTATCTCGACGTTCTGGTGCAGGAGGGCTACGCCTTGCGCGAGTCCGAGGCGCCGCGTTGGCGCGTGGCCGAGCTGGGCGTGATGATGGCGGGCGATCCGCATGCGCAGGCTGTGCGCGACCTGCGGCCGGTGCTGCGCCAGATCAGCGATGTCAGCGGCGATTCCGCTTTTCTCATCTGCCGCGCGGGCAACGATTCGCTTTGCCTGCACCGTGAAGTGGGCAACTATCCCGTGCAGGTGCTGGCGGTCACGGTGGGTCACCGCCAGCCGCTGGGCGTGGGGGCGGCCGGGTTGGCGCTATTGGCCGCGCTGCCGCCGGACGAGTCGGAAGAGGTAATTGCGCAGAACGAGCAGGCGCTGCGCGCCTACGGCGGCATGACGGTGGCGCAGATGCGGCGCCTGGTGGAGAACACGCGCGGGCGCGGCTGGTCGGTGGTGGGCAACGCGGCGGTGCCGGGCGTGTTGGGGGTGGGCGTGGCCTTGTGCGACGCGGGCGGATATCCGCGCCTGGCCGTCAGCGTGTCCAGCCTGATCGGCCGCATGCAGGCGGCGCGCCAGCGCAATATCGCCGACCTGATCCGCGCCCAGTTGGCGCAGGATGAGGTCAGGACGCAGCGCTGGGCGCTGCCGGGATTTCCCGCGGCTTAGGCGGCTGCCGGCGTCGGCACGCGGTAGGTCTTCTGGTAATGCACCGTGAAGGTCTTGAACGCGTCCAGGGCCTTGTGCGGATCGTGGCCGGGCTTGACCAGGAAGCTGTCGAAGCCGACGCGCGCCTGGTAGTGGATGGTATCGATCATCACGTCGCCGACCGCGCGCAGTTCGCCTTGCCATTGGTAGCGCGTGCGCAGCAGCTGCGCCAGCGAATAGCCTCGGCCATCGGTGTAGACCGGGAAGTCGACGGCGATGAAGGCGATGCCGGCGGGGTCCAGCGTGCCGTCGGCTTCTGCCAGGTCGCGCAGGTCGGCGTCGGGGTCAAGCAGTACCGCGACCGGATGCTGGTGGCGGCGCAAGGTGGCGCGCGAGGTCTTCCAGACGGAAAGCGGCACGATCCAGCCCGGCGCGTCGCCAGGCACCTGGCCTTCGGCGGGGACCTCGGGTTCAGGCGTGAAGACGCGCGAGGCGTCGGCTTCCAGGCGACCGTTGCGGATCAGGTGCGGGCCGGGGGCGTCGTGCGGATAGATTTCAGACATGGGCGGCCTCGGCTTGCTGCGCGGGTTTGGCGAAGGCGGGATCGGAGTAGACGTCCTGCTTGAAGGGGTCGATGCCGACCCGGTCCACCACGTCGATGAAGCGTTCCTCTTCGCTGTCGCGCAGGCCCAGGTAAGTGCGGATCAGGCGGTCCACCACGCCAGCGACCTGCTCGCGCGCGAACGATGGGCCGATGATGCGGCCGATGGCGGCGCCGCCGCCGCGCGTGGATTCGATATCGGGCAACGGCTTGGCGGCGCCGTTCTGGCGTCCGCCGATGGTGACCTGATACCACTCTTCGCCGGCCTTATCGACCCCGAGGATGCCGATGTGGCCCACGTGATGGTGGCCGCAGGAGTTGATGCAGCCCGAGATGTTCAGGTCCAGCTCGCCGATCTCGAACAGGTAGTCGAGGTTGTCGAACTGGCGCTGGATGGCTTCGGCCACGGGGATGGAGACGGCATTGGCCAGCGCGCAGAAATCCCCGCCCGGACAGGCGATGATGTTGGTCAGCAGGCCGATGTTGGGCGTGGCCAGGTTCAGCGCCTGCAACGTGGTCCAGAGATCGTGCAGGCGCGCGCGGCGCACGTCGGCCAGGATCAGGTTCTGCTCGTGCGAGACGCGCAGTTCGCCGAAGCCATAGTTATCGGCCAGGTCGGCCACCGCGTCCATCTGGTCGGCGGTGATGTCGCCCGGGGGCACGCCGGTGGGCTTGAGCGACACGGTGACTGCGGCATAGCCGGCCACCTTGTGCGGGTGCACGTTGGTGCGCAGCCAGCGCGCAAAGCGCGGATCGGCGGCGGCCAGCGCGGCGGTGTTGTCCACGTCCTGCGCGGCAGCGGCATCGTATTGCGGCCAGACGAAACGGGCCTTGATGCTGTCGACGAATTCCTGGGTGATGGTGTCGGGGCCGCCCTTGATGAGCTGCCACTGTTCATCCACCTGCTGCGCATAGACTTCCGGCGTCAGGTCCTTGACCAGGATCTTGATGCGCGCCTTGTACTTGTTGTCGCGGCGGCCGTGCAGGTTGTAGACCCGCAGCGCGGCCTGCAGATAGGTCAGCAGGTCCTGCCATTCGACGAAGGGATTGATCAGCTTGCCGACGATGGGCGTGCGGCCCAGCCCGCCGCCCACCCAGACGCGAAAGCCCAGCTTGCCGTCGCGTTCGACGGCTTGCAGGCCGATGTCGTGCACGCCCACGGCCGCGCGGTCCTGCACGGCGCCGCTGACCGCGATCTTGAACTTGCGCGGCAGGAAGGCGAACTCCGGGTGCAGCGTGGACCACTGGCGGATGATCTCGCACCAAACCAGCGGATCCACCAGCTCGTCCGGCGCGACGCCGGCGAAGTGGTCGGTGGTGGTGTTGCGGATGCAGTTGCCGCTGGTCTGGATGGCATGCATCTGCACCGTGGCAAGTTCGGCCAGGATGGCCGGCACGTCTTCCAGCTTGGGCCAGTTGAACTGGATGTTCTGGCGGGTGCTGAAATGGCCGTAGCCGCGGTCCCATTTGCGGGCGATGTGCGCCAGCGTGCGCAATTGGCGCGACGCCAGGATGCCGTAGGGAATGGCGACGCGCAGCATGGGCGCGTGGCGCTGGATGTACAGGCCGTTCTGCAGGCGCAAAACGCGGAATTCATCTTCCGTTAGTTGGCCATCGAGGAAGCGGCGCGTCTGGTCGGAGAATTGCGCCACGCGTTGCTCGACTAGCTGCTGGTCGACGGGGTCATACACGTACATGTCTACTGCCCTTGAAGTCTTCTCGGTCTGGATCCCGGCGGTCGCCCGGCGCAATGCGGCAGGAGAAAGGGGTTCATAACCGTAACAGGCAGCTGTAGCGACCGTCTAAGTCATTCTGGTAATAAGATAATGGGGCCCCCACGCTGCACGCGCTTGCGCGCGCTTGCTGCCCCCCGAGGGGGCTGTCCCGCCTTGGGGCGGCCCGGCGGCGGGACGGCCATTCTTGCGGGACGGTGGATTTACAACGCGGCGTTCACCGCCCAGCGCGCGACCAGCACCAGAATGACCACCAGACAAGCCGCCATCAGCAGCCCGGTCAATATCAATGGCGCCGGCTTGTTGTTGGCGATGTCGGCATCGTAGCCCCGTCCGCGGCGCACGCCGAAGAATCCCCACAGCACGGATTTGACCGTGCGCAAGAAACTCAGCATGTTGTCTCTCCTGGCGTCGTGGCGGATAGCGCCAATGTAGGCTGCCGGACGTCGGGGAAACAGATGCAGATCCGCCTTACCTGACCGTATCAGACGCCGAACCGGCCGGGGCGCCGATGCCGCGCACGATGTGGTCCAGCAGTTCGCGCGCGGCGGGGGACACATGGCGGCCGGCACGGCTCAGTACGTGCAGGCTGCCTTGATTGAGGATGGGATTGGCCAGCGGCAGGCTGGCCAGGCGCTGGGCGCGCAGGTCGGCCGTGACCGCGATGGGCGGCGTCAGCGCATAGCCGATGCCGGCGGCGGCGAATTGCCATAGCGCCTTGAAGGACGAAGTGGTGAGCACGTTGCGCAGCCTGACCTGTTCGCTGATTTCGGCGGCCTGGATGTGCTGGCGCACGCCGAATCCCTCCTGCATGGACGCGCCGGGATACTCGGCCAGGTCGGTCAGCAGCAGGGGACGGCGCAGCAGCGTCAGCGGGTGGTCCTCGCGCACGATGGCGCGGATGGGTTCGGGCCGCGAATAATGGGTGCGCAGGCGCGCGTCGTTGGGCGGCTGGAACACCAGCCCTATGTAGGCGCGGTCATCGACGATGCGCTGCACGATCTCCGAGGTGCGCGCGACGTCGATGTCCAGCGTGACCTCCGGGTGGCTGCGCCAGTAGCCCGGCAGCACGCGTTCGAACATCAGCTCCACGAAGCCCTCGCCCAGCACCAGGTCTATGTGTCCCCGTTCGGCCTTGCGCAAGCTGTCGATCTCGGAGAAGAAGCTCTCCTGGATGTCCTGCTGGCGCTTGATGTAGCGCGCCAGGATGTGGCCCGCGTCGGTCGGCACTACGCCCCGTCCGCGGCGTTCGAACAGGGCGATGCCGCAGTCGCGTTCCAGGGCGGCTATGGCGCGGCTGACGGCGGACGGGTCCATGTCCAGCACTTCGGCGGCGCCGCGCACCGAGCCGCGGCTCATGACCTGCATGAAATAGTGGGTGCGGCGGGCGTCGAGTTTTTCGTCCATGGCGGGGCTCCGTGGCGGGGAGTGCGGCGGCAGATCCACAGATACAATCTAGGGTTTACCCTTGCATGAATCGAGATCATGCAAAATTTTCCCTGGAAAAGCCTGTCCGTTGCATTTTACGCAACGTTTATGCGCCAGCCCTGTCATGGTTGCGCGCCGGGCCCCCGGCGAAAATCGGCCCTGCTGCGCGCGCCGTCGCCGCCGCCGCGCTGCGACGCCCATTGCGGGCGCCGGCCGGCCGGGATCGCGGCGGGCAGCCACGACGACTATTCACGTACTCAGGGGAATCCGATGTCACACGCCAGCGCCAGCCTGGCCGCGCCTTCCATGCCGCTATCCGGGCGCATCCGCATGCTCGCCGCCATCTTGCTGGTGGTTGTCGTTTCGGAGGCGATCGGCAGCGCCACCTTCAACGTAGGCCCGGGCAAGATCATCCTGCAGCCGATGCTGTGGGCCATCTTCATCGGCGCCATCGTGGCCGCCTTGGGCCAGCGCCTGCCGGCGGGCCTGAACATCGACACCGCCATGCAGACCCGCATCAGCGGCTATCTGCAATACGCGCTGCTGCCCTTCCTGGCCAAGCTGGGCCTGATGGTGGGCGGCGCCTTGCCGCAGGTGCGCGAAGCCGGCTGGGCCCTGGTGTTCCAGGAATTCGGCCACTTCTTCGGCACCATGGCCGTCGGCCTGCCGCTGGCGCTGCTGCTGGGCATCAAGCGCGAGGCCATCGGCGCCACTTTCTCGGTGGGCCGAGAGCCCAGCCTGGCCATCATCGGCGAACGCTACGGCATGAACTCGCCCGAAGGCCGCGGCGTGATGGCCGAGTACATCACCGGCACCGTGATCGGCGCGCTGTTCGTGGCGTTGATGGCCGGCTTCATCACCAGCCTGAACATCTTCGATCCGCGCTCGCTCGCCATGGGCGCCGGGGTGGGCTCGGGCAGCATGATGGCCGCCGGCGTGGGCGCCATCGCGTCCCAGCAGACGCCCGAAGTCGCGCACCAGGTGGCCGCGCTGGCCGCCGCCGCCAATCTGCTGACCACGGTGGTGGGCGTGTACTTCACGCTGTTCATTTCGCTGCCGACCACCATCTTCCTGTACGGCAAGCTGGAACCGGTGCTGGGCCGCTTCTCGCGCGGCAAGGCCGAGACCGTCGCCGCTGATGACGAGGTCACGCAGGACGCGCCCGCGCACGGCGTCAAGATGGGCTTCGGCGATCGCCTGACCGCCTATGTCATCTGCGGCCTGTTCGCGCTGGTGGGCAACCGCCTGGGCTACAACGTGCCGTTTGCCGACGCCTTGCCGGGCATGGGCATCATCATCCTGCTGGTCGTCATCACCGACCTGGTGCTGCGCGTGGTGCCCAAGTTGCCCGCCGTGTTCGTGCTGTCGCTGATCGCCATGACCGCGGGCTGCCCCGGCGTGCTGCCGTACTCGGACCAGATCATCGCCATGGTAGGCAAGGTGAACTTCCTGCCGTTCACGACCGTGATCCTGGCCATGGCCGGCCTGTCGATCCTCAAGGACCTGCCGGCGTTCCGCAAGCTGGGCTGGAAGATCGTGGTGGTATCCCTGGCCGCCAACGCCGGCACCTTCCTGGGCGCGACCATGATCGCGGAATTCTTCCACTGATCGCCGTTCGTTCCCGAATCAAGAACCGCCTGATGCGTCAGGCGGTTTTTTTTGGTCAGGGCGCGAAACCCGGTCGGTAGCGCGCGTTGTCAGTGACATTCTCGGTCGCGCCGATGTTGGCGACCTTGGGAACGCCCAGGCCCGCCGCCTTCATGGCGACTGCGGTCTGCAGTTCCTGCACTTGCGGATTGCCCATCGCGACGCGGTAGGCCTGCAGCGGCATCAGGCCTTCGATGGTGCCCAGGTCGTTGGCGGAGCCGGCGCGCTGGGCCGCGGGGTCGGGCTGCGCGGCAAAATCCTCAACGGCGCGGCGCATGCGCGATGCCGCGTGCAGGTCGCGTAGCGCGTCCGCATTCGAGGCGTCAAAGACGGCCAGCGCCAATGGCAGACTGTCGCGGTCGCGTTCGACGCGCAGCGCGTGGGCGGCAGCCGTTGCCCGGGCCGCGTGGACGTGGGCCACGCGTTGGGTTTCGGGAAATGCGCGGGTGGCGTCCAGCGCGGCCGAGCGCGCGGGATAGGGTGCATCAGCCCGGTGGATGGCGGAGATCGCAGCGACGTTCATGCTGGGCCCCTTCTGGTGATGGCCGGCGGATCGGTCCGCCTGCCGACTTCACTGTAACAGCTGGGGGCGATCCGGGCGAAAAAAAGGCCCCTGCACGCGTCAGGGGCCTAGCGACGCGGCTCGGGGCCGCGCCGTACCAGGGCAGGTGATGGCCAGGGAGCCCGGCGGGTTCTCCCGGCCCTGCGCCTGCCCAAACCGGATCAGGGCTTGGTGGCCTGCATGGACGGACGCTGGCTGAAGGTCTCGTACCAGGCGGCGGTGGCCGGATGTTCGGCGCGCCAGTCCAGGTCGGGGAAGCGGAAGTCCAGATAGCCCAGCGCGCAGCCGATGGTGATGGTGCCGATGTCCAGGCGGCCTGCCAGCGCGGCGGCGTTCTTTTCCACCAGCGCGAGGCCGTCGCGGACCTTGCCCAGCTGGCCCTCGACCCAGCCGTCCCAGCGCAGCGCTTCCGGACGCAGCACGGTTTCGTAGCGGGCCAGCAGTGCCGCGCCCAGCATGCCGTCGGCCATGGACTGTTCCGTCAGCACCTGCCAGCGGGTCTTGCCCGACGGGAACAGCGAACCGCCGCCCAGGTCGTTCAGGTATTCGCAGACCACGCGGCTGTCGTACAGCGCCTGGCCGTCATCCGTGATGAAGGTGGGCACCTGGCCCAGCGGATTGGTGGGGATGATGGTCTGGTCGCGGGCCACGGGGCCGGCTGCGCTCGGCAGCTTCTCGATGCGGTCGGCCAGGCCGAGCTCATGGGCGATGACCATGCATTTGCGCACGAAGGGCGAGGCGGGCGAGTAGAAGATTTTCATGGGGATCCTTGTCGGTGGAGAGGCGTCAGTGTTGTGCATGGGCCAGATGTTGTCCAGCGATCCAGCCGAAGGTCAGGGCGGGACCAAGCGTGATGCCGGGGCCGGGATAGGCGCCGCCCATCACCGACTGCATGTCGTTGCCGGCCACGTAGAGGCCAGCAATGGGCGCGCCCGTGGCGTCCAGGGCCTGGGCATGCGGATTGGCGGCGATGCCGCAAGCGGTGCCGATGTCGCCGGGATAGACCTTGACGGCGTAGTAGGGGCCCGCCGCCAGCGGCGCGAGGCAGGGATTGGGAGCGTGTTCCGGATCGCCCAGGTAGCGGTTGTAGGCGGTCGATCCCTTGCCGAAGTCCGGGTCCTGGCCCTGGGCGGCGTGGGTGTTGTAGCGTTCCACCGTGGCCTGCAGCGCATCGGCGGGCACGCCCAGCCGGGCCGCCAGGGCCGCCAGCGTCTCGGCTTGCAGCAGGTAGCCGGCGTCGATCAGATGCTGGCGCGGCCGGCCCCCTGGCAGCGCCAGGCCCAGGCCCCAGGTGTCGATGAAGCGCTGGTCGCAGATCAGGAAAGCGGGAATGCTGGGCGTCGTGCGATGGCTGCGGTACATGGCCTGCACGAACTCATGGTACGAGGCGGATTCGTTCACGAAACGCCGGCCCGCGCCATTGACCGCGATGAGGCCCGGCTTGGCCCGGTCCCACACCAGGTGCGGGTAATGCAGGGGCTTGCCGTCCGCGGATTCCAGCAGCGAGACCGGCGCCCAGAACGCGGGGCTGGCGTGGCCCGAGCCGAGCGCGGCGCCGGCGGCTCCCGACAGGCGGATGCCGTCGCCGGCGTTGTCTCGCGGCGACATGGACCACAGACCCGTGGGCTGAGGATAGCTCTGCGCGCGGCGCGCCGGATCCCAGGGAAAGCCGCCCGTGGCCATCACCACGCCGCGGCGCGCGCGGATGTTCAACGACTTGCCATTGCGCCGGACCGCGGCGCCCAGCACGCGGCCCGCTGCATCGCGGTGCAGCGCCAGCGCCGGCGTGTCCAGCCAGTATTCGATCTTGCGAGCCAGCATGCCGTGGAACAGCTGCGCGGCCAGCGCATTGCCCAGCAGCAGCCGGGTGCCGCGGCGATAGCCGCGCGCGCGGTCGGCGGCATAGCGCAGCACCAGCTTCATGCTGTGGCGCCAGGCCGCGAACGAACGCGTGGCGCGCAGCAGATGGCGCACGTCGGTGATGTTGACCATCATGCCGCCCAGCACCGTGAATTCCTTCAGAGGATCCCGCAGGAAACGGAAATCGCCGCCGAGCTTGCGGCCGTCGAACTCCAGCGGGTCGAGCGAACGGCCGCCCATCGCGGCGCCGGGCAGGTCGGGGTAGTAATCGGGCGAGGCCGTGCGCGCCGCCAGATCCAGGATGCCGCGCGACACCAGGTAATCCATCATGCGCGGGCCGGCTTCGAGATAGGCGCGCTTCATGTCATCGGGGGCCGCCGCGCCCACGGTCTGTTCCAGATAGGTCCAGACCTTTTCAAAACTGTCCGGATGGCCGGCGGCGTCTGTCTGCGCGTTCAGCGGTATCCACAGCGCGCCGCCTGAGATCGCGGTGGAACCGCCGATGCGGCCGGTCTTTTCCACCAGCAGCACGTCCAGTCCTTCCTCGCGCGCCGTCAGCGCCGCGGCCATGCCGCCCGCGCCCGAGCCGACGACCAGCGCGTCGACTTCCTTGTCCCAAGTAATGCCTTCCATGCTGCCTATGCTCCCGAGCCGCCCAGCGATTTTCCGCCGTCCACGAAGATGACCTGGCCGGTGATGAAGTCCATGTGCGGCGCGGCCAGGAAGGACACGGCATAGGCGATGTCTTGCGGCTGGCCCGCGCGGCCGGTGGGCTGCAGGGCCAGTTGCGCCGCAAGGCGTTCGGGCGTGAGGTTGCGCAAGAGCGGGGTGTCGATGAGGCCGGGGGCGATGGCGTTGACCAGGATGCCGCGCGGGGCCAGTTCCATGGCCGAGGCGCGCGTGTAGCCGACCAAGGCCGCTTTCGAGGCCACGTAGTGCGGGTGGTTCTTTGCGCCCAGGTAGGCGCGCGAGGCGATGTTGACGATCTTGGCGCCCGGCGCCATGTCGCGCGCGGCCTCCTGCGTCAAGGTCGCGACCGCCAGCAGGTTGACGTCAAAGGCGCGGCGGTAGTCGGCGCTGTCCACCTCAAAGAACTTGCGCTCGTCGAAGAGTCCCGCGTTGTTGACCAGCGCGGCCAGCGGCGCAAGCGAACGCGCCAGCGCGCGCGTGGCGGCTTCGTCCGTCAGGTCCACCACGCGGTGTTCCACGTCCAGCCCTTGCGCCCGCAGCGCCTCGGCCTCTTTTTCGGCCAGTTCCGCGTTGCGGTCGGCCATCACGACGCGAAAGCCATCGCGCGCCAGCCGCTCCACGATGGCAAGACCCATGCCGCTAGCGCCGCCCGTAACCAATGCCGTGCCCAGATTCATGATGTTTCCTCACACGGCCAGGTAGCCGCCGTCCACGGGCAGCACCACGCCGTTCACGTAGCTGGCCATGTCCGAGGCCAGGAAAAGGACCGGACCCACGATCTCGTCGGCCCGCCCCGCGCGGGCCATGGGCGCGCGCTGCATGTACCAGTCCGTGCCCTGCGCCTGCGCGCGCTGGCCCGCCGTCATCTCGGTTTCCATCAGGCCGGGAGCCACGGCGTTCACGCGCACGCCATGCGGCGCCAGGTCGCGCGCCAGTACCTCGGTGAACGAGCGCACGCCGCCCTTGGACACCACATAGCCGGCGGTCGAGATGCTGCAGCCGTAGGCCACGATGGAGCACAGATTGACGATGGCGCCGCGCGTGGCTTTCAGCTGTTCGACGAAGGCGTGGGTGACGTTGAACGTGCCTTGCAGGTTCACGCTCAGCAGGCGGTCCCAGATCTCGGGCGTCTTGGGATCGTCGAACGGGGCGCGCGCCGAAATCCCGGCGTTGTTGATCAGGATGTCCAGATTGCCGTGTTCGGTGGCGGACCGTTGCGCAAAGTCGCGCACGGCGGCGGCATCCGTCACGTCCAGCACCGCGTCGGCGGCCTTGCCGCCCGCGGCGCGGATGGCTTGCACCGTGGCTGCGGCCAGCGCCGCATCCACATCGGCGACGATGACGGCAGCGCCTTGCCTGGCGAAGCCCAGCGCGATTGCCGCGCCCAGGCCGCGGCCCGCGCCCGTCACGAGCACCCGCTTGTCTTGCATCGATATCATGGTCGGTCCTTTCGGCGCGTCAGGCGCCCAGATAGGCGCGCTGCACGCCTTCGTCGCTGGCGAGCGCGGCGGACTCGCCTTCCAGCGCGATCTCGCCGTTTTCGAGGATGTACGCGTAGCTGGACACCGACAGCGCCAGCTTCACGTTCTGCTCCACCAGCAGGATGGTGATGCCTTGCTCGCGGTTCAGCCGCAGCACGATGTCGAAGATCTGTTCGACCACCAGCGGCGACAGACCCATCGAGGGTTCGTCCAGCAAGATCATGCGCGGGCGCGCCATCATGGCGCGGCCCGTGGCCAGCATCTGCTGTTCGCCGCCGGACAGCGTCGCGGCTTTCTGTTCGTAGCGTTCGCGCAGGCGCGGGAAGGTGTCGCACACCATGTCCAGGTCCTGCCGCACCGCGGCCCGGTCGGTGCGCAGGTAGGCGCCCATCTCCAGGTTCTCGCGCACGCTCATTTCGCGGAAGATCTCGCGGCCTTCCGGTACCTGCACGATGCCGCGTCCGACGATGGCGTCCGCCGCCAGGCGGTGTATGGGTTCGCCCGCAAAGCGCACGCTACCCGCGGTGGGCGCGACCAGGCGCGAGATCACGTTCAGCGTGGTGGACTTGCCGGCGCCGTTGGCGCCCAGCAGCGCCACGATGGCGCCCTGCGGCACTTTCAGCGATACGTCCTGCAGCGCGCGGATATTGCCGTAGGCGGCCGATACCGCATCGACTTCAAGCAAATAATCAGCCACCGGCCGCTCCCTTGCCCAGATAGGCTTCAATGACCCGCGGGTTGCTGCGCACCTCGGCAGGCGTGCCTTCGGCGATCTTCTCGCCAAAGGACATGACGGTGATGCGATGCGAGATCGACATCACCAGCTGCATGACGTGCTCCACCAGCAGCACCGTGATGCCGTCGCGTTCGCACAGTTCGGTCAGCAGGCGGTCCAGCGTTTCGATTTCGCGGTTGCGCAGGCCGGCCGCCGGTTCGTCCAGCAACAGCAGCTTGGGCGATATGGCCAGGGCGCGCGCCAGCTCCAGCATCTTCTGGCGGCCGAAGTCCAGGCTGCACGCCGGCGTGTCCAGGAAGTCGGCCAGTCCGACGCGCTCCAGCAGGTGCTCGACGCGCTCGCGCGTCTGCGCGGCAGCGGGGCGCAGCAGCTTGCCTGCGCTGTCGGCGCCATGCGCATAGGTGCCCAGCAGGGCGTTTTCGCGCACGCTCAGCGCGCCGAACAGCTCCAGGTTCTGGAAGGTGCGGGCCACGCCCAGCGCCGCCATTTCATGCGGCTTCTTGCGGGTGATGTCCGCGCCGTCGAACCGGATGCTGCCGCTGCTGGGACGGTAGTAGCGCGAGATGCAATTGAAGGTGGTGGACTTGCCCGCGCCGTTGGGGCCGATCAGCGCGTGGATGCGGCCGCGCTCGACCTGCATGGACAGGCCGTTGATGGCGGTGAGGCCGCCGAACTTGACGGTCAGGCCTTGCACGTCCAGATAGGGATGGCTGCTCATGCGGCGCTCCTTTGGGTCGGTTTGGCCGCGGCCGGGCGCGTGGCGGAAGGCAAGGGCGCAGCCGGCGCCGGTGCCCGCCCGCGCGCGCCGCGGCCGGCGAACAAGCCCTTGGGCGCGAACATCATGAAGCCCATCAGAATGACGCCGTAGATGATTTCCTGGAACGACAGGGCCTGGCGCAGCAGCTCGGAGATCAGGCCGAAGGCCAACGCGCCCGCGATGGCGCCGCGCACCGACCCGATGCCGCCAACCACCACCATCGTCAGGATCAGGATGGTGGTCTGAAAGCCCAGGCTCTCCGGGTGGATGAACGAGGCGAAGGTCGTGTACATGCCGCCGGCGATGCCGGCATAGGCCGCGGACAACGTGAAGGCCGTGCGCTTGATGGCGTTGACGTTCACGCCCATGGCCTGGGCCGCCACGTCGCTCTCGCGCACGGCGCGAAAGGCCGAGCCCAGTTGCGAGCGCGACAGCGCAATGGTGGCCCACAGCAACAGCGCGGCGATCAGCACCACGAAGGGATAGGCCTTGGCGTCCGACACCAGTTCGTAGCCGAACAGCGTGGCCGGCGAGATCCGGAAGCCGTTCGAGCCGTTGGTGACCGATTGCCAGTTCAGGAACACCCACTGCATCGCTTCGCCGAAGGCGAAGGTGGAAAGCGCCAGGTAGATGTCGCGCATGCGCAGCGCCAGCGCGCCGATCACATAGCCGAGCACGGCGGCCAGCAGCCCGCCCGCGATGATCGAAATGAAGAAGGGCGGATGCCACAGATTGTTGATGAGGCCCGCGGTATAGATGCCCACGCCGTAGAAGGCGGCGTGCGATAGCGCGAACTGCCCGGTTTCGCCGATGACCAGATGCAGGCCCAGCGCCAACACCACGAACACCATCAGCAGGTTCACCACGTAGATGACATAGCCGCTGGCCGCGAAGGGCAGGATCGCCAGCACGATGGCCATCAGCGCCAGCAGCGCATGGTCTATTTTCTTGCTCATACTTTCTTCACCTGCAGTTTGCCGCCCAAGAGCCCTTGCGGACGCAGCAGCAGCACGACCATGATGGCCACGAAAGGCGCAACCACGATGGCATTGGTCGAAATGAACAGCCCCACCAGGTTCTCGGCCACACCGATCACGAAGCCGCCGACCACCGCGCCAGGCAGGCTGGTGATGCCGCCCACGATGGCCGCGGCGTAGGCCAGGATGGCGATGTGGCCGATGTCGGGGGTGATCAGGATCTTGGGCGTGATGAGCAGCGCCGCGACCGCCGATATCAGGCCGGCCAGCGCCCACACCAGCATGCGGATGCGGGTCAGGTTCACGCCCACCAGCCGGGCGGCCTTGGGATTCATACCCACGGCGCGCATGGCGCGGCCGACCCGGGTATAGGTGAACATGCCGAAAAGCAGCAGCATCACCGTCACGGCGACCGCGAAGATCACCAGGTCCAGCTGGGTCAGCACCGCGTCGCCGATGATGATGGCGTCGGTTGATGCCAGCGGCGGCAACGAGCGCGGCGTGTCGCCCAGGCCGGTCTGGCGCACCAGGCCCTTGAGCGCATAGGCCAGGCCCAGCGTGGCGATCACCATCTGCACGCCCACGCCCTTGGAGGCGATGACGCGCTCCATCACGACGCGCTGGAACAGGCCGGACAGGATGGCCACGGCGGCGAGCGTGATGGGAATGACGACGAGATAAGGCCAGCCCATTACCAGGGTGAGGAACAGGGCGATGTAGCCGCCGACCATGAAGATCTCGCCCTGGGCGAAATTGGGCACGTCGGTGGTCTTGAAAATGATCACTACGGCGACCGCCAGCAGCGCGTACACGCTGCCCGTCACCAATCCCGACAGCACCCCCTGCTGCAGGAACAGCCAGATATCGGCAAAGCTCATGATGTTCTCCGGCAGCCCGCGCGCTGCTGCGCCAGCGCGCGGGCCAGGCCCAAGGCGGGCCGCTGATTTACTTCTGGTACTGCCAGACGCTCTTGAAGGCGCCGGGCACGAGCGACATGTTGGTGCCGTCGAACTTGATGTAGATGGCGGATTCCTGCGCCGCGCGGTCGTTCGGGCCGAACTCGATCGGACCGGCCATGACGCCGGAGTCGAACTTCATGGTTTCCAGCGCCTGCAGCACTTTTTCGCGGGTGGGCTGCGGGCCGGCGGCCTTGAGCGCGTTGACCACCGCCATCGCGGGCGGCAGGCCGTAAGGCATGTAGGTCTGCGGATGGCCCGGCTTGGCGGCCAGGTCGGGGTAGGCCTGCTTGTACATGTCGTACACCCAGGTCAGCTTGGCGCCGCCCGGCACGTCGGACAGCACTTCCTGGATGTAGACGTTCTTGAAGGCGTCCTTGTTGCCCACGTTTTCCACCAGTTGCTTCAGGTCGGCCGTGCCGTTCACCGCCAGGACGATAGGCTTGTTCCAGCCCAGTTCCTGTGCCTTCTTGATGATGAGCGCGGCGGGGCGGGCGTATGTCGTCAGCAGAAGCACGTCGGCGTTGGCGGCGCGGATCTTCAGCATGGGCGCGGTCACGTCGGTGATGTTCGGGTTCACCGACTGGACTTGCAGCGATGCGTCGCCCAGCTGCTTGACCTGGGCCTGCGCGGCCTCCAGGTTCCAGCCGCCGTAGGCGTCGTCATGGTTGATGTAGCCGATCTTCTTGGCCTTAAGGTGCTCGGCGGCGAACTGCACCATCGAGCCGCCCACGGCGTGCTGGGAGATGGAGAAGGCGCCGTAGATGTACTTGGACGGCGGATACAGCGCGCCGTCGCCCGAGGCGTTGAGCATGACCAGCGGCACCTTTTCGCGTTCCACGTATTCGCGCGAGGCCACCACCGCGGCCGAGCAGGAACCGCCGTTCAGCAGGAACACCTTGTCCTGTTCGTTCAGCTTCTTCACCGCGGCGACCAGGTCGTTGGCGTTGCAGCGGTCGTCCTCGATCACCAGTTCGATCTGGCGGCCGTGCACGCCGCCTTCCTTGTTGACCTTGGCGTACCACATCTTGGCGGCGTTCAGCACGTCAAAGCCGTAGGCCATGCCGCTGCCGGACAAGGGCGCGAACAGACCGATCTTGATGGTCTTGTCGGTGATGCCCGGTTCCTGCTGCGCCTGCGCGCCCGTGCTCAGCGCCCATGCGCATAGCGCGGCGGCGGCTGCGTAGCGACTGCTTTTCTTCATCTTTGTCTCCCGTTCTTTTTTGTTGCGCGCCTTTGTTTGGGTGTGGCGCTTTGCTGCGTTGCCGGCCTGGCCGCCGGAATGCCTTACTGCATGCGGTAGCCGCCGTTGACGTCGATGACGCTGCCGGTGATGTAGCCGGCTTCTTCGGACGCCAGGAAGCGCACGGCGGCCGCGACATCGTCCACGGTGCCGATGCGGCCCAGCGGAATGGCCTGCGCCGCGGCGGCCAGCGCGCCGCTGCTTGTGACGGTGCTGCGCAGCATGTCGGTGTCGATGAGGCCGGGGGCAATGCCGTTGACCGTCACGCCCAGGTGCGCGGATTCGCGCGCCATGGCCTTGGTCAGGCCCAGCACCGCGGACTTGGCCGCGATGTAAGACGCGCTGGAGCGGTAGCCGCCCAGCTGCGCCGCAACCGAGGTGAACGTGACGATGCGGCCGTGCGCCAGCGGCGCGGCCTCGCGCCGGCGCAGGTAGGCGCGGCCGCACAGGAACACGCCGCGGGCGTTGACGGCGAAGCTGCGTTCCCAGATGTCCAGCGAGGTGTCCTTGATGAGCGGGCGTTCGCCGTTTTCCTGGAACAGCAGCAGGCCGGCGGCGCTGACGAGCACGGCGATGGGGCCGTGCTGCGCTTCGATCTGTTCGAACGCGTTTTCGACCGAGGACTCATCGCTGACGTCGAAGGCGAGCGACGCGTGCGGCGCGCCCAGCTCGTCGGCCACGCGGCGGGCGCGCCCGGCGTCCACGTCCGAGACGACGACGCGCAAGCCGGCGCTGGCCAGTTCCTGGCAGATGCGGGCGCCTATGCCGCCGCCGCCGCCCGTGACGAGCGCAAGACGGGGAGCCGGGCCCTTGCCGGCCGGCGTGGATACATTGGACATGCTGTCTCCTGGTAGCGTGCTGTCCGCCTAGGGTGGGACCTGGCCGCTGGTTTGAATTTTTTGCGATTATGTATACATGAATGATTCGCAGGTATAGGGGCTTACCCGGAGTGTTGCTTGATTTACATCGTGTTTTACGGAGATGTTCCGAAAACTAATAAGGCGTATGACGCCCTATGTATTCTTCATGTATACAATGCGGCTATGGACACGCTATCTCAACACGTTACCGACACGCTGCGGGACTGGGTGCTGCACGGCAAGTTCAGCCCTGGCGCCCGCCTGGAAGAAATCCCGCTGGCGGAAAAACTGGGGGTGTCGCGCACGCCGGTGCGCGCGGCGCTGGCGACGCTGGGCAATGAAGGCTTGCTGGAGCATCTGCCCAAGCGCGGCTACACGGTGCGCGCCTACGACATCGGCGAAATCGTGGCGGCCTACGAGGTGCGCGCGGCGCTGGAAGGGCTGGCCTGCCGGCAGGCGGCCTTGCGCGGGCTATCGAACGACGCCGTGGCGGTGCTGAAGAATTGCCTGGACGAAGGGGACCGGATCCTGGGCAAGGGGGTCTTGCTGGCCGAGGACCATCTGCCGTATCAGCAGGTGAACATCACCTTGCATAACGGCATCCTGGAAGCGGCGGGCAACCCCTGGGTGCGGCGCTTCGCGACGCAAGCGCAGGCTATCCCCTACGCCTCGGACCGGATCATCCTGTGGGAAGACCACGGGATCATCCTGCGATCGCATGACGACCATCACCGCATCGTCAATGCGATCATCGCCCGCGACGGCGCGCGGGCCGAGGACCTGATGCGCGAACACGTGTACTACGCGGGCATCATCCTGAAGAACAACTACGAGAGGCTGGCGCAGGCGTACCGGGTGTAAGGCCCGCCCGCGGTCCAACCTCAGGCTGCGGCCGCAGGCGCCTCGAGGCAGGGATTGAATTCGCCGGTGGCGGGGTCGCGCAGGTACAGCAGGCCGGTGGCCACGCCGAAGTAGGTGCCGTGCAGTTCCAGTTCGCCCTTTTCGACGCGGCGGCGGATGGAGGGGAAGGTCATCAGGTTGTTCAGGCTGTGCTCGACCACGGCCAGTTCCAGGCGCTTCAGGTTGGCCTGGCGGTCGCCGGTGCCGGGGCCCAAGCGTTCGGCCACGGGTTCGATCTGCGACATCCACTTGCCGATGAAATCGCCTTTGGTCAGGGGCTTGGCGTCGTCGAAGAACGAGCGGATGCCGCCGCAGGAAGCATGGCCCAGCACCACGATGTGCTTGACGTTCAGGCCGTTGACCGCGAATTCGATCGCGGCGCTGGTGCCGTGGTACGAGGATTCCGAGTCAGGGTCACAGGGCGGGACCAGGTTTGCGACGTTGCGCACGACAAACATTTCGCCGGGGCCGGCGTCGAAGATGACTTCAGGCGACACGCGGGAGTCGCAGCACCCGATGATCAGGATTTCCGGGTTTTGCCCCGATTCGGCCAGCTTCTGGTATCGGCTGCTTTCCGAAGGGAAACGGCCCCCCAGGAAAGATTGATAGCCTTCGGTAAGTCTTTTTGGAAACATGATCTTTTCTTCCTCGTAGCTGGAGCCAGGCGTGCTGGCGCGTCGGCGCACGCAACAAGGGGCTTCGTGTGGAAGCCCCTTTTATTGAGTCGACGAACGGAATTTTCCCATATTTGACCTTGCGCCACGCTGTCTAAACCCTGAAGTAATCAGGGTTTTTTCCGGCAGGCGGGCCATAACGGGCGCCTGGCGGGCGCCTAGCGGGCGTCGACGTCCAGCGCGGTGACGCGGGCGAATTGCAGCGGCGTGACGGCCCGGATCTGCTTGATCTGGCCGGGCGCCAGCGGGCCGATGACGTCGTCGCGAACGCGGCCGATCTCGCGGCCCTGCGAGTCGTACAGCACGAAGGTCAGCATGGCGCTGTTGATGTGCCGCGCCGACTGGTTGGACAGCAGGCCGGTGATGGCCGACACGTTCTGGTTGACGTCGCGCACGGCCTGGACATTGCCCAGCGTGACGCCGTAGACCAGGCTCTGCGCGCCGGCGGCGCCGGACAGGCCGGCAAGCAGCGCGAACGAAGCAAGGGCAAGTTTCATCATGGTCTCCTGTGCAGCCGCGCAGTCGGACGCCGTTCGGGTCCGCAGGGCGGTCAATGCCTCCTCTACCTTGGGAGCATGCTTATCTCACACCTTTCCCGCCGTGTACACAACGGGGCAAAGGGATGAATGGGTAACAGGGTGCTTGGATTGGTCGCAAATTCGCCTGCGTGGATGGCCTGTCCACGAGGGAAGCGGCCGGTGGTTTCAGGGGCATGTAAGGCCTTGGCGATTCTTGACTTTCCGCACTCTTGCGCAGGGTTCGGGTTTGTTCGATCATGACCGGGCCGGCGATTGGGCCGGCGGATCGTGCGGCCCGCCTTTGCGACTGAGTCCAGGCGCGCGGGCGCCAAGGGAGGAACCCATGCTTTCCCGTACCAGCCAGTTGGCCTCGGCCTTTCTGTTGACCGCTTGTTTTGCTGGCGCAGCCCTTGCCCAGACCCCCGCAGCTCCCGCCACCGCCAAGACGCCTACGCCGCAACAGCAGCGCATGGCCGACTGCAACAAGTCCGCTGAAGGCAAGAAGGGCGACGACCGCAAGGCCTACATGAGCAGCTGCCTGAAGGGCGAAACCGCCGCGCCCGCCAAGGAGCTTACGCCGCAGCAGCAGAAGATGAAGGACTGCAACGCCAAGGCCACCTCGCAGCAACTGACCGGCGACAAGCGCAAGACCTTCATGAGCACCTGCCTGAAAGGCTGATTCCGACGCCACGCGTCATCTCGCGAAGAAAATCGCCAGCCCGTGAACCGGCTGGCGATTTTTTTTGCATGAGGCGCCTCTCAGCCGCCGGAACGTCCCGGCCCCTGCAAGCGCCCCAGCACGCTTTCCAGCGCCAACCCGACCGCCAGCACCTTGCGGTCCTCGCCCGGCAGCCCGTCGACTTCCAATCCCACCGGCAGTCCGTCCGCTGCCAAGCCCGCAGGCACGCTCAGCCCCGGCAGGCCGGCGTTGCTGCCCGGATCGACGTTGCGCGCCAGGCGGCCGAAGCTCTCGAAGCTGCTGGCCTCGGGCGTGGCGGCCATCGGCGGGATCGGCACGGTGGGAAACAGCAGGCCGTCCAGCGCATGCTCCTGGAACGCGCGGCGGTACACGCCGATGAGCTCGTCGCGGTGCGTCGTCATGGCGCGTTCATAAAGCGGCTGCAGCGGCAGCGCCTCGCCGGAGGGCAGGGGCAGCACGCCAGGCACGATGAGGCCGTCGAAAATTCCTTTGACGTCCGGGCTGGAGATTTGCGCCACCACCTGCTCGAAGCTGAGACCCGTGCCGTAGCGGCTGAGATAGTCGGTCAGGTCGCCCTTCTGTTCGTACAGGCAGACCGGCATGCCGACCGCGGCGTTGCTGGCTTCCAGGCCCGGCATTTCCAGTTCGACCAGTTGCACGCCGGCCGCGCGCAGCTTGGCCAGCGCGGCATCCGTGACGGCCTGCACCTGCGGATCCAGGTCCTTCCAGAAGTAGTCGCACAGGCCCAGGCGCATGCCGGCAGGCGGCAGGGCGGACAAGGGCTGACGGTCGCCCGTCAGCACCGCGTCCAGCAGCACGATGTCGTCCATGCTGTTGGCGATGGGCCCCGGCGTATCGCGGGTGTGCGAGATCGGCGTGATGCCGGCGCCGTCGTAGCGGCCCACCGACGGGCGAAAGCCCACCGCGCCGTTCACCGCGGCAGGCAGGCGCACCGAGGCGCCCGTGTCCGTACCCAGCGCGGCCGGCGTCAGGCGCGCGCCCACCGCCGCGCCGCTGCCCGAGGACGAGCCGCCAGCGATCAGGCGCGCGTCATAGGCATTGCGCGTGCCTTCGCCGTGCGCGCCGGGAAAGGCGGTGTTGTACCCCGACACGCCGAAGGCCAGTTCGTGCATGTTGGTCTTGCCCACGATGACGGCGCCCGCCTCGCGCAGGCGGCGCACCACCGGCGCGTCCTCGGCCGGACGGAAATTCTTCAAAGCGGGCGTGCCGGCCGTGTTGGGCAGGCCGGCAACGTGGATGTTGTCCTTGATGGCGATGGGCACGCCCGCCAGCGGCAGCGCGGCCTGGTCCGCCTGGCCGCGGGCGGCATCCTGGGCGCGGGCCTGGGCCAGCGCGCCTGCGCGGTCCACGGTGATGAAGGCGTTGAGATCGGCGCGCGCCTCGATGCGGTCCAGGCAGGCCTGGGTCAGCGCAACGCTGGTGAGGCGACCCTGCCGGATCAGGGCCGCGGCCTCGGTGACGGTCAGGTCCGCAGGGGACGCGGCGGGCAATGACTGTTTGGACGTATCGGACATGACGCTTCCTTACCTGTGCGGGATTCTGTCGAATCCGTACCTATACAGGGGGAAGCGGGCGCTGTCGAGCAGGTCCCGCCGCCGCTGCAGGAATCAGCCCGGCTTTCTCACCACGATGGTCGCCGTGTCGCTGGTGAAGGATGCGTCGTCCTGCACCTCGAAGTGCGCGCGCACCACGTCCGGCGCGATGCCGAACATGTGGCGCAGCGCCGCCACCAGCGTCTCCGGGGTGCGCATGCGCACAACCCAGGACTGGAACTCCAGCGGCAGGCGGCGCGGTGTCAGACCCTGCAGGGTGAAGCCGGCCTCGGTCAGCATGCGGGTCCACTCGGCGACCGAGTAGTCGCGCACGTGCGAGGTGTCGCGCAGCACCTCGATGGTCTGCAGCCAGGTGTCCAGGAGCGGCTCGCCCGGCGACACCACGTCGGCGAACACGGCGATGCCGCCCGGCTTCAGCACGCGGAAGGCTTCGCGCAGGCCGCGCCCGGCGTCCTGCCAGTGGTGGGTGGAGTAGCGCGACATTACCAGGTCGAACTCGCCGTCGCCGAAGGGCAAGTACTCCGCCTTGCCCTGGCGGGTGGCCAGATTGGCCAGCCCGCGCTTGGCGGCCTCGCCGGCGACCACGTCCAGCATCTGCTGCGACAGGTCATAGGCGGTGACGTGTTTGACCTGCGGCGCCACGTGAAAGCTCACGTGGCCGCCGCCACAGCCCAGGTCCAGCAGCCGGGCTTCGGGATGCTGCGCGGCGATGTCGGCCATCTGCAGCAGGTCTTCGCCCTGCGCGTGTACGGCGCTGGTCAGATAGGCGGTCGCGCGCGGGCTGAATTGGCGGTCGACGGCGGCGTCATGGGTACTGGCGGTCATGGGAATCCTTGGGTGGCTGGGGCCGGTACAGGGGCGGAAAGCATTTGGAAGCGGCGGCCCAGGCGCTAAGATAGGCGGCCGCCCATACACGTACAAGTCCATTGCTCATCCTGGTATGACTACTTCCCCCCAAGCCGGCGCCGCCGGTCACGAAGGCTCCCCCCTGCGCCGCCAGGCGCTGGGCGAATTCGTGCGCAGCGCCCGCTCCCGCATCACGCCCCAGATGGCCGGCCTGCCCGAAGGCATGCGCCGCCGCACCCCCGGACTGCGGCGCGAGGAAGTCGCCCAGCTTTGCGGCATCAGCGTCACCTGGTACACCTGGATCGAACAGGGGCGGGAAGTGTCGGTATCGCCCTCGGTCTGGTCGCGCATCGCGGGCGTGCTGCAACTGGCCCGCGCCGAACGCGCCTATCTGTTCGACCTGGCCGACTGCGCCGACCCTCAGCATGCCCGCGACGACGCCGGCGCGCCGGGTCCCTTGCAGGAATGCGTGAACGCGATCAACGCCCCGGCCTACGTGCTGGACCGCGCCTGGAATGTGCTGGCCTACAACGAGCCCCTGCGCGACCTGTTCGACAACTGGCCGGCGCGCGATGCCGAGCCCAACCTGCTGCGCTATATCTTCCTGGACCCCGCCGCCCGCGAGCTGGTGGTGGATTGGGACCAGCGCGCTCGCCGCGTGGTGGCGGAATTCCGCGCCGACGCCGGCGCGCATCTGGACGAGCCGGCCGTGCTGGCGCTCTTGGACAACCTGAACCGGCAAAGCCCGGTGTTCGCCCACTGGTGGACGCGCCACGCGGTGGTCGAGCGCGAAGGCGGCCTGCGTGAGTTCCAGCATCCGGGCCGCGGCAAGCTGGCTTACCAGCAGATCACGTTCCGGCTGGCGACGCATCCGGACCTGAAGCTGGTGATCTTGTTGGGCGGGGGTGCGCAGCCCTGAAAGATCAGCCCTTGAACAGGCTGTCCTGCATCCCGGCGTCGACCAGTCCTTGCAGCAGTTTTTTCACCGGCGCCGGCAGCGCCATCGACGGCAGTTCATCCGCCGGCACCCAGCGCTCCGGCCTTGCGGACTCGCGCAGCCCGGCTGCGCGCACCGGCACCAGCCAGGGCCGGATGTGCAGGCGGTAGTGCGTGAAGGTGTGGGCGAAGGCCGCCAGCTCGAAGCGCTGTTCAGGCTCCAGGCCCAGCGCGCGGGAAGCGCTGTCGGGGTCTTGCGACACGTCGAATTCGGGCAGGCTCCACAGTCCGCCCCAGATGCCGGGTTCGGGCCGCTGCTGCAGCAGGAAGGCGCCTTGGTGCCGCAGGACCAGCATACAGGTCTCGCGTTCGGGGATCGCCTTGCGCGCCTTGGGCGTGGGCAGTTCGGCCTGGCGGCCTTCGCGCTTGGCCACGCAGCTGTCCGCCACGGGGCAGGCCTCGCAGGCGGGCTTGCCGCGCGTGCATAGCGTGGCGCCCAGATCCATCAGCCCCTGCGTGTAGGCGGCCATGTCCAGGCCGGGCGCGGCCTCCACCTGCGCATCGGCCAGCGCCCACAGCCTCTGTTCGACTTCACGCTTGGCGGGATCGCCGGCGATGCCGAAGTGCCGCGTGAATACGCGTTTGACGTTGCCGTCCAGGATGGGCGAGCGCTCGCCGTAGGCGAACGCGGCGATGGCGGCGGCGGTGGAGCGGCCGATGCCGGGCAGCGTGGCGATGGCTTCGGCCGTGGGCGGGAAACTTCCGCCCCAGTCGCGCGCGATTTCTTGCGCGCAGCGGTGCAGGTTGCGGGCGCGGGCGTAGTAGCCCAGTCCGGCCCAGTAGGGCATCACGTCTTCCTGCGCGGCCGCCGCCAGCGCGGCGACGTCCGGAAAGCGCTGCAGGAAGCGTTCGTAATAGGGAATGACCGTCGCCACCTGCGTCTGCTG